>Ga0153931_100185_pt1 | contig 21609 bp, 21 predicted proteins | sample TSNJ015MetaG_FD_104730 | JGI IMG/M metagenome (GOLD analysis project Ga0153931, IMG submission 104730) | Attine ant fungus gardens microbial communities from New Jersey, USA - TSNJ015 MetaG | ecosystem: Host-associated > Fungi > Mycelium > Unclassified | place: USA: New Jersey, Wharton State... | reverse complement strand
GATCTTTGAAAGGTCGCCTTTTTTTTACCGGGGTATAGCGCAGTCCGGTAGCGCGCCTGCTTTGGGAGCAGGATGTCAGGAGTTCGAATCCCCTTACCCCGACCATATTGAAAATCCTCGTATCGAAAGATACGGGGATTTTTTTTTGTCCTCGCGAAAGACAATTCCCTTCAAGTCATCGTACAACTTGCCGATAGCCCGCTAACGAGAGGGGACTGCCGCTGTTCGCCCCTTCAATCTGGCCAATACAAGAATAAGGGCGTCCCTCATGTTGCTTCGTCAGTTGAATATTGCTCCACGTGCCGCACTGGGTTTTGCCCTGATCGCGGTACTGGTGGCGTTGCTTGGCGTATTTGCCTTGGGGCAGATGTCGAGCATCCGTGACAGTGAAGTTGCGGTAGAGAGCCAGTGGCTGCCGAGCATTCGCGGCGGCGACGAGATTCGTGAGTTGATGCTGCGGATCCGCACGATTTCCCTGCGCATGGCACTTGATCAGGATCCGAAGAACATTGCGACTTACCGCAGCCAGATGGACACCCGCGACAAAGAGCTGAGCGAGAAGATCGCCGCCTACGACAAACTGGTCACCACCCCGGAAGGCCAGCAGCTCTATGACCAGTTCAAAAAAACCTTTGCCGCGTATCGCACCGGTATCGCGCAATCCTTCACCCTGGCTGATCAAGGCCAGCGTGACGCACTGACCAAACTGCTGCTGATTGATATGAAAACCGTGGTCGACGGCTCCGGTAAGCAACTCAATGACCTGGCGGATCTGTTCGCCAGACAGGTGGCCACTGAAAGCCAGAAATCCGCTGACCACTATCAGACCTCGCGCACCATCGTCAGTCTGTTCATCGCGCTGGCGGCGCTGGCTACGGTGGCGCTGGCCATGTTGCTCACCCGCAGCATCGTCCGTCCGCTGAGCACCGCTGTCAGCGCTGCCGAAAGCGTGGCCCGGGGCGATCTGACCCGACCGATCGAAACCCACGGCAACGATGAGGTCAGTCGTTTGCTCAAGGCGCTGGCGACCATGCAGCAGAACCTGCGGGAAACCCTGCAAGGCATCAGCGGTTCGGCCACGCAACTGGCGACCGCTGCCGATGAACTCAACGCCGTGACGCTCGATAGCACACAAGGCCTGCAACAGCAGAACAACGAAATCGAACAGGCCGCCACGGCGGTCAATGAAATGACCACGGCCGTTGAAGAAGTCGCGCGCAATGCCGTGTCGACGTCCGATGCCACCCGTCAATCCAGTGAGTCGGCGCAACTGGGACAGGCGCGGGTCAGCGACACCGCATCGGCCATCAATGCGCTGGCCAGCGACGTGCAGCACACCGGCGAGTTGGTGCAATCGCTGGCCAACCAGTCACAGGACATCGGCAAAGTGCTGGATGTGATCCGTGCCATTGCCGAGCAGACCAACCTGCTTGCGCTCAACGCCGCCATCGAGGCGGCCCGCGCAGGGGAGAGCGGACGAGGTTTTGCGGTGGTCGCCGATGAAGTGCGGGCGCTGGCCTATCGCACCCAGCAATCGACGCAGGAGATCGAGCAGATGGTGCAGGGCATGCGCAGTGGTTCAAGCCTGGCGCTGGATTCGATGCAGGCCAGCGCTGCACGGGCCACGACCACGCTGGCGTTGGCCGAGCGCGCCGGGGAGGCGCTGGAAACCATCACCGCGTCAGTGCATGAGATTCATGAGCGCAATCTGGTGATCGCCAGTGCCGCCGAAGAGCAGGCGCAAGTTGCGCGGGAAGTGGATCGTAACCTGGTGAACATTCGCGACCTGTCGGTCCGTTCGGCAGCGGGCGCCGATCAGACCCGCGCGTCGAGTCATGAACTGTCGCAACTGGCCAACGCGCTGCAAGGCATGGTGCGGCGCTTCCAGCTCTGATGAACAGAGATCGATTGTAGGAGTGAGCTGGATTTGTGAGCTGCGCAAAACAATGTGGGAGCGGGCTTGCTCGCGAAAGCGGTGTATCAGTCGACATGAATGTTGAATGACACGACCTCTTCGCGAGCAAGCCCGCTCCCACCGTTTTTAAATCAATGCAGCTTCAGACGTGGCTCGGTACCGCGACCGATCTTGCTGCCCAGCATCAGCATCGCCGTGCGAAACGGCCCGTACAGCGCCATCTGGTGCATGCGGTACAGCGACACGTAGAACATCCGCGCGAGCCAGCCCTCGAGCATCACACTGCCGGTCAGGTTGCCCATCAAGTTACCCACAGCCGAGAAGCGCGACAGCGAAATCAGCGAGCCGTAGTCGGTGTATTTGTACTCCGGCAGGGTCTTGCCTTCGATGCGCAGCTTGAGCGACTTGGCCAGCAACGAAGCTTGTTGGTGCGCGGCTTGCGCACGCGGTGGCACGTTGCGATCCGAACCCGGTTGCGGGCACGCGGCGCAGTCACCGAAGGCGAAAATGTTTTCGTCGCGGGTGGTCTGCAACGTCGGCAGCACTTGCAGCTGATTGATACGGTTGGTTTCCAGACCGTCGATGTCCTTGAGGAAACCCGGCGCGCGAATCCCGGCGGCCCAGACTTTCAGGCTGGCCTTGATCACGTTGCCATCGGCGGTGATCAGGCTGTCGGCGGTCACTTCGCTGACCGAAGCGTTGGTCATCACATTGACCCCGAGTTTTTCCAGAGTCTTGTGCACCGGGCCGCTGATGCGCTCCGGCAGGGCTGGCAACACCCGTGGGCCGGCTTCGATCAGGGTGATGTGCATGTTTTCCGGTTTGATCCGGTCCAGACCGTAGGCCGCCAGTTCGTGTGCGGCATTGTGCAGTTCTGCCGCCAGCTCGACGCCCGTGGCGCCGGCCCCGACGATCGCTACGCTGATCTGCTCGATCACATCGGTCTGCCCGGCATGCGCGCGCAGATAGTGGTTGAGCAGTTGCTGGTGAAAACGCTCGGCCTGTTTACGAGTGTCGAGGAACAGACAGTGCTGCGCCGCGCCCTGGGTGCCGAAGTCGTTGGTGGTGCTGCCGACACTGATCACCAGCGAGTCGTAGGCCACTTCACGAGCCGGTACCAGTTCCACGCCGTTCTCGTCGTAGGTGGCTGCCAGCTGGATTTTCTTCTGCGCGCGATCAAGCCCGCTCATGCGCCCCAGCTGGAACTCGAAGTGGTTCCATTTCGCCTGGGCAACATAGTTGAGTTCGTCTTCGGAAGAGTTCAGCGATCCAGCGGCCACTTCGTGCAGCAGTGGTTTCCAGATGTGCGTGAGGTTCGCGTCGACCAGCATCACACTGGCCGTGCCGCGCTTGCCCAGAGTCTTACCCAGACGGGTAGCCAGCTCCAGACCGCCGGCGCCGCCGCCGACAATAACAATACGATGGGACATAGGGATAACTCGCAAGGTTTTTAAAGGAAATCGGTGCGGTTACCCGAGCGAGCGCGAGGCAGCTCATAGCGTCAGGTAACTGATTAATCGGCTCAGCAAGCCCAGACCAATGGTCACTGCCAGTACCAGCACCAGGAGCATCCACGGCCGGAAAGGCCGGCGCTCGACACGGTGTTGGGACAACTGCAGGTACTCTTCGACATGCTTCTGGTCTTCGGGGTTCAGGCGGCTGGTCATAAAGGCCTCGTCAGGTAGACGTTGCTGAAGGTGGGGAAGCTACAGCGGTTTTTAACCCGGGTTGAATGCAGCATAGCCACTGGCTGGAACCGGTTCGACAGAAACACCGTCGTCGAGGCGAATGATCCCGCTTTGTAACACCCGCGCGGTAATTCCGCCATGCCCGCGCACCGCTTGAAAGGTGCCGGGGCCAAGGTTGTTTTGCAGGCGCGCGCAGGGCTGACACCAGCCGGTGGTCTCGAATATTGCCTGACCGATGCGAAAGCGCCGACCCTTGAGACTAAACAGATTGATACCGCTGATGACCAGATTGCGCCGCAGGTCTTCAGGCCTCACGGGTTGATCTTCAGGCCGGCCCATCAACGCGCTGATGACCGCCAGGTGTTCGAACTGAATCAACGTTACTTGCCGCGCATTGCGCACGCCGGGGCGGGCGTGGTCACCGGTCAATCCGGCTTCAAGCCGTGCCTCGACGGCGTCTAGCTCGATCATCGGGCCGCGAGACTCGGGGCGCACGCCGATCCAGCGTACGCGGCCAGTCTGCGGGACGTCGGCAATCAACTGCTGCAGCGGCGTCACAGGCTGATCCCGACATCGAAGACGATGCTGCGACCGAGGTTGCTGCGCAGAAAGTCCGGCGCATCGGGATGGGCGAACAGCACCCGGGCGAAGGTCGGGCCGACCAGCGACAGCGAGCGCCAACCTTGGCGCAGATACTCGGTCGGCGGTGGAAAATGGCTGTTCAGGTCCAGCACCTCGCGCTTGAGGCTGGCGAAGGCAATGATGTCCAGTTCACCCAGATCCATACCGCGTTCTTTGTAGTTGTGCGCTTTTTTGCGCAAGGTCGGCGCCAGTCGCAGCAAGAACTCATTGGCCGGGATCCGCCGTGGCTTGGCTTCACGGCGCACCAGTTGGCTGAGGGAAAAAGCACTGCGGCGACGTTGCAGTTCATCGCGCCATTCGTCGTTGAGTCGGCGGCCTTCATCGAGAACGAAGAACACTTCGAAATTGGCATCGCGAAACAGCACGTCCGGCGGTTCGCCGGCAGGGGCGAACTCATCGGCGCGGTAAGGGATGTTCAAGCCTTGCAGCAGGCGCTGGCAGACCCAACGCTCACGCTCCCATTTGCGGGCATTGGACAGGAACGCGTTGGCTTGCTCGGCCGCAATGGTCAGCAGGCGTAAGTAATCTGAGTCATCCATAGGCCCAAGCTTAGCGTTCAAATGCGACAAGCAGAAAGCTTTGCATCGGCTGATGCCTGGAAGAGGGCGGTGTAGACTCCGATAAAGGAATCAAACCCATGGAGAAGGTAAGGGATTCATGATCGGTGCAGAACTGCTGTCTTCGACAAGCCTGACACTTGGCTGGCTGATTTACCTGCCGGTGCTGGTCTGGGCGATCTGTCGTGCGCCGTGGGTCGAGTTGTTCACTGACAGTCGCCGCCAGCATCTGCTGTTCGGCACGGTGTTCGCCTTGTTTCTGCTGTGGATGGTGCGCAGGGATTTCGACACCGGGGTTTCTTATCACTTTATCGGCATGACCGCCGTGACGTTGCTGCTCGACTGGCCGCTGGCGATCATCGGCGGGCTGGTGGCGCAGCTCGGGCTGGTGTTGCTCGGGCGCCAGGATCTGGCGGCGGTCGGGGTCAACGGTACGTTGCTGATCCTGTTGCCGGTGTTGATCACCGAGTGCGTGGCGATCATCGTCGAGCGTGCCCAGCCGCGTAATCCGTTTGTGTACATCTTCTGTTCCGGGTTCTTTGCGGCGGCGTTGTCGGCGTTGCTGTGCCTGACATTGAGCCTGGGCCTGCTGTGGTACGACGGTCTGTTCGCCATGCCGGAATGGCTGGAAGACTTCATCGGCTACCTGTGGCTGCTGATTTTCCCCGAAGCCTTTATCAACGGCATGGTGATCAGCGCGCTGGTGGTGTTCAGTCCCGAGTGGCTGGAAACCTTCAACCGCACCCGCTACCTTTCGGCGCCCTGGAAGGACGACGATCCCAAGTCTTGATCCACATCAAACCCGCCACCCGCACGGCATTTCATGCTCGGCCAAATTCCTTCAGGAGCAGCGGCATGAGTGTTTACGAGTGGGCGAGGCAGGAGACCCGGCAGAGTCTGGATATGGCGCTGGAGGTCGGTTTCGATCCGGGCCTGAGTTTGCGCGCCTTGCTCAGCGCGGTGGTGCAACAGAGCAAGACGGTGCGCAACGCCGAAGACCTGGCCGACGAGTTGCGCTTTCTCGCGGAAAACCTCGACGACGATCAGGACTACGGCTTCATGCGGCCCTGATCTCAGTGACGCGGGTCGAAATCGCCGGAGAACATTTCGTCTTCGGCATCCGGGGCGACCGGAATCTTGTGCTCTTCGGACGCCCAGGCGCCGAGGTCGATCAGCTTGCAGCGATCGGAGCAGAACGGGCGGAATTTGTTCTCGGGGGTGAATTCCACGGGGGCGCCGCAGGTTGGGCATTCGACGGTTGTAGGGCTCATGACTGGCCTCCGGATAAAGTCAGGTAAAAGTGATGCAGACGCTCGACTTCGCTGTGCAGCCAGGCGAGGTCGCGGTCGTTGACCACTACATCGTCGGCGTGGCTCACGCGATCTTCGCGGCTCGACTGGGCCTTGAGGATCGCCTGGACCTGCTGTTCGTTGGTCTGGTCGCGCTGCAAGGTGCGTTCGATCTGCAGTTGTTGCGGGGCGTCGATCACCAGAATCCGCTGGGTCATCGCGTGTTGCCCGGATTCGATCAACAGCGGCGACACCAGAATCGCGTACGGCGATTTTGCCAGCGCCAGATGATGGGCGATTTCCTCGGCGATCAACGGATGCAGCAGGGCTTCGAGCCAGCGGCGTTCCTCCGCCACTTCAAAGATCAGCTGGCGCAGGGCGGCGCGGTTCAGCGTGCCGTCAGCCTGCAACACATCCGCGCCGAAGTGCTCGGCAATCTTTGCCAGTGCCGGGCGTCCCGGCTCGACCACCCAGCGCGCCGCATGGTCGGCGTCGACCACATGGATTCCGAGATCGATGAAGTGCTGGGCCGCGGCGCTTTTACCGCTGCCGATGCCGCCGGTCAGACCGAGAATCCAGGGTTTTTCCACAGGGGTATTCATTTCAAACCGACAAACTGCCAATAGAAGTCGGTTATTTGACCACCCCAGAGCAAGGCAATCCAGCCGGCAATTGCCAGATACGGGCCGAAGGGGATCGGCGTCGAGGTTTTCTGCTCGCGCAGACGCAACAGAATCACCCCGACAATCGCCCCCACCAGCGATGACAGCAGGATCGTCAGCGGCAGAATCTGCCAGCCACCCCAGGCCCCGAGCAGCGCCAGCAGCTTGAAATCGCCGTGGCCGATGCCGTCCTTGCCGGTCAGCAGCTTGAACAGCCAGAACACCGACCACAGCGCCATGTAACCGGCCACCGCGCCCCATAGCGCCGCGTATAGCGAGACGAACAGGCCGAAACTGTTGACGATCAGCCCCAGCCACAACAACGGCAACACCAGCACATCGGGCAGCAGTTGATGTTCGGTGTCGATCAGACTCATCGCCAGCAGCCCCCAGGTGAGCACGATCAACAGACCGGCCGGCCAGCCGAACCCCAGATGCCAGGCGACGAATGCCGAGAGCAGGCCGCAGGCCAGTTCGGTCAGGGGATAACGTTTGCTGATGGGGGCGGCACACGCCGAACAGCGTCCGCGCAACAGCAGGTAGCTGAGCAGTGGAATGTTCTCCCACGCCCGAATCCGGTGGCCGCAGTGCGGGCACTGGGAGTGCGGCAGCATCAGGTTGTAGGTTGGCAGCGGTGTTTCGCTCGGCAGGCCAAGGACATCCTGCGCCTGCTGGCGCCAATCGCGCTCGAGCATTTTCGGCAGACGCCAGACCAGCACGTTGAGAAAACTGCCGACCACCAGCCCCAGCAGCAGGGCGGCGAGTACGAAGGCCAGCGGATACAGACTGAAGAGTTCGTCGATAGGCATGTCAGATCGCTGAGCCGAGTTGGAAAATCGGCAGGTACATGGCCACGACCAGCCCGCCGACGATGACCCCGAGCACCACCATGATGAACGGCTCCATCAGGCTGGTGAGGTTGTCGACCATGTTATCCACTTCGTCCTCATAAAAACCGGCGACCTTGTCGAGCATGTCATCCAGTGCGCCCGACTCCTCACCGATGGCGGTCATCTGCACCGCCATGTTGGGGAAGACCCCGGTGCTGCGCATGGAAAAATTCAGCTGCATGCCGGTGGCGACGTCCTGGCGGATACGCAGCACGGCACGTTTGAACACCACGTTGCCGGTGGCACCGGCCACCGAATCCAGTGCTTCCACCAGCGGTACGCCAGCGGCGAAGGTGGTCGACAGGGTGCGGGCGAATCGCGCCACCGCCGATTTGTACATCAGCGTGCCCACCAGCGGCAGCTTCAGCAGCCAGGTGTCTTTGCGGTCGCGCAAGGCCTGGGATTTCTTCAGCGCATGACGGATGCCGAACACCGCCGCAATCAGGGCGCCGAGCACTATCCACCACCATTGCTGCATGAACTCCGAAATGCTGATCACCATCAGGGTAAAGGCCGGCAGTTCAGCACCGAAACCGGAGAATACCGCCTGGAATTGCGGCACCACTTTCACCAGCAAAATCCCCGTGACCACCATCGCCACCAGTACCACGGCGGCGGGATAGGTCATGGCTTTCTTGATCTTGGCCTTGAGCGCTTCGCTTTTTTCCTTATAGGTCGCGACCCGTTCCAGCAACGTATCGAGGGCGCCGGATTGCTCGCCGGCATCCACCAGGTTGCAATACAACTCATCGAAATACTGCGGCTTCTTGCGCAGGGCCGCAGCAAAGCTGTTGCCGGCGGCCACCTCTTGCTTAACCTCGTCCACCAGTTTGCGCATCGCCGGGTTGTCGAAGCCTTCGCCGATGATGTCGAACGACTGCAACAGCGGTACGCCGGCCTTCATCATGGTTGCCATCTGCCGCGTGAACAGGGCGATGTCCTGGGCCTTGATGCGTTTGCCGAGGCTGAGCAAGGAGGTGGATTTCTTGCGCACCTTGCCTGGATTGATCCCTTGTTTGCGCAACTGGGCCTTGATCAGCGCGGGGTTCTGCCCGCTCAACTCGCCCGTGACCTTGCTGCCTTTGCGATCCGTGCCTTCCCAGGCGTAGATGCTGATTTTTGCTGCCTTGACCGCCATGTTCAGTCCTTGGTGACCCGGTTGATTTCTTCCAGGCTGGTGATGCCTTGCATGGCCTTGTGCAGGCCCGAGGTGCGCAGGTCGTCGAAGCCGTCGCGACGCATCTGGCTGTCGATTTCCAGCGAATTGCCTTCGGCCATGATCAGCCGTTGCAGGTCAGGGGTGTTTTTCACCACTTCGTAAATCCCCACGCGTCCCTTGTAGCCGCCGTTGCAGAGGTCGCAACCGACCGGCTCATAGATCGTGAAACTGCCGATCCGTTCCGGCGGGAAACCTTCCTTGATCAGCGTTTCGCGGGGGATCTCGATCGGTTTCTTGCAGTGGCTGCACAGCTTGCGCGCCAGACGCTGGGCGATGATCAGGCTCACCGAGGTGGCGATGTTGAACCCGGGAATGCCCATGTTGTGCAGGCGGGTCAGGGTTTCGGCGGCGCTATTGGTGTGCAGCGTGGACAGCACCAGGTGGCCGGTCTGCGCGGCCTTGATCGCGATTTCGGCGGTTTCCAGATCGCGGATTTCGCCGACCATGATCACGTCCGGGTCCTGCCGCAGAAACGAACGCAGGGCCTGGGCAAAATCCAGTCCTTGCTTGGGATTGACGTTGACCTGGTTGATGCCTTCCATGTTGATTTCCACCGGGTCTTCGGCGGTCGAAATGTTGATGTCGACGGTGTTGAGAATATTCAGGCCGGTGTACAGCGATACGGTTTTCCCCGACCCGGTAGGTCCGGTCACCAGAATCATCCCTTGGGGCTGCTTGAGCGCTGCCATGTACAGGTCTTTCTGCGCCGGCTCGTAACCCAATGCATCGATGCCGATCTGCGCGCTGGACGGGTCGAGAATCCGGATCACCACTTTTTCGCCCCACAGGGTCGGCAGGGTGTTGACCCGGAAGTCGATCGACTTGGTCTTCGACAGGCGCATCTTGATCCGCCCGTCCTGGGGTTTGCGTCGCTCCGAGATATCCAGGCTGGCCATGACTTTCAGGCGTGCGGCGATTCGCCCGGCCAACTGGATCGGCGGTTTGGCCACCTCGCGCAGGATGCCGTCGGTACGCACGCGCACCCGGAAGTTTTTTTCGTAGGGTTCGAAGTGCAGGTCCGACGAGCCACTTTTGATCGCGTCGAGCAACATCTTGTGCACGAAACGTACGACCGGCGCGTCATCGGCGTCGAGTCCGCCGATGGCGTCCTGGCGGCTGTCGTCGACGGACTCGACATCCACGCCGTCGAGATCGACGTCGGCCATTTCTTCGAGGCCGCTGGTATGGGTGTCGAAGAATTTCTCGATGGCCTCGGTGAGCTTGTCGTCCTCCACCAGAATGGCTTCGGTGCTCAGCCCGGTGCTGAACTGAATGTCATTGATCGCCTGATGATTGCTCGGGTCGGAAATGCCCACGAACAGTTTGTTGCCACGCCGCCACAAGGGCAGGGCGTGGTGCTGGCGTACCAGTTTTTCACTGACCAGGCCTTTGGGCTGGGTTTCCTTGTCCAGGCAATTGAGGTCCATGAAGGCCATGCCGAAATGCTCGGAAGCGATCTCGGCGACCTGTGAGCTCTTCACCAGTTTGTTCTGCACCAGGTAACTGACCAGCGACAGCCGATTGCGCTGCGCCTGTTGCCAGGCCTGCTGGGCGCTTTTTTCCGTAAGCAGTTCGGCCTGTACCAATTGCTTGGCCAGTCCGCTCAGAGCGATGTCATTCATGGGGATTCCGGATGCTGACAGTTCATGACTTATAGCCTAGTCAAGTGACAGCGCCAAACACGCCCGGTACAGGTGACAAAAAGTGTCAGATAGTGCGGTTACGGGTTGTAGGAAAGCGCGACACGGCCCCTTTATGCCGAGCGCACGGGGTCTGCAAGCGGTTGGCACGGCCTATGCTGAGCCCTTTGCAGATCATGAGATTCCGACTCATGCATGGAGAGCCTGTCTATGAACAACCAAAAAGGTTTCACTCTGATCGAGCTGCTGATCGTGGTGGCGATCATCGGCATTCTGGCGACCATCGCCCTGCCGCAATACTCCAAGTATCAGGCGCGTTCGAAGGTGACGGCAGGTCTGGCCGAAATCAGCGCGCTGAAGGTGCCGTTCGAGGACACCATTAATCAAGGTACCGATCCAACCCTGTTACTCGTGGCCGGTAGTGCCACAGCTACCACTTCCAACTGCACACTGGCGGCTTCGGGAACAGCAGCGACAGGTGCCGGCACCATTACCTGCACACTGGTCAACGCCCCGGGCCCGGTGCTGGGTAAAACCATCACCCTTACCCGCACGGGGGCTGCAACCGGCAACACCTCCGGCGTCTGGAGCTGTGCGTCGACCGTCAACCCGGACTACGCGCCTAAAGGTTGCGCGGGTACCGGTGCCTGATCTAGTCAGCAAACGGCCTGAGATGCCCCGCCATGCGGGGCATTTTTTTTGCCTTTTTGCGCTGGAAAAAGCTTCAATAATTTCAGCGTGTTAGGAACTTTCCAAAAAGCCGCAACTTGCATGTCGATAATGCATGCGTCATGCAAATTGCATGATTCCGAAAATTTGTCTAATTCATAACTAATTGATTTATAACGATTTATTGTCTTTCGAAAAGTTGGCACAGCCTTCGCAATATACCCAGTAACCCTGCTGACAAGACAACCAGCAGACTTTCCAGAAAAACAGGAGTTACTCGTATGAAGAAGTTCGCTATCACTGCCGCTGCTGCTACCGCGCTGACCCTGACCATGGCTTCCGGTGCTTTCGCACAAACCACCCAGGCTACTCAGGCTCCAATGACTCTGGCTGCTGGTGAAATGACCAAGGCTAAAGAAGCTACTTCCGATACCTGGATCACTACTAAAGTCAAAAGCGACCTGGTAACCGAAAAAGGCATTCCAGGCACTGACATCAAAGTTGAAACCAACAAAGGTGTTGTATCGCTGTCGTCGACTGTAGCCATCACCGAGGCTCAGAAAACCACCGCAGTGGCTATCGCCAAGAAAATCAAAGGCGTTAAAGCGGTCTCCGCTGACGGCCTGAAAGCCGAGTAAGGCATGACTTCTCGCCTGGACCGGGAGAAGGCGCGACAGACGGGCCGAGCAATACGTCTGCCGCAACTTTAGAGTTCATGCGAACGGTCACACGGACGTGACCATTACGGGCCCCGGCACTTGTGTCGGGGCCTGTTCTATTTCAGGTCAGCAAAAGCTAAATGTGGGAGCGGGCTTGCTCGCGAATGCGGTGTGTCAGCAGGCATATTCATCAGCTGACACACTGCATTCGCGAGCAAGCCCGCTCCCACAGGGATATAGGTTGTGGTTCAGTTACCGCGCTTGCTGTTGATCTGCCGCAGGCGATTGCCTTCAAAGCGCAGGTACTGGTACATGCCGTTGCTCGGGCCGTAGGTCCATTCCTCGACCTGAAACTCTTCGCGGCGATTGGCGCTGCGCTTGTAGCCGAGGACATCGCGGCTGACCGGTTCGCCACACTTTTGCAGCACTTCGCTGGTGCGGTCGCCGAGACTGACCAGCTGACTGCCACAACGCAGCGTGTCGGAGGCCAGCGCGGGGCTGGCGGCGAGCATCAGCGCTATTGCAACCAGCCAGTTGTGGCTCATCACTCGGCGTCCAGGTGCATTTGCGTCACGACCCGACCATCGCTTTCGGCTTCGCCAAGGTTGGCGTCGATGAAGTACACCCGGTCATCCGCCAGTTGGCCCTTGTCGACCAGGTAGTCCTTGATGCTGCTGGCGCGTTCCTGACCCAACTGCCGCAGCAGCACATCGCTGGAACTCCAGAACTTGATTACGCCGTCACGCATTTTCGCCGTGCGTTCTTCCTTGCCCAGATCCTTCCATTCGGCCGGTGGCTGGGTTTTCAGTCGGGTGCGGTAGATGCCTTCGAGCAGCGGGCCTTTTTCGCTGTCCGGCACCTGCAGCAGGGAAGCCTGAGCCGGGACCTTGTCGCCTCGGCGCTGGAGCATCTTGTAGTAGTTGTACTGGTATTCGCGCTCCAGACGCTGTTCGGCGATCAACGGACCGTCGCTGCTCTGAGCGGCGGTGCCTTCGATTTCCAGGCGCAGGGCCGGACGTTCCTTTAGGGCTTGGGACAGTTTGTCCAGCGCCGACTGGGCGTCCTTGCTCAGGTCGCTGGACCCCGGAGCAAAGGACACGGTGCCGAGGTCTTCGGAACCGCCGCCGTTGATCAGCCCGCCAATCAGCTTGAACGGTGCCGCGGCAGCTTTGACGATGAGATTACGCAGGGTCTGCCAGACAATCGGCATCACGCTGAACTGTGGGTTATTCAGATCGCCAGTCACCGGCAGCTCGATGGAAATCTTGCCATCGACGTCCTTGAGCAGGGCAATCGCCAGTTTCAGCGGCAGGCTCACGGCATCCGGGCTGTCGACTTTCTCGCCGAGTTGCAATTGCTCGACCACCACTTTGTTTTCAGCCTTCAACTGGCCCTTGGTGATCAGGTAGTGCAGGTCGAGGTTGAGCCGGCCCTTGCGGATGCGGTAACCGGCGAACTTGCCGGAGTACGGCGTCAGTGTCGTCAGTTCGACACGTTTGAAGCTGGTGGCGATGTCGAGGCTGGCCATCGGATCGAACGGGTTGACCGCACCTTTGATGGTCACCGGTGCATAGCGATCGACCTTGCCCTTGACGTCGACGCTGGCCGGTTTCGCCTGACGGCTGTCGATGGTACCGATCTGGCCGTTGAGCTGTTGCACCGCCGTAGCGAAATTCGGCGTCAGGCTGAAGTCGGCGAAGTTGGCCGAGCCGTCGTTGATCGCAATCGCGCCGATGTGAATGCCCAGTGGTTTGTCCTTGCTGGCCGGCTTCGCCGCGGCGGTTTTCGCACCGCTGTCGGCGGGCTGCGGGATCAGCAGGTCGTCGATGTTGGTGGTGCGGTCATCGTTGATCATGAACCGCACATACGGCTGGAACAGGTTGACCTTGTCGATCGACAGGCTGTCACCGTGTTGATAGTTGATGCCTTCAACCACCACTTGCTGCCACTTGAGGAAGTCGCGGGTTTTCAGGGTGTCGAGGGTGTGCAGTTGATCGATCTGCGCACGCCCGGTCACGCCGAGTGCCAGGGGGGCGGTGCTCTTGAGGTTGACCTTGAGGTCACTGCCGAGCATGCCGCTGCGCAGCTCCAGGCGAATGAACGGATTGATGTAGGACTGTGCGACGCGCAGGTCGATATCCTGGGTTTTCACGTTGAGCTGAGCGGTGACCGGGGCCAGGTTGACTACACCATCGGCGTTGATCTTGCCCTGTTTGCCCAGACCGCTGTCGAGTCTGACCTTGAAAGGCGAGCCGTTGAGGCTGTCGAAATCCTGCAGGTCGATGTTCAGCGGGGTGATGTCCAGCGCCACCGGCGGGTTGGCCGAACGGTCGGCGAGATGCACGGTGTAGTTGCGTAGCTGTACGTCTTTGAGCAGCACTTGCCAAGGCTTGCTCGGCGCGGCCGGCGCTTTCGGCGAATCGGCGGCGGCCGGAGTGGACTTGGGTTCGGCGGCGGCCTTGGCGGCCGGTTTCGATGGCTGGCTGGCGAACAGTTTCTGCCAGTCGAGCTGGCCGTCGGCTTCGAGCGCGGCCCAGGTTTCCAGTTTGTTGCTGCGGATCTTGCCGACCACCACTTGCTGTTTGGCCAGGTCGACCGAGGTCTCGCTGACATCCAGGCGTTCGAGATTCGCCAGCGGGCGGCCGTCCGGCGCCTTGATCGCGAACGGCGCAATGCTCACCGCGACGTTGTTCAACAGCAGTTCGGTTTCTTTCGACAGATTCAGTTTGTATTCGGTGCTGAGGTTGATCACGCCGTCTTCGAGCACCAAGGGCAGCGCATCGCGCACGTAGGGCCAGAAGGATTTCATCTTGCCGTCGGTGACTTTCAAAGTACCTTCGGAGGTGAACGGGATCAGGCTGAAGTTGCCTTTCCAGTCGATCTGCCCACCGGCCGGGCCGGCAGCCACCAGGGTCATGTCGGCATTGTCTTCGGGCAGGGTGCTGAGGTTTTTCAGTTCGAAGTCGAGTTTGTCGTAGAGGAACTCGATCGGCTCGCTCGGCCGGGCGTCCTGGAAATGCACGTTGCCCCCGGCCAGTTGAATGCGGTCGATGCGCAGCGGGAACGGCTTGGCATTCGGGTCGGCCGGGGTCGGCTCGCTGGCGGGAATTTTGAACAGGCCCAGCAGATTGAGCTGGCCGTCCTTGGCGAAGAGGACTTCAGTCTTGGGCTTGTCCAGCTCGATATCGGCCAGATGCAGCGCCTTGGTCCACAGGCTGTCGAGTTGCAGGTTGGCGTACAGCCGCTCGAAACCGACCTGCTCCTTGCCCGGCTCACCGATGACCAGCCCCCACAGGGTGACTTCAAGGCTGAACGGATTGAGTTCGATGCGCTGGATATGCGCCGGCACTGTCGCGTAGTTGGCCAACTGCTGGTTGGCGATGCGCAGGGCGATGCCCGGCAAAATCAGAAACCCCAGCAGGCTGTAGAGGGCCAGAGCAGTCAACAAGGCGCCAATCGCGCGAATCAATCCTTTGGGCATGTGCGGCTTCATCTGTCTGAATCGGAGTGCCTTGGAGTATGGCACGCGATTCTGGTTCCGAAGTACATCGTGGGGTGCAGGATTGTTCAGATTGTTCTGTAGGACCAAGACACTGTGGGAGCGAGCTTGCTCGCGAAAGCGGTGGATCAGTCGAGAAATATGCTGACTGACACGCCGCCTTCGCGAGCAAGCTCGCTCCCACATTGGATGGTTGCCAGTCCCGCAGGGGGGGTTACAGCTGCAGGATCAGAGTCTTCAGCGGTGGCTGTTGATCACGCGACGGGAAGTCCGCGCCCGGGGTCATCACGCTCCATTCGCGCACCGGGCGCCCGGCCTTCTCGGCGCAGCGCAGGACCTGTTCACGCCAGTCATCCATGCAGACTTTTGCCAGGTTGTTGCAGCAGATCAGTACGCCGTTGTCGGCGGTGCTCAGCAGTGCCGGTTTGAGCAGGCTCTGATAGTCGCGCAGCAGGTCGACGGTGCCGAACGCGCTCTTGGCCCAGGCCGGTGGATCGAGCAGCACCAGATCGTATTGACGCTGGTCGAGACGCTGATAGCTCGGCAGTTTCTGCCCGCGCCGCTGGCTGATCGGCAGCCCGGCAAGTTGACGGATCGCCGGAAAGTAATCGGACTGGATAAATTGCATCTCGGGCAACTGCGGATTGAGCAGACCGTTTTCGCGGCCGACTGCCAGATTGCCTTCGGCGAAATCCAGGTTGCACACCTCGCGCGCGCCACCGGCAGCGGCACTGAGGCCGACGCCGCAGGTGTAGGCGAACAGGTTGAGCACGCTTTTGCCTTTGGCGTGATCCTTGACCCAGCCGCGGGTGTTGCGCAGGTCGAGGAACAGCAGCGGGTCCTGCCCGGCATGGCGCCCACGCACGCGATAGTTCAGGCCCCATTCGTGCCCGACCAGATCCGCCAGGGCGGCCTCGTCGGCGCGGTAGACGCTGTCTTCGCGATCGATCCGCGAGTTGCCGCGGGAGCGGTCGTTGTAGACCAGCAGCGTTTCAAAGCCCAGGGTCTGGTTGACCATGGCGTGCAGTTGCAGCAGGTCGTCACGCTCCAGCGTCTGGTGAAAACTTTGCACCAGCAATTGCGGGCCGTAGCGGTCGACGGTCAGGCCTCCGGCGCCTTCCTGGCTGCCGTGGAACAGGCGATAGCAATCGGTGCCCTGGCGGTGCAGCTCAGCGAGCAGATCCAGGCGTTGATCGAGGGCGGCGCGCAGCGCCTGATTCAAGGAAGACATGCGTGCGCCTTGCTGGTGAGAATTGGGGCGCGGGAGTTTAGCAGTTACCGAAGCCCTGAGACATTGCGCAGATCTGTGGCGAGGGAGCTTGCTCCCGCTCGAGTGCGAAGCGCTCGCAACATTCCGAGGGTCGCTGCGCAACCCAGCGGGAGCAAGCTCCCTCGCCACAGTTTCTGTGTATAGATCAGGTGAGCAGTCCCATTCGGCGTTTGGCCCGCTGCACCGAACCATTGCGCATCGCCCAGCGCAGCATCGGCGCACTGCGCTTGACGCTGGCGCGGATCAGCTGGCGTTGCAGCGGGTTCTGCCGTATGCCGAACAGGTCACTGGCCCAGTCCGGCAGCAGATCGATGCCGGCCTTCATCATCAGGTCGCCAAACGGCCGGGCCAGAACGCTCGGGGCTGGCGCGTCGAGCAACAGGCGCAGGACTTCGCGGCTGCGCTCATCACAGAGCAATTGCGGGCGCATGCGTTGCAGATAGTCGGCCACGGCTTGCCGCGATTTCGGCACATCCCGCGCACCCAGGCGCTCGGCGACCACGGCGATTTCCGCGTAGTAGCGATCCTGATCCGCCCCCGACAATTGCGGATTGCGGTAACGCAAATGTGCCGCAAGAAAATGGCTGACTTCGGCCACATGCACCCAGGTCAGCAGGTCCGGATCGCTGGCCGCATACGGCCGGCCATCCGGCGCGGTACCGACCACTTGCAGGTGAATGGTGCGCACCTTGTCGATCAGCCATTCGGCATCCCGGCGCGAGCCGAACGTGGTGCCGGAGACAAACTGACTGGTGCGGCGCAGACGTCCGAGCATGTCCTGACGAAAGTTCGAATGATCCCAGACCCCGGCCAGCGCCAGCGGATGCAGGGCTTGCAGCAACAACGCGCTGATGCCGCCGATCAGCATGCTGCTGAAATCGCCGTGCACTTGCCAACTGACCGAGTCCGGCCCGAACAGCCCGGGATCGCCCTTGGGATTTTCCAGATCGAGCTGACCGAGGGACAGACCGGTCAGGCTCATGAGTTGGTTTTCGATACGGCTGCGGATGAATTCCATGACAACTCATTGGTGGTGGAGGGCGCGGTCGGTTGGCCGCGCCGGAGATGTTACTGATTCAGGCGCTTGTCGATCAGGCCCTGGACCACGCTCGGATCGGCCAGGGTCGAGGTGTCGCCGAGGCTGTCGAGTTCGTTGCAGGCGATCTTGCGCAGGATCCGCCGCATGATCTTGCCTGAGCGGGTTTTCGGCAAGGCCGGCGCCCACTGGATCAGGTCCGGTTTGGCGAAGCTGCCGATTTCCTTGCTGACGTGGGCGAGCAGTTCTTTCTTCAGCTCATCGCTCGGCTCGAAGCCGTTCATGGGCGTGACGAAGGCGTAGATGCCCTGGCCTTTGACGTCGTGCGGGTAACCGACCACGGCGGCCTCGGCGATGCTGTCGTGCAGCACCAGCGCGCTTTCCACTTCGGCGGTGCCGATGCGGTGGCCGGAGACGTTGATCACGTCGTCGATGCGCCCGGTGATCCAGTAATCGCCGTCTTCGTCGCGGCGTGCGCCATCACCAGTGAAGTAGTAGCCGGGATAGGGTTTGAAGTAGGTGTCGACCATGCGTTGCGGATCGCCGTAGACGCTGCGGATCTGCGCCGGCCAGCTGGACTTGATCGCCAGCACGCCACTGCCGGCGCCTTTGATTTCCTTGCCGTGTTCGTCGAGCAGCACCGGTTGCACGCCGAACATCGGCTGCGTGGCGCAACCCGGCTTGATGCGTTGCGCACTGACCAGCGGGCTGAGCATGATGCCGCCGGTTTCGGTCTGCCACCAGGTATCGACGATGGGGCAGCGCTGTTCGCCGACCACGTTGAAATACCATTCCCACGCTTCCGGGTTGATTGGCTCACCGACACTGCCGAGCAATCTGAGGCTTTGGCGCGACGTTTCCTGCAACGGCCCGGCACCTTCGCGCATCAACGCGCGCAGGGCGGTCGGCGCGGTGTAGAAAATGTTGACGTGGTGTTTGTCGATCACCTGCCAGAAGCGCGAAGTGCTCGGATAACTTGGCACGCCTTCGAAGATCAGCGTGGTTGCGCCGTTGGCCAGCGGGCCGTAGACGATGTAACTGTGGCCGGTCACCCAGCCGACGTCGGCGGTGCACCAGAACACTTCGCCTTCGCGGTAATCGAGCACGTACTTGAAGGTCATCGCCGCTTGCAGCAGGTAGCCGCCGGTGGTGTGCAGCACGCCCTTGGGTTTGCCGGTGCTGCCGGAGGTGTAGAGGATGAACAGCGGATCTTCGGCGTCCATCGGTTCTGGCGGGCAATCGTCGCTGACCTCACGTACGGCCTGGTGATACCAGAGGTCACGACCCTCGACCCAATCGACCTGGCCTTGGCTGCGCTCGACTACGACGACGGTGCTGACGTCCGGGCAACTTTGCAGGGCCTTGTCGACGTTGTGCTTGAGCGGGACGAACTTGCCGCCGCGTACGCCTTCATCGGCGGTGATCACGGTGCGGCAGTCGGCGTCGAGGATACGGTCACGCAATGAGTCCGGGGAGAAGCCGCCGAACACCACCGAATGAATCGCGCCGATCCGCGCGCAAGCGAGCATGGCGTAGGCCGCCTCGGGGATCATCGGCATGTAGATGCACACCCGATCGCCTTTTTTCACCCCACGGCTTTTCAGCACATTGGCCAGGCGGCAGACGTGATGGTGGAGTTTTTTGTAGGTGATCTGCGCCGATTCGGCCGGGTCGTCGCCTTCCCAGAGAATCGCGGTCTGCTCGCCGCGCTGGGCGAGGTGGCGGTCGATGCAGTTGTAGCTGACGTTCAGTTGGCCGCCGGCAAACCAGGATGCTTCACCGGTTTTCAGGTCGTAACGCTGAACGGTTTGCCACGGTGTGCTCCAGTCGAGGAAGCGGGTGGCCTGTTCGGCCCAGAAGGCGCTGGGGTGTTCAATGGATTCGCGGTACAGACGCTTATAGTCGTCCTGACTCAACTGCGCAGCCCGGCGGACGGCATCGGCTTTGGGGAACGTGCTGATATCGAACATGACGGTTCCTTATTCTTGTTGTGCGACAGGAATAAAGATGCGCCGAGCGGCCCGGAGGTTCAAGTCATCGCTAAAACAACTGTGGGAGCGAGCCTGCTCGCGAATGTGGTGTATCAGTCACAAAGATGCTGAATGACACACCGCATTCGCGAGCAGGCTCGCTCCCACATTGGAAATGGGTTGCCCACAGGATTTGTGGGCAACCCATTCACATCACCCGCGGTGACGACCGCGGAAGTAGTTGATCAGGCCCTGGGTAGAAGCATCGTCAGCGGTGGTTTCATCGCTGCCGACCAGACGGTTGTAAACGCCTTTGCCCAGTTCCTTGCCCAGTTCCACGCCCCACTGGTCGAAGGCGTTGATGCCCCAGACCACGCTCTGCACGAACACTTTGTGTTCATACATGGCGACCAGCGCACCCAGACGACGCGGGCTGATGCGCTCGACCACGATGGTGTTGCTCGGACGGTTGCCCGGGATCACCTTGTGCGGTGCGAGTTTGTGCACCTGTTCTTCGCTCATGCCTTTGTCGCGCAGCTCAGCCTCGGCTTCCGGCAGGGTCTTGCCGAGCATCAGCGCCTGGCTTTGCGACAGGCAGTTGGCGTACAGCCACTGATGGTGATCGGAGACCGGGTTGAAGCTGACGATCGGCACGATGAAATCGGCCGGGATCAGTTGGGTGCCCTGATGCAGCAACTGGTGATAGGCGTGCTGACCGTTGCAGCCGACGCCGCCCCAGATCACCGGACCGGTATCGGTCGACACCGAGGTGCCGTCCTGACGCACGCTCTTGCCGTTGGATTCCATGTCCAGCTGTTGCAAGTGCTTGGTGATGTTACGCAGGTAGTGGTCGTACGGCAGGATTGCGTGGCTTGCGCGCCCCAGAAGTTGCCGTACCACACGCCGAGCAGGGCCAGCAGCACTGGCATGTTCTGCTCGAACGGTGCGCTCTGGAAATGCTGGTCCATGGTGTAGGCACCGGACAGCAGTTCCTTGAAGTTGGACATGCCGATGGCCAGGGCAATCGGCAGACCGATGGCCGACCACAGCGAGTAACGACCGCCGACCCAGTCCCACATCGGGAAGATGTTTTCTTCACGGATACCGAACGCGACTGCCGCAGCGTTGTTGCTCGACACCGCGATGAAGTGGCGATACAGCTCGGCTTCCGAACCACCCTGAGCCAGATACCAGGCGCGGGCGGCCTGGGCGTTCTTCAGGGTTTCGAGGGTGTTGAAGGATTTCGACGAAACGATGAACAGCGTGGTTTCGGCGCGCAGCTTTTGCGTCAGTTCGTGGAACTCACTGCCGTCGATGTTCGCCAGGTAGTGGCAACGCACGCCCTTCTGCGCGTAGGACAGCAGCGCTTCGGAGACCAGCTCCGGGCCGAGGAACGAACCACCAATGCCGATGTTGACCACGTCCGTGATCGGCTTCTCGGTGTAACCACGCCACAGGCCGTCGTGGATGCGGCCGACCAGATCCGTGATCTGGTTCAGCACCTTGTGCACTTCCGGCATCACGTTGACGCCGTTGACCGACAGCTTGTCGCCGACCGGACGGCGCAGGGCGGTGTGCAGCGCCGGGCGGCCTTCGGAGGCGTTGACGATTTCGCCGTCGAACAGCGCTTTGATCGCGCCTTTCAGATCGACTTCATTGGCCAGACCCACCAGCAGATTGCGGGTCTCGGCGTTGATCAGGTTCTTCGAATAATCGAGAAACAACCCGCAGCTGCTGAGGGTGAACTGATTGAAGCGCTGCGGATCGGCATTGAAAGCTTCGCGCATGCTGAAATCGTGCATGTTGTCGCGGTGTTGGTTCAACGCCTGCCAAGCGGGCAGGGTGGTCACGTCGTGAGGAGTGCGGTAGTACGCCATCGCTGCGGGTTTCCTTTTACGAGAGCTGCCTTTTGGACATTTGGCTTTTTGGACACCAGAAACGCCGGAACGTCCTGCTTTTGTCGGTGGCAGTGTCCGGCAACCTGCGTCAGCACGGTTGAATGAT
>Ga0153931_100184_pt1 | contig 21995 bp, 24 predicted proteins | sample TSNJ015MetaG_FD_104730 | JGI IMG/M metagenome (GOLD analysis project Ga0153931, IMG submission 104730) | Attine ant fungus gardens microbial communities from New Jersey, USA - TSNJ015 MetaG | ecosystem: Host-associated > Fungi > Mycelium > Unclassified | place: USA: New Jersey, Wharton State... | reverse complement strand
TCTCCAAATGCCCGGCAATCATCGACTGCGACACGGCCAAGGGTAGCCTCAAGGTTCCCGCCGACATCCAAGCCTTCGCGCTGAACACCCTGGACGTGGACGCGCCCAAGGCCCTGATCCGCGAGACCGACTCGCAGATCGTCATCAACGTAGGTTCCGCCTTCCTCAACATGTCGGTGCTGCGCGCCTGCATCGATACCGGCGTTGCTTACCTGGACACCGCCATCCACGAAGAGCCGGGCAAGGTCTGCGAGACCCCGCCGTGGTACGGCAACTACGAATGGAACCACCTGGAAGAGTGCAAACAGAAGAACAGCACCGCCATCCGGGGCGTCGGCTTCGACCCGGGTGTCGTCAACGCGTACGCCTCGCGGGCGCAGCAACAGCATTTCGACCGCATTGATTCGATCGACATTCTCGACGTCAATGCCGGCAGCCATGGCAAATATTTTGCCACCAACTTCGACCCGGAAATCAACTTCCGCGAATTCACCGGGCAGGTGTGGAGCTGGCAGAACAGCCAGTGGACCAGCAACACGATGTTCGAAGTCAAACGCACCGACGACCTGCCGGTAGTCGGTTCGCAAAACCTGTACCTGACCGGCCACGATGAAGTGCACTCGCTGTCGAAAAACCTCGACGTGCCCAACGTGCGTTTCTGGATGAGCTTCGGCGAACACTACATCAACGTGTTCACCGTTCTGAAAAACCTCGGCCTGCTCTCCGAAAAACCGGTCACCACCGCCGAAGGCCTGGAAGTGGTGCCGTTGAAACTGGTCAAGGCCGTACTGCCCGACCCGTCTTCACTCGCCCCTGGCTACACCGGCAAGACCTGCATCGGCGACCTGGTCAAAGGCACCAAAGATGGCCAGCCGCGTGAGATGTTCATCTACAACGTGGCCGATCACGAAGAAGCCTTTGCTGAAACGGACAGCCAGGGCATTTCCTACACCGCAGGCGTGCCACCAGTGGCCGCTGCGCTGCTGGTAGCACGTGGCGAGTGGGACGTGAAGCACATGGCCAACGTCGAGGAACTGCCGGCCGAGCCGTTCCTCAAAGCGCTGGACGTGATGGGCTTGCCGACTCGGATCAAAGACGAGAACGGTGACCGTGCGTGGGATGCGATTGCCTGAATAGGCGGTAGTTGACCGAACAAAAAAATGCGCCCTCAGGGGCGCATTTTTTGTGGGTGTAAATAGATAGTCGCAGAACAGTGAGGATCTAAATGTGGGAGCTGGCTTGCCTGCGATGGCGGTGGGTCAGCCAACACATCCGTCACTGCGCGACCGCTATCGCAGGCAAGCCAGCTCCCACACTTGAATCCTCAGCGTCACTACTGCTCAACCGCCCGGCTTGAAGTGGAGTCATGCGGCGGTAGCAACCAATGCCGCGTGGTTGTCCATCCCAGAAAGACTCTCGCGCCATCTTCCGCTGGAGCCTGCTGAGGCAACACTTCGCCGGCGAAAGCCTTGCGCAAACCGCTCATGAGCGGCAGGAATCGTCCTCGAAAAGCCAACGGCTGAGTGGCGAAGTACGCTTCGACAGACGCCAGGGCATCTGTGCGCGCAGGATCATCAAGCATCGTCAGGTAGAACACCATCTGGCGCCACGCATAAGCGGTATTTTTGAGCATTATCAACCGAGCATGATAGTGCTCAATCCGCATCTGATGCCGTTTGCAGATCCACTCAAAACACGCCTGCACCATGCTGCCCAGTCTCGGCTGCAGCAAAACCTTCAACCCAAGTTCTTCAAACAGTAACGCGAGGTTTTGCGTGGTTAAAATTTGCTGTTGCTCAAGAATGGTGCCATTGGTTGCCGGGTGCCACGTGCCCAGCTCAGCTCCTGCACGCCTTGCGCACAACTTCGCGAAGGCATCGCTTGCCACTCGCGCACGTCGTCGCCCTCGGGTAACAAGGCTCGCCAGCTCATCGGTATCAATGGCGTAATAACGTGCATAAAGGGAGCCTGCCAGCACCGGGCCTGTTCGCCTGGCGGCATCGGCAAACTTATCGGAAAACTCACCCATGAAGATATCGGCAGCGACCTCCTCCACTAAGGGCAGGTCCAGTGCCGCAGTGTCCGCCAGCGCTGAAAATTCCTGGAGAAGCTTGTTCGGCAAGATGGCGTAGGGGAAGGCAGAAAGCGTCAACGCCGATGACTCAACCAGCGCCTGTTGGGCCGCTTGTGCCACCGCAGCACCGGACTGTCGGTCGCCTTCAATGACGGCAACCCAAGGCAACTCACTGAGGCCAACCTGACGTTGAAGGTTCAACAGTAATAACGACCGCCGCCGGCAGAACGCGCGATAGGTCGAGGCGTATACCATCCTTAGCGCTTCATCGCGCAGCCCGTAGCTACTCAGTTGCGCGGTCATCGCGGGCAACAACCGCGCAACGGTATCGCCTGAAGTAATCAGCCCATGCTCGATCAATTCGCTGATCGTCCCACTCCGGCATCGCTGAAGGCGGCGCTGGACCGCCCGAGGAATGGCAATGCCCTCGCCTTGCCCAAACGCCGATGCCTCCTCAGCGGTGATCGGCGCTCCCAACTCAGCAAAATCCGCGAGACCGCCTTGCTCGGGATAGGTTGAAAGACGCTTCGCCACAATACGGGCAATAAGGTGATGCTCCGGCCCCGCCACCTGACTACGTTGATTCGCACGCGACGCACGGTGAGCGGCTGAACCCGGCTCGCCATGCTTGCGCACAAAATCATCGACGATTTGCCGTATGCGACCGACTTGACGCCCAGTGAGCGATTGCGAGTCGCGCGAGCATTGCCCAAGTAAAGAAAACAGTTCCTCCACGCGACTCGAAGAGCGCCTGTCGATACTGAGCCTGTTGAAATGCGCCGCTAACTCGACTGCCTGGTCGTGCCACTGACGTGGGTAATAACGGCACGGCCAACCAGCCTCATAGGTCAGGAGGAAATGCGAAACAGCTGAATCATAAAGCGGCAAACGCGTTTCGATCGTCTGTTTCTGCACAACCATCTGAGCCTGAGGCGGCAAGGTTGTAAGCAACTGCTTGATCTGGCCAGCGTCCACGATGTGAACCTGCGCGGCTGAAACCGGCAGCTGCGTAGAGATCGACGGAAAGAAACGCAGCCGGTCAAAGAACGGCCCAATCACGTCTATCAGCGCACGCGCTTGCTCGGTGCGCTGCTGCCCGACTAGCCAGGCGACTGTCAATAACGCGGCCTCTTCCGGCACATCGACCGCATAATCACAGCGGGCTAAACGTGAATGCAGGGCCTCAAGGCCGTCATCCGTGAGATGCCAGGCATTGATATCGAGCCGTTCAAAGCCTGGGCGAATACCCGGAATAGAGGCGGCGAGTTCACGCTCGTACGCCGTCAACTCGCCACCGGCCAAAAAATTGCCGGTCGCAAAGCCGCCCGTAACGACTTCCAGGGTAACCCAGGCGGGCATCTGCGCAATCGGTGTGCGCGAGCCATACTCGACTGCGCCTTGTAGCAGGTTCTCAATGACCTGTTGCCAGCGTGAGATACGTCTGCGGGCGTTAAAGCGCGCGATTGAGCCGCCACTCAAATCGTGCGCGAGCAGCGCTTTCGACAGTTGGAAGACTGCATATCCTGCGTGCATGCCAGTCACTCCATGTGATCCGGAGCGATGTCCAGATTGCAGTGTAATGTGATGGGTCCGGAGGCTGGATTCGAACCAGCGCCCACCCGGTCCAGAGCCGAGTGTTCTACCGCTGAACTACTCCGGAACAGAGCGCGCATTGTCGAGCAACGCCTGAAGAATGTGAAGGGCCACGGGCTTCATTCAGTTTTAACTGAAGACAAAATGCTTTTTTCCTACCTGCTCCATCGAATCGATGTCTGACTGCGTTGTTGCATGGGATACAGCAGCTCTAAACAGGCATCGGTGTGGTTTGGTATAGCTTGCTGGACAGATTGAACATCCGCTGACGGCCGAAACAGTCTAAAAACTGTCAGCTCTCACAGGTTACCGAACCCGCAAACTCCGTTAGCTTAGCCAGTCAAGAGCTCAATCATCGATTGGCTAACCCACTCAGTATGTGCGAAAGAATTCGTGCATGACGTCCCACGAAATCTCAAACCGCAACACTTCGCCTCTCAAGCCTAAAGGACGAAACCGCCTGAGCATCACCGCCCGCCTGCCTGCCGCGCTGGGCATTCGTAGTGTGCGGCCAGCGCACGCCCAATTGCTGGGCGTCGGCGTGCTGATGCTGTTAGAGGTGGGCTGGACGCGGTGGTGTGTAAAGGCGTGGTGAACACGTGTGGCGAGGGAGTTTACTCCCTTGCCACAGGGATTTTCGCAGGGTGTGAAGACCGCGCTTAGCTCCCAGCTCGAAGGTGAAACACCAACACTTGCCGGGCTTGCGACTCTGGGAAGTTTCCGACAAGGGTTTCAGGTTATGGCTCGGAAAAGGGCTGATTAACCTCTCGTCGTCGCTGCCAATTCAGTGACCGGATTTGACCGTCCGCCCCTCAAGTGCACCTGTGCCACATCGAATCAGGCGTTCTTTTTACGTCCGCTGTATCGTGTCGCGGCAGCTGTACGCGGGATACCTTCGGGTATGCCGGGCTCCTTGGGACCGGTCGGTCAACCCGCGTATAGCTGCCACCCTAATTCGTTTGACCGCGAACCGTGGCAGCTCCATTTCCCTTGGAGTTTCACCATGATTAAAGACAGCCCCAATCTCCCAGGCCAGCAAGACTTCGACACCAGCACCCTGCATGAAGTGGCCTACCGCGCGATCAATCACTACCTCAATTCCGGCAAACCCATCCCGGAACCCGACGAAGGCCTCTTCACCGTGCGTGCCAACCTAGGTACCGAAACCTTGCTAGTCAACGCCGCCCGGGACCTGGCGTCCATCTGTGATATTGCCAACCCTATGGCCTTTGAAGTCGACGGCTCCCAACGCAACGTCGAGCTGGGCATCTGCCGGATGCTCGAAGGTGTGCAGTTGTTGTTGGACAAAGCACTGAACGTGGCCCACTCGACGGCTTGAGATAGACGATGTAGAGCGCCTGAGCTATCTTCGGGCGCTCTATCGAAAGCCCAAAACAGGAAGTTACCGCTTGAGCACGTCGCCCCTACTGCGAGGCCGCACCTTCGCCCTCCTCGCCGGCCTGGCCTTTATTGCCGTGGACCAACTGGTCAAACTGCTGGCCCTGGTTTCACTGCACGCCAACAGCTTCAAAATCGGCTCTAACCCGATCAACCTGGCGCTGGAACTGAGCCTCAACCCCGGCGCCTTCCTCAGCCTGGGCGCCGCGTTGCCGCCGCAGGTCAAACAACTGATCTTTATCGTCGGCGTGGCCATCGTGGTTGCCTGGGCGATGGTGTGGTCGCTGTCCAACTGGAGCCAGCCATTGCGTAAAGTCTTGCCGCTTTACGCGATTGCCCTGGGTGGTATCGCCAACTTGATCGACCGTGTTTTTCGCGACGGGCAGGTGGTGGATTACATGGTGCTGAACGTGGGGCCGACGCATACCGGTGTGTTCAATATTGCCGATATCGCGATTACGGCCGGGGCGTTGTTCTTGATGCTCGATTTGTTCGTCAAGCCGCGCAACGCCTAACCAGCAAGGGGATTTCAGGGCATCAACCCTGAATCCCCAGGCCATCAAAACACCGACCACCCAATCCGCTCGCTCAACAATTCCAACGCCTTCATCCCGGCCAGCGAATTGCCCGCCGCATTCAACTCCGGCGACCACACGCACACGGTGAACTGGCCCGGCACCACCGCGACAATCCCGCCACCTACCCCGCTCTTGCCCGGTAAACCCACGCGATAGGCAAAATTGCCCGCCTCGTCATACAGCCCGCTGGTGGCCATGATCGAGTTGACTTGCTTGGTCTGACGCGCAGTCAAAATCTGCTCGCCGCTGTGGGCACTCACGCCCTCGTTGGCGAGGAAACTGAAGGCCCTGGCCAGGTCCAGGCAGCTCATTTGCAACGCGCAGTAATTGAAGTAGCTGTGCAGCACTGCGTCCACGTCGTTGTGGAAGTTGCCGAAGGCTTTCATCAGGTAGGCCATGGCCGCGTTGCGTGCGCCGTGCTGGGCTTCGGAGTCGGCGACGACGCTGTTGACCAGGATCTGCGGGTTGCCCGACAGGCGCCGCACGAAGTCGCGCATCGACAGGATCGGCACGGCAAAGCGCGACTGGTTGATGTCGCAGATCACCAGCGCGCCGGCGTTGATGAACGGGTTGCGTGGGCGGCCGCGTTCGAATTCCAGTTGCACCATGGAATTGAACGGTTGCCCCGACGGTTCGTGACCCAGGCGTTCCCAGATGGTTTCGCCGCCGTGGTCGATGGCCTGCACCAGGCTGAACACCTTGGAAATGCTCTGCACCGAGAACAACGTGTCGGCATCACCGGCGCAGTACGCCGAGCCGTCGTTGCCGTACACGGCGATACCGAGTTGATTGGCGGGCACATCGGCCAGTGCGGGGATGTAGTCGGCGACTTTGCCCTGGCCGATCAGTGGACGAACTTCGTCGAGGATCGACTCGAGCAGCGCCTGCATGTCTTGTCCGGTCATTGTTTCTTTGAATCAGTGATAAACGGGGCGCGCAGGATACCTGAAACGCGCCGCTCAGGTGGCGCACTAGAGAACGTGAAGTCCAGCAGGGCAACACAGCGTTTTCATAGGGTGTGCATGGGTCAACTTCCAGGTAGGGATCGCTCGTCAATCAAAGGAGTCCAATAGCCCGTACACTGCGCCGCTGCGCTTACTCCACGAGGACTTTTGCATGAAATTGATGATTGGTTTGGCCGCCCTGTTGCTGGTATCGGCCTGCTCGACCCACTCGCCCACCGCTGCGCCGGCGCAGGACTCCGCCGCATCCACCTGCCTGGCGGGCGGTGGCACGATGAGGCAGGTCGGCAAGTTGCAGAGCTGGAAGTGCATCACGCCGTACAGGGACGCGGGCAAGGCGTGCACCGATTCGAGCCAGTGCGAGGGTGAGTGTCAGACCAGTGTGACCACGCAATCGGGCAACGGCCCTGTAGCGGGTACGTGCCAGGTGGATAACAGCCACTTCGGCTGCTCGGCGACGGTGGAGAAAGGCAAGCTGGGCCGGGCGATTTGTGTGGATTGATGGGCGCCGCCAAAACAGTCCAGGAGCGGGCTTGCTCGCGAAGGCGCAGTGTCAGTCACTGGGTGTGTCGCTGACCCGCCGCATTCGCGAGCAAGCCCGCTCCCACAGTTTTCACCGCGTACACCTCGAAAGTGCGCGACGTTGGAGACTGGCTCATTCATCACCGTCGTGCCGAGTGGTTTGCGTGGGCACCTGAACGCCACCTAACCCCTGTGGGAGCTGGCTTGCCTGCGATGAGGGCGTGTCAGATGACATCAATGTTGCTGACCCACCGCTGTAGCAGGCAAGCCAGCTCCCACCGTTTTGACTGCGTACACCTGGAAAGTGCGCGACGTTGGAAACCGGCTCATCCAGCACAGTAGGCCGAACGGTGTGCCTGAACCAAAGGGCGCCACCGAATAATGTGGGAGCGGGCTTGCTCGCGAAGGCGCAGTGTCAATCACTGAAGGTGTAGCTGACCCACCGCATTCGCGAGCAAGCCCGCGCCCACAGTTTTCAATGAGCACACGTCAAAAGTGCGCCACGTCGGATATCTGCTCATCCAGCACATCCCGCGCCAGCGCCCATGCCTGGTCCTTGGACTCTACGACCAGCAGTGGGTAGCCCCAGGCTTTGCCGAACATCGCGGCAAATGGCTTGAGGGCCAGGCGTTGGGCGGCACTGGGTTCTACCTGAATCATGCCTTTGACGAAGGTGCGCAGCGCCTGTTTGTTTTTCTTCATCCAAATCGAGGCTTGCCTGCGCTCCTCGTGAGAGTGCTCGTGGGCGTTTTCGTCCACGGATTTTTCGTGCAGCAGCAAGAATGCCTGCTCTCTGGCCAACAACCCTTCAAAGACCACAAAGGCATCTTCCGGGCCGCCTTCGTTGGGCGCGTCGAAGATGATTTTCACCACGGGGAACGTTGTACTGTCGAGTCGCATGGCACAGCTCCTGAATGAGAGTAGATCTCACTATAGTGACCACGCTACTGGACGGCATTGCACAGAATAGCCAGACTGTTTCGCAATTCAGCCAAGCTGCGAATCGAATATGAAGCACCACCGCCTCGATCTGCATCATCCCTCGATGTCCAAGGATGCCGATGTGTTCCCGCGTGCGGTGGTGGCCGTGAGTGCCAGCAGCACCAGCGAACGCTGGGAGCACACGCCGCATTCACATCGCAAAGGCCAACTGATGTACACCCTGCGCGGGGTGATTCACTGTCAGATCGAGGCCGGTATCTGGATCGTGCCGCCCCAGTGCGCGCTGTGGATTCCCGGTGGCCTGCCGCACGCCGCGAGGGGTTCAGGTGAGGCCGAGGTGTATTGCCTGTTGATCGACCCTGACGTCAGCGGCGCCCTTCCCACGCAATGCTGCACCCTGGCTGTGTCGGGCCTGTTGCATGAGTTGATCGGCAAGGCGGTGAGTTTCCCGCAGCTGTATGACGAAGACGGCGCCCAGGGACGTTTGATCAACACGCTGCTCGATGAACTGGCCCAGGCACCGGTCGAAGCCCTGCATTTGCCCATGCCCCAGGACCCGAGGCTGCGACGCCTGGCGGAGAGTTTGCTGGCCGACCCCAGCGACAAGGCCACCCTCAGCCAATGGGCCGTGCGCATCGGCATGAGCGAGCGCAGCATGACGCGCTTGCTGTTGGAGGAGCTGGGCCTGAGCTTCGGTCGCTGGCGCAGGCAGTTGCATGTGATCCTGTCCCTGCAACGCCTGGCCAAGGGTGAAAGCGTGCAGCGCGTGGCGCTGGACCTGGGCTATGAAAACGCCAGCGGTTTTATCACCATGTTCCGCAAAGCCGTGGGCCAGCCACCGGCGCGTTACCTGGCGGACCGCGCCGGGGCGTCGAGTACCACGCCTGCAGCCATTTCGATGCACTCGGGCGCCTGATCAGCGCTGCACCGGGACCCGAATATCGCCGCTGCGGCACTGAGTCTTGACGCTTGCGGGGCAACCGGCAAAGCGCAATTCCTTGGTCAGGCACACGCGCACTTCGGACAGCACCTTGCCCTTGCAGATCACAGCCATGCCATGGTCGCCCATGGCCGGGTTGCTCTGGCGAAACAGGTGTTCGATGTCGCGCGCTTCCAGGTAGTTGGGCACATTGAACGGCTGCAACTGCGGCGGAATCTGCACTGTCGCCAGCGCCGCATCCGTCGCGTCCAGATAGCGCGACGCATCCAGACCGCTGCACGTGCCGTGCCTGGACCATTCATGTTTAAGCAGCGTGCGCGTGGGGAATATCAAAGCGCCCTTGGCCAGTTCCTGCGCCGACAACCGCGATTGCGGGTCACACGATGCAGGCCACCCGCCTTTGGCGTATTGCGGCCATAGCCCATGCAAGACAAACCCATAGCCCTTGCCGGAGCATTGTTGGTTGTCCGGGTGCGTGAGGCAAAACGTCGGCGACCACGACAGTGACAGCAGGTAAAAATCAAAATCTCCCGCGGGCCTCTGCTCGCGTGGCGCCGCTTGCGCCACCATGCTGGCCAGCACCAGCCACAGCGCTATCCAGGCTGTCTTGTAGTTCATCCATCTGTTCCTTGAAAACATAGGCGCCGCGCACCGCAGGACGGTTACTCGGGGCGGTTGGGATTGCGCTGCAGTACCTTGTCCAGAACCCGATCGGTCTTCAACGCCTCGATCGCCAGCGAAGGATGCTCGGCCTCGCCACGAATGTGGGCGTTCATCGCCAGCACATGGTGCCACTGGATATGCGCATGGCAAGGCACTTCAAGCACTTCGTCGACTTCACCTTCAAGGCGCAATGGCTGGTCTTCGAACACGGCAAAGGTGATGCGGCCGCGGCTGCCGATCAGTTCGACGCGGTCTTCGCGGCGGTCCGCAACGAAGTTCCAGCAGCCCATGCCCAGCGCGCCGGAACCGAAGGTCCAGCAGGCCGTCACCGCATCTTCGGCGGCATATTCCCCGGCCTGTCGGGCGGTAAACCCGGTGACTTCGACGATATCGCCGGCCAGAAACTGAAACAAATCAAACCCGTGGCTGGCGAGGTCGGCAAAGTAGCCGCCACCGGCAACAGCCGGGTCGGTACGCCAATTGGCGGCACTGGCGTCCGCGGCGGCCGGTGGTTTGCTCAAGGTCCAGATCACTTGGCGCAATTCACCGATGCGCCCGTCTCGCAGCCAGTCACGCACCTGCTCAAAGCGCGGCAGCGAGCGGCGGTAGTAGGAAACAAACAAGTGCAACCCGGCGCGTTCGAAGGTGCGCTGCATCAACGCGCTTTGCTCGGCGTTGAGGGCCATGGGTTTCTCGACACAGCAATGTTTGCCGGCGGCCGCCACCATCAGGCTGTATTCAAGGTGGCTGTCAGGCGGTGTAGCGATGTACACCGCGTCCACTTCAGGGTCGTCGATCAGTGCCTGAGCGTCGGTATAGAAGCGCGCAATGCGGTGGCGTGCCGCATAATCGCGCACCGCCTCCTCGCGACGCCCCATCACGGCCACCAGTGCCGAACCTGGCGCTTTGTAGAAAGCGGGTCCACTCTTCAATTCAGTGACACTGCCACAACCGATCATGCCCCAACGTACGGTAGTCATCTGTTCTCCTCGTCCGTTTTCATCAATCGGTCAGTATCCACATCCCCACCCGTGCGCGCCATAAGCACTTAGCATGACAATTGCATTACACTTTTATGACATTCATCCCGCTGCGGGGGCACACACGATGAAAATAAGGGCCACGGTCATTTGCGAACACGAGGGGCATATCCTCTTCGTGCGCAAGGCCAGATCGAAATGGGCATTGCCCGGCGGCAAGGTCGAGCGTGACGAGCGCCCGGTCGGCGCGGCCGAACGAGAGTTGGAAGAAGAAACCGGATTGAACGTGGACGGCTTGCTGTACTTGCAGGAAGTGAAGGCCCGCGACACCGTGCACCACGTGTTCGAAGCCTCGGTGGTGAATATCGCCGAGGCACGACCTTGCAACGAGATCGTCGATTGCCGCTGGCACGCCTATGCCGCGCTGGACGAACTGGACACCACCGACGCCACCCGCCACATCGTCAAATCCTTCCTACGCCGCTTGTAATTCCGCGCTCTGCACGCTCACCACGCCATTCGCTTTCTGCCGTTCGACAAAGGATTTGACGAACGCGGCAGCGGCCGCATGCGCCACCGAAACCGCGCGAGAGTCGCCGAATAGGGCATCTTCGAAAGATGGGCCGGTTAGCCTGAGAGCCTTGCGCGGTGAAAAATGTGGGAGCGGGCTTGCTCGCGAAGGCGGCATGTCAGTCAATGAATTCGTACCCGACCCACCGGCTTCGCGGGCAAGCCCGCTCCCACATTGGGTTTCCCTACTGTCAGGTAGCTTGCAACCCGCCGCCGCACAGCGAAGAAGCGCTTTTGTTGTAACCCATCAGGGCGTGGTGCCTTGCTTTTGATCGAGACTCGGCCCCAGAAAGGTGACCGACACTCGGGTTGTTGTGCCCGCACTGGCGCCTTCGCGGCCTCGCTAAAGCTCGACGGCTCCCCCACTGGATCTGCACAGGAACGTGAACGCTAAACCACCACTTCCCGCTCCAACACCAAGGTAATCCCGGTCTGCCCGTACGCCTTGGACACCCCATTCATGGCCTTGAAGTCGGCAAAATCCTCACCATCATTCGGGTCCATGTACCCACCGCCCGGCCGCTCCATCACATAGTGCAGGCCAATCAAAAACGTCGTCACCACGATCAACGCACGCCGGTTCGCCGCCAACGTCGGAGGTTTGCCATGAATCACCGGGAACCCGGCCTTGATGCATTGCTCCTCGCACTGCGGGTAGAGCACCGACAGCGCCGTGGCCAGAAACCCATCCATGTAGATCGTCACATTCAACCCCAGCGAACGCGCCGCCAATGCCACGTTATGCGGGTAAGAGTAACCCGCCTTGGTCGGGTCGAAAGGCTTGACCACTCCGCCCGTAATGGCGCCGGAGGTGATCTTGTACAGCTCGACTTCACACATGTTGGTGCGCAGGGCGTCAGTCGCCGTCAGGCCTGCGGGCAAGGTGCCGCCCAGTTCCACGGCGGCGCACAGCAAGGAGGCCGCCCCACAGGAAAATCCAAAGGCTTGTTTCTTTTTAGCAGCCGGCATATGCAACTCTCGAGGGTGATCGTGAGTGCATAACAGCTCAAGAGCGCGGTTTATTCCCCGCGACCTGGGGAAGTTTCTCGCGGCTTTTGGCCTGCCCGCGCTGGTACAACGCCTCCACCAGTTTCTGCCGTTCATCCTGGGGCAGATTGCTCGCGAACTGCGCCAGTGTCGTGTCCACCAAGGCCCGCAGCGCGGCGTCGGCCTCGCGCGCCTTGGCCAGCTCCGTCACCAGCACTTCGCGATCAAGGGTCGGCGCTTCCAGCTGTTTGATCACGCCCAGCCGCGCTTCGCGACCGGCCATGATCAGCGGTTGGCTGTCGGCACGGTTCTGGCGCAGTAACTGGCGCAATTCCTTGCGTCGCTCTGGCGGCAATTTGATCATCGCCTGGCGCAAACCGTGCTGATTGACCACCGCTTCGGCAGGCCGGGGCGCGGCCATCCAGTGGTAGAGGCCGCCACCCACGCCGCCGATCAAAAACACGTTGAGCAGCACCGAGACAAGCAACCACGGTTTAAGGGATTTTGGGGTCATTGCTCGGTTTCCTCGGCGTTGACGGTGAAGACGATGTCGGCATCGCCCTGATCGAAGACGCTGGGCAGCACGTCGGATGACAGCATCGGCAACGGCACGCTCAGCGACGCCACCAGCACCCCGGCGGCGATGCCGGCAATGCCCGCGCCCACCAGGCCTGCGGGCGACAGCCAGTGGGCGTAACGCGACCAGAACGATGCCCGTCGCGGTGCAGACTCACGGATCTGGCGCGCCAGCGCCGGGTCGGCGAATGCCAACTGATGTCTGTCCAACTGCCCATCCAGCCAGCTGGCCTCACGCAATGCCTCGCGGGCGTGGACATTGCCGCTGTCGAGCAGCGCCTGGGCGGGCGCCTGCTCAGCCAGAGGCCAGCGGTGCAGGCTGGCCCCGTAGGCGTCAGCCAGGTGCGCAAATCGTTCAGGTGTCATGGTTTTCCCCTTCCTGGGCGGGCGAGCCCGGGTGTGTCGGCAAGTTGACTGCGCAACTGGCGTCGGGCCCGCGACAGCAGGCTCTCCAGTGCCTCGACGCTGATGTTCATCAGGGCCGCGGCGTCGATATTCGACAGCTCCTGGTAGTACTGCAACACGATGGCTTCGCGCTGCCGCTCGGGCAAGGTCGCCAACGCGGCGGCCATCCTTGCACTGCGGTCGGCCGTTTCCAACTGTTCATCAAGGGCCGGCGCGCTGTCTGCCAGTTCCAGCACCTCGTCCTCATTCAACGGGCGCTCCTTGCGCCGGCGCAACCGGTCGTGGCACAGGTTGAGTGCCACGCGGTGCAGCCAGGTGTCGAAACGCGCTTCGCCAGGCCGCCAGTTGGCCGCCTGGCGCCAGATGCGCAGGAAACTTTCCTGGGCCACGTCCTTGGCCTCGTCGGCATCCCCGAGGATCCGACTGGCGAGCGCGAGCAAACGCGGAAGCTTGCGCGTCACCATTTCGTTGACGGCAGCAGGCTCGTTGTTGCTGATACGCGCCAGTAGCTCAACGTCCGGATCAGTGTCTTTCAATCGGGCAGTTCTCAATGCACTGGCTAAGGTTCAGGGTTCAGCGGATCCAGTGGCCTTCGCGCCAGTACCAGTTCGGGCCACGGGATTCCCAGTGCCCGGGTTCCCAACGGGCATTGCGCACCACCTCCTGCCAGTGGCCCGGCACCCAGGCATACGCGCCGTGCATCCATTGCCAGTGACCGCGGTCCCAGACAAAGCCTGGGCGTTCGGCGGGAATCACTTCAACACGCTCCGCCGGTGGCGCCTGGCGGATGATCACTTCGGTTTGGGCAAAGGTCGGGGTGCTGACAAGCGCGGCAAACGCCAGCGGAACCAGCAAGGCATAGCGCAATTTGGCCAGTGGATTCATGGCAACTCCTTCATACGGCGGACGAAAATGTTCGCTGCTGATGGGTTGAACGGCGGGGTAGGAAAAATCCGTCGCGATAACGAAAAAATTTTTCTCGACGCTGGTTAAGGCGAGTATTACTCAGGGGATGGCGGCGCTTGATGAAATGTTTGAAAGCGTGGCGACGGATTTGCGCAAGTGGCGGCGTTCAAGGTGTAACGCAATGCACACCATGAGGAAATAACCATGTCTCGTCGCCTGACTCTGCTTGTCGCCGCCCTGCTGATCGCCAGCCTCAGCGGCTGTGTCATCCTGCCGGAACACCGGCATTGCTGCTGGCGCTACTACGGCGCTGTGTCCACGCCCGGCAGCACCGTGAATAGCTAACCGACTGCCGCAAAGCCACGGCGCCCGGCCTTGATCTCGGTGCGCAGTTCGCCAATCAGGTTTGCGATGGAACGGACGCTGTCCAGACCTTGGGGCGACACCCGGGTCAGCAACAGGTCGACACGCCCGGACGCCGGTTCAAATACGCTGATGCGCAGCGAGCCGTCGCTGTTGAGGCTGCACTCACACACAAGCGGCAGGAAGCCCGAGGCCATGATGCGGTTGAGTTCGATGATCGACATCATGACAAGCCCCCGTCCTTGGGTTCTACCCTGTAGGTGTGTTGCATCCAGCATAGATAAGCTTTTGCCGAGCACTGAACAATTAATTCAAAAGTGATACCTGAGCCGCATTTTGCCTTGTGGACGCTGGCGCCCTGGCGCCAAAAACCCAGCACGCGACCTCTCGTCCGCTGCCTGGGCAAGCGCTTGACTCTACACGGCGTTCACAAGACGCTCTTGGCTCTTTGCCATCATCCAGAGCAGCCCGCCATGAGCATCGATCCCCCAAGACTGCCCGACAGTGATGTATACAAAACGCTGCTGGAGTCGACCAAGGCCATTCCCTGGCGCATCGATTGGCAGACCATGACGTTCACTTACATCGGTCCGCAGATCGAAGCGTTGCTGGGCTGGACCCCGCAAAGCTGGGTCAGCGTGGACGACTGGGTCGAGCGCATGCACCCGGACGACCGTGAGTACGTGGTGAACTTTTGCGTATCGCAATCGCGCGCCGGCGTTGACCACGAGGCCGATTACCGCGCGCTGACGGTAAACGGAGACTACGTGTGGATTCGCGATGTGGTGCATGTGGTGCGCAAGGGCGATGATGTCGAAGCGTTGATCGGCTTCATGTTCGATATCAGCGAGCGCAAGAAGACCGAAGAACACTTGATTCGGCTGCAAAAACAACTGGAGGAATATTCCTTCCAGGACGGCCTCACCGGCATTGCCAACCGCCGCATGTTCGACACCGTGCTGGAGCGCGAATGGGCAAGCGCCCAGCGCAGCCAGTTGCCGCTGTCGTTGATCATCCTCGATATCGATTTTTTCAAGCAGTACAACGACCACTACGGCCACATCAAAGGCGACGAAGCCTTGCGCCAGGTAGCGCGCACCTTGTCGCTGGCGGCTAACCGTCCACGGGATTTCATTGCGCGGATCGGCGGCGAGGAGTTTGTGTGGCTGCTGCCAGAGACTGACGCGGCGTCGGCCAGGCAAGTGGCGCGACGCTGCCTGCACCTGATCTGCCAACAACAGATCGAACATGGCTTTTCAGCGGTTTCCAAACTGCTGACCCTGAGCCTGGGCGTTGGCACGCATCTGGTGACGCCCAACAGCAACCTGCTCGAGTTTGTCGAGTCAGTCGATAAGTTGCTGTACAAGGCCAAACATAACGGGCGTATGCGGGCAGAGTTTGCCGACGGTGAACTTTGACGCCACAGTCAAATTCCGGGCAAAAAAAATCCCAAGTAGCTGATGGAAACTTGGGATTTAAAAGTGCATAAACCGTGGGAGGTGAACGCCCGGCTATAGTACCGATTGTAAAAACCTGTAACAAGACGATTTTAATCCTTTCGTCGGATTGAAAACGCCGTAAGTCATTCAATAACCACACATTTTTTAAGGAGGACGGGATTCTAAATGCCACTTTTTGGTGCAAGTTACGCCTCTATCTCCTTATATAAAAAAGGGTTATGGATCACAGAGGTGCAGCACTGTTGGATGATTGCCCGTTTAATTGCCGGCATGTATCGCGAAGTTCCAGACTGTTGGACGACGCCGCACTGGCGACACGCTCTACCTGCCTGCAAAGTGCCAACCGCTCGGCCGCCTCGACGCGCGCCCGGTCGACCTGGGCATTGAGCCACATGAAATAGCCACCCAGTAATACCGCGACGCACAGAACCCCGATCGCAAAGTAGCGAAAGCCGTAGGACGCTGGGGGTTCCGTTGGGTTCATGACACTAAGGCACCCTGCTCTTCTCGTACCGGACGTCGTCGCCCTCGACCCGAGCAACCATCGACCAGCCCAGCCGCTGGTAAAACCCGTTGGCACGGATTTCATCGCGGCCATCGGTGATCAAAAACAACCGTTCATGCTGTTCAAACAGTGCCGCTTCAGCCACCGCCATCAAGCGCCGGCCCAAGCCCAGGCCTTCGTAGCCAGGCTGTACAAACATCGCAAACACCTCGCCTGCGGCCCGGTCGACCATGGAAAAGGCGACAGGCCGGCCCTCAACCTCGGCGATCCACACACAGGGCGATTCACGGATGCTGTCTGCCAGCACCTGCGGGGTAATCCCCAGCGCGGTCATCTGTTCGCGGCTCAAATGGTTTTGCACCACCGAGGTGCGAATAGCGAAGAGCGTGTCGATATCGTCCGGCGTCGCCACGCGTATCAGCATTTGCATACGGGCCTCCTGTTGAAGGGCGCAATTGTATGCACATAGAAACATAAGCATTGTCGTGGATTTGTAAAAAGCCAGCCTGCAGGTGTATGAGAGCGCTGTCGAGCCCCACCGACATGCACGCGCTTTATCTACACCGCATTCGCCTGCTGCTGGCGGCGATACTGCCCCGGCGCCATGCCATGCGCCTTGCGAAAGCAGCGCGAAAAGTACGCCTCATCGGTAAACCCGCAGCGCTGGGCGATCACGCCGATCATTTGCGCGCTGTTGAGCAACAAGGTGCGCGCCAATTGCATGCGGCGATCCAGTACCAGTTGCGAAAAGGGTTTGCCGGTTTCCTTGCGCAACAAATGCGTGAGGTAGTTGGGCGAGAGGAAGGCAGCGGCCGCAGCGTCAGTCAGGTTGAGGGTTGGCTCGTGCAGATGCTCGCGAATGTAGCCTTGCACCCGCGCCAGGGCGTCCTTGCGCCCGCGCCGGGTCGCGTTATTGGCGGCAAATGCCTGCAGCGGTTCGGCGTACTGCTCGCAGACCAGGCCGATCAGTTGGAAGAGATAGCCTTTCAACCGCTCACGGGCGCCGAAGGTGCGCTGGGCGTCCAGGGTGCGCATGTGCGCCAGCCAGGATTTCACGTCGTCGAAGGCCGCGTCGTCGAGGATGAAATCCAACTGCTCCTGAAAACGAAACGGCGACAACTCCGGGGCTTGGCCAATGGGAATGTCCTCCAGGTCCAGCGGGTCGCAGGTCAGCTGCGGCAGAAAAAACGCCTGGCTGAAGTTGATCAGCATGAACTCGCCGTCTTCGGGGTGGGGAATCACATGCAGGCGATGGGGCAGGATAAACGCCAGCGCCTTGTGCGGAAACGGCCGCACCGCGCCGCCGATATGCTGCACGGTGTCGCCGCCCAGGTTGATCTGGATCTGGAAATATTCATGCCGATGCGGGCTGGTCAACGCCGCCCGCCCGCGCTTGTCGCGGATATAAAAGTCGGGACGGTCGCTGCGTTGTTCCATGCCATAAGTGGTGACGCGGGTGCCTGGCATAACGAAATCTCGGGTGGCCTGGGCACCACTGTAGCCTCAACCCTGGCTGAGGGTGAAGCTCAGCTCGCCAACGCCGTCGATGCCGGCAGTAACCACATCGCCCGGCTGCAGCGCGCCAACGCCGGCAGGGGTGCCGGTAAAGATCAGGTCACCGGCCTTGAGTGCGACGGATTGCGAGGCATAGCTGATCACTTCACTGACCGACCAGATCAAGTCGGCCAGGTCGCCTACCTGGCGCTGTTCGCCATTGACCTTCAGCCAGATTTTGCCGGTAGACGGGTGCCCCACCGCACTCACGGGCTGCAACGCGGTGCTGGGCGCTGACTCATCAAAGGCCTTGGCCCATTCCCACGGGCGTGAGAGCTTTTTCGCCTGGGCCTGCAGGTCGCGGCGGGTCAGGTCGATGCCGACGCCGTAACCCCAGATGTGGGAAAACGCATCCTCGGGAGTGATGTTTACCCCGCCCTTTGCGATGGCCACCACCAGCTCCACTTCATGGTGAAGATCGGCGGTCAGCGGCGGATAGGCAATCACGCCCTCGGCCGGCACCACCGCATCGGCCGGCTTCATGAAGAAGAACGGCGGCTCGCGATCCGGATCATGCCCCATCTCGCGGGCATGTTCGCTGTAGTTGCGGCCCACGCAGAACACGCGGCGCAGCGGAAAACGCGCCGCGCTGCCACGGATGGCCAGGGATGGGGTGGGTTCAGGAGTAATTACATAATCAGTCATGGCCTGCGCCTCTTGGTTTGCCTGGCGCCAGTATGACGAGGCGTGCCAGGGCAAAGTTGGACAGGCTGACGCAGATTTTGCACTGGCCGGTGCAGGTTAACGGGTTATTTGCGCGCCACCTTATAGCGCAGGCAATCCTGATAAAAGCTCTGACGAATCGCCTCGGGCTTGAGCCGGGAACGGCTGTCGTAGGTCTGCTCGGTGATGCCCATGGCCATCATGCGCATCCATGACTTGCTGAACGTGATGGTCTGGATTTTTTGCCGTGCGGCATACAGCGACACGCCCGACAGTTTGAGTTCCTGGGCCCTGGCGGCAGTGCCCGCGCCCCAACTGCACATGTACTTGTCACCCTCGCGCAGCTCCCGTGCCTGCACGGCAGCTGCGCCGCCCGCCAATGAGCAGGCGATCAGCATGATTCCAACAGTGCGCATTTGCTTCCTCACCTAACCACCTGAAAATAAAAGTGATTCTGGCGAGAATTTTGTTACAAAGGGGCCATTAAATTGCCTTATCTGCCGTTCACCATTGATAGGTCGCGCTCGCCTGCACCGTGCGCTGCGAGCCATACCAGCACCACGAATAGGAATAACAGGACGCCACGTATTCCTTGTTCGCCAGGTTAGTTGCGTTCAGCGCCAGGCGCAGGTTGTCCATGGGGTTGGCGATATTCGGGATGTCGTAGTGCACCGCCGCATCAACCAAGGTGTAGCCCGGCACTTTCAGGGTGTTGGCGGTATCGCCCCAGGACGAGCCGACATAGCGCGCCCCCGCGCCGACGCCGAAGCCCTTGAGCTGGCCGTCGTGGAAGGTGTAGTCGGCCCACGCCGAGGCGGTGTGGCGCGGTACACCGTAGGTGGTGGTGCCCTCAACCGGAATCGCCGGACCTATGCCTTTATCAGTGAGCGGCGCGTACTGCACGGTGCTGTTGGACTTGCTCGCGCGGTTGTCCAGGTAGGCGTAGGCCGCAGTGATGTCGAGGTTATCGTTGAGGCTGGCCTTGCCTTCCAGCTCGAAACCACGCGACTGTTGCTCGCCGTCCTGGACGCTGCAACGGCCGTTGCCACACAGATGACTCGGGTCCGGGTCCAGGGTCGGCACGTTGCTCTGGCGCAGGTCGAAAATCGCTGCGGTGATAAAGCTGTTGCTGCCCGGCGGCTGGTATTTGATGCCGATTTCATACTGCTTGCCTTCGGTCGGCTTGAACACTGAACCGCCATAACCGGTGCCCGATTGCGGGTTGAACGACTCCGCGTAGCTGGCATACGGCGCCAGGCCGTTATCGAACAGGTAGACCACGCCGACACGGCCGGTAAACGCCTTGCTGTCCAGGGACGACTTGCTCTTGGCGCCGGAGCTGATGGTTTTGGTGGTGCTGTCGGTGCTGGCCCAGTCATAACGACCACCGAGCAACAGCACCCATTTGTCCCACTTCATTTGCTCTTGCAGGTACGCCCCGGTTTGCTCGCTGCGAGAGGTTGCATCGGTGGTGAAGGCCGGCGTGACCACAGGCGCGCCGTAGACGGGGTCGAAGATGTCGAGGTTCGGCCCCTTGCCGTAACCGGCCTTGGTGTCGGTGCGGGTGTTCTGGTAGTCGAGGCCCATCAACAGCGTGTGCTGTAACGGCCCGGTGTCGAATTTGGCTTGCGCTTGGTTGTCGAGGGTGTAGGCGTCCATGTCGACATCGGTGGCGATGGTCGACCGCGTGGATGTGCGGTAATCGGCCTGCAGGTTGCTGTTGTAAATGCTGCGGTAGATGCCTTCCGCGCGCAGGTAACGCGCGTTCTGGCGCACGGTCCAGACATCATTGAAGTGATGCTCGAAGGCGTAGCCGACGGAGTAATACTCGCGGTCGCTCTTCTCGAAGTTCTTTTCGCCGTCGTAGAAATCCACGCCGATCTTGCGCCCGGTGGGGCTGCGCAACACCGAGCCCCAAGCGGGAATAGAACCGTAGGACGCGCCTTTGGGGTCCTTCTGGAAATGCCCGAGCAGGGTCAGCGAGGTGTCCTCGTCCGGGCGCCAGGTGAAGGCGCTGGACAGCGACTGGCGACGGGTTTCGGTGTGTTCGACCTGGCCATCGGCATCATCGAACAACCCCGCTACGCGGTAGGAATACACCCCCTGGTCGTCCAGCGGGCCGCTGAGGTCGAAGGTGGTGCGCTTCTTGTTGAAGGTGCCGTACTCGACGCCGACTTCATGAAACGGCGTGTCCAACGGACGCTTGGTGACCATGTTGATCACCCCGCTCGGCGTGCCCTGCCCGTACAGCACCGACGCCGGGCCGCGTAGCACTTCGACGCGCTCCAGGTCAAAGGCGTCTTTTTGCGGCAACGCGTCACGACTCGACGGCATGCGCAGGCCATCGAGGTAAGTGGCCGGGGCGAAACCGCGGATGGTCAACTGGTCGAGACGCGAGGCCGTGGCACCTCGGGTTTCCGGCACCACGGCGGCGCTGTAGCGCAGGATCTGGTTGAGGCTTTCGGCGTTCTGCGCGCGCATCTGGTCCTTGGTGACCACGGAGATCGACTGCGGGGTTTCGATCAACGCCGTGTCGGTCTTGGTGCCCGACAGGCTGCGGGCGGCCACATAACCGGCGACTGGCCCGGTGGGGCTTTCGCTGTGGTAGGCGCCGCTGATGGTGGTGGCCTGCAACTCCATGGCGCCGCCGCTATCCGGAATGGCTTCCAAGCGGTAGCGGTCGGCAGAGATCTTCAGCGCCTGCAAGCCGCTGCCGGCGAGCAATTGGCTCAGCGCCACGTCGGTGTCGTACTGCCCACTCAAGCCATTGCTGTGCTTGCCGCGGGTCAAACTTGCATCGAATGCCAGTACCAGGCCGGCCTGTTCGGCCAGGCTATTGAGGGCCTGGCTGAGGTCGCCGGCCGGAATCGAGAAACCGCGCAACGCGCTGCTGCTTTCTTCTGCGAACGAGCACTGGACGCTCAGCAATGGCACGGCGGCAAAGGCAAACGCCACTGACAGGGCCAGTGGATGCAAGGGACGAGCAAGGCGCGACATGGGAAATCCTGCGTAATAGAGGTTCTATTAACCATGACGGCCATGTCGGAAAATCGGGCAATAATGAGAGTGGTTTTTATTTGCTGAGGTTTTACGCAATGAGCCAGGTCGCTTTTTTGTGTAGGCCTTCGGGGTAGTTCTTCGCGGTTTTTACCCGCTTAAAGTCATCCCTTTCTGATTTTTCCAGCCGTTCATCCAGGCGCTTTTTCCTGCGGCATGCTCCGACGCCTTGCCATTTTGCCGAGACGTCACGGATGACCCACGCCGCCCACATTGCCTTTATCGAACATGAGCTCAATGGCTTCCATCAGAGCCTGGCGGAGTATCGCCAGCAGATGGGCGCCTGGTATGCGCGGG
>Ga0153931_100183_pt1 | contig 22047 bp, 13 predicted proteins | sample TSNJ015MetaG_FD_104730 | JGI IMG/M metagenome (GOLD analysis project Ga0153931, IMG submission 104730) | Attine ant fungus gardens microbial communities from New Jersey, USA - TSNJ015 MetaG | ecosystem: Host-associated > Fungi > Mycelium > Unclassified | place: USA: New Jersey, Wharton State... | reverse complement strand
CCAGTTTCGTGGAAAGCCACCCTGAGCTGACCAACTACTCGATCAAGCGCAAACCCGAAGAGCTGGCCCTGGCCATCGCCGCCGCCATCGCCGCCCACGCAGGCCTGTGAGGAATACAACAATGTCCAAGAAAATCTTTGTCACCGACACCATCCTGCGCGACGCCCACCAATCGTTGTTGGCGACCCGCATGCGCACCGACGACATGCTGCCGATCTGCGACAAGCTCGACAAAGTCGGCTACTGGTCGCTGGAAGTCTGGGGCGGCGCGACCTTCGACGCCTGTGTACGTTTTCTCAAGGAAGACCCGTGGGAGCGCCTGCGCAAACTGCGCGCTGCGTTGCCCAACACGCGCCTGCAAATGCTGCTGCGCGGCCAGAACCTGCTGGGCTACCGCCACTACAGCGACGACGTGGTCAGAGCCTTCGTCGCCAAGGCTGCGGTGAATGGCATCGACGTGTTCCGCATCTTCGACGCGATGAACGACGTGCGTAACCTGCGCGTGGCCATCGAAGCGGTGAAAGCCGCGGGCAAGCATGCCCAGGGCACCATCGCCTACACCACCAGCCCGGTGCACACCATCGACGCGTTTGTGGCCCAGGCCAAGCAAATGGAAGCGATGGGCTGCGACTCGGTCGCCATCAAAGACATGGCCGGCCTGCTGACGCCGTACGCCACGGGCGAGCTGGTCAAGGCACTCAAGGCCGAGCAGAGCCTGCCGATCTTTATCCACTCTCACGACACGGCGGGTTTGGCCGCGATGTGCCAACTCAAGGCCATCGAGAACGGTGCCGATCACATCGACACCGCCATCTCCAGCTTCGCCTGGGGCACCAGCCACCCAGGCACCGAGTCGATGGTTGCCGCCCTCAAAGGCAGCGAATTCGACACCGGCCTCGACCTGGAACTGCTGCAGGAAATCGGCCTGTATTTCTACGCCGTGCGTAAGAAATACCACCAGTTCGAAAGCGAATTCACCGCCGTCGACACCCGCGTACAAGTCAACCAGGTGCCGGGCGGGATGATTTCCAACCTGGCCAACCAGTTGAAAGAGCAGGGCGCGCTTAACCGCATGAGCGAAGTGCTGGCCGAAATCCCGCGTGTGCGTGAAGACCTCGGTTTCCCGCCGCTGGTGACTCCGACCTCGCAGATTGTCGGCACCCAGGCGTTCTTCAACGTACTGGCCGGCGAGCGCTACAAGACCATCACCAATGAAGTGAAGCTCTACCTGCAAGGCGGCTACGGCAAAGCGCCGGGCACGGTGAATGAAAAACTGCGCCGCCAGGCCATCGGCAGCGAAGAGGTGATCGACCACCGCCCGGCCGACCTGCTCAAGCCGGAAATGACCAAGCTGCGCGGCGAAATCGGCGCGTTGGCCAAGTCCGAAGAAGACGTGCTGACCTACGCGATGTTCCCGGACATCGGGCGCAAGTTCCTTGAGGAGCGTGACGCCGGCACCTTGAGCCCGGAAGTGTTGTTGCCGATTCCTGAGGCCGGCGGCGTAGCGCGTGCCGGTGGCGAAGGCGTGCCGACCGAGTTCGTGATCGACGTGCACGGCGAAAGCTACCGCGTCGACATCACCGGTGTCGGCGTCAAGGCCGAAGGCAAGCGCCACTTCTACCTGTCCATCGACGGCATGCCCGAAGAAGTGGTGTTCGAACCGCTCAACGAGTTCGTCAGCAGCGGCGGCAGCAAGCGCAAGCACGCGACCGAGCCGGGCCATGTCAGCACGGCGATGCCGGGCAATATCGTCGACGTACTGGTCAAGGAAGGCGACGTGGTCAAAGCCGGCCAGGCCGTGCTGATTACCGAAGCCATGAAGATGGAAACCGAAGTGCAGGCCGCGATTGCCGGCAAAGTTTCCGCCGTTCATGTGGCCAAGGGCGACCGAGTCAACCCTGGCGAAATCCTGATTGAAATCGAAGGCTGAGTCACAGCCTTCAAGACAACCGCTTAATCCTCGGGGGGGCAGGTGCCCCCCTTTTTTTTTCGCCTGAAATAAAGCGTGGGTCAAAAGCCCATGGCCCATTGGCCCATCAACCCCTGATGGCGGCTGTTGCTGCCAACGTCAGCGGTGTAGGTCAGGCCCAACGTGTGTTGGGCCGACAGTGCAAGGTCGAGACCGGCGCGCAGGCCCAGGCTGTTGCGGTCCAGGGCGGTGCCTTTGAGGGTGAAGCCGCTGTCGAAATCATCGCGTTTATCCCACGCTGAAGATTGGCGAAGCGTACTGCTGACGTCGCCATAGAGGTGCTGCCAGTGTGTACTCAAGTGGGGGTTGAGGATGATCTGATTGCCCAGGGCATACAGGCTCGACAGGCGCAGGCCCAAGGTGCTGTTCAGGTTCTGCTGGGTTTGTTCGCCGACGTTAAGGGCTGTCACGCCACCTTTTTCGGTGAAGCTGTCGCGGTGATAGCGCTGCCAACCGAGGCCGGCAAAGGGCTCGATGCTGATTGCGGCACCGCCCAGTTGATAGCCCAACTCGGCGAATGCGTTCTGGCTTTGAGCGCTGTACTTGCCCCTGAGTTGGTCGCGCAAGTTGAGGAAGTCGACGTCGACGCTGCGTTTATTTCGCCCATCGTGGTGGCTGTAAATCGCCCCCAGGCGCAGTGCCAGCGGGCCGTCCTGGCGCAAGGCATAGGCGCCCAGGTGCCAGCTTTCCAGTTCGGCCTTGAACCGTTTGGCGTTCAGGTTGCTGCCTGACTTGGCCCCCATTACGCCCAAGCGCCAGGCGGTGTCCACCGACCAGTCGGCGCCGACCATCAGGCCTTGTGTGCGCTGTTGCAAACCGGCGCTGCCGCGGTGGTCGTCGAGCTTGCCGCTGTTGCCCAGGCCGTTGAGCCACACCCGAGCGCCTTCGCGTGTCTGGCCGCTCAGTTCGCGGATCGCCGACAGCAGGTTGGCGTTCAGCTGTTTCAGGCTGTCTTGGGTGGCGGTGCCCAGATTGGCATGCTGGCTGCCCGCCAATTGCTCAAGCACCGCGCCGACGTTGCCTGGCGCCAGGCTGCCCAGGTAACTGCCCAGGTGCTCGAGTGCGTCCTGTTCGCGCTTGCTCAACGCGCCGGACTCCAACAGGTGATCAATAGCGTAATCAAGCATGATTGCCGCCTGTTTGCCGTTATGGGTGGTGGCATGCTCGACGAGGTAAAACTCATCGGCAGGCGCGGGAGGCGCGCGGTCGTGCATGGCGGGCTGATCGCCCAGAGGGATCTCGTTAAGCCAGTCGCTGTCGTGCTCCATGTTCCTCTGCGCCTGTGCAAACGGAGCAGCTGTGACCACCAGCATGAGGGTAAGGGCTATAGCGAACTGTTTTTGTGCAAGTGACATGTAAATCCAGCCTCATGGAATAAGAGGCCGGGAATTTAGCGAGATGACGGGGCGATAACTGTCAGGCTACCGACCCCTGATTCGCGGGAGTTGTCTTTAGTGCTGAGCGATTAAAAACTCATCTGCCATTGGCCGACCAAAGCGTGATTGCGGCTGTTGCTGCCGATTTCGCCGGTGTAGCCCAGGCCCACGCTATGGCGCGCCGACAAGCCTACGTCCAGCCCGGCTTCGAGTAGCAGGCTGTTGCGGTCCAGGGCGCTGCCTTCGACATTGAACGCTGTGCCGCCGGCCAGGAAAGCCTGGCGCGTACTGCTGTCGACATCGCCGTAAGTGTGCTTCCAGCCGGCGCTGACACGGGGCGTGAGGCTGATGCCGTTGTCCAGTTGGCTCAGGTGCGCCAGGCGCAAACCGAATGTGCTGCTGAAATTGTCCTGGGTCTGACCGTCGACATGCAGTGCGGCGGCGCCGCCTTTTTCGGTGTAGCTGTCACGCTCGTAGCGCTGGTAGCCGAGGTTGGCGAATGGCTCGGCACTCAGGTGGCCGCTGCCCATGGCGTAACCGAGTTCGGCAAAGGCCTGCTGGCTGTTGGCGTCATAGTCGCCTTTGGGGCGGTCGTTGAAACCGTTGAAGGCCACCGTGCGTTTGCTGTCGCCCTGGTGCCCGCTGTAAGCCGCGCCCAGGCGCAAGGCCAGGGGCCCACTCTGGCGCATGGCGTAGACGCCGGCGTGCCAGCTGTCGACGCTGCCGTTCACGCCGGTGGTGTCCAGGTCGGTCTTCGAATAACCGCCCAGCAAACCCACGCGCCAGTCGCTGTCGAGGGCCCAATCGGCCCCCAGCACTGTGCCTTTGGTGCGTTGGGTCAGGCCGTTGCTGCCGTGCTCGCCATCAAGCTTGCCGTAGCTGCCGATGCCCTGCAGCCATAGGCGGCCACGCGCGTTCGGGTCATTGAGGTTGCGCGCATCGCTGGGTACGCCGCTGGCGGCGAGCACTGGGGTGTCGCGCTGATCAAGCCCGACCATCAAGCCCGCGCCGCCGCCCAATTGATGCATCGCCGCAAGCATGCTGTTGCCTACTTGGGCGCTGGCGCCGAGGGTGGCGCCAGTGAGGTTGGCAGTGCTGCTGCCGGCCAATTGCTCGATGGCTGCACCTGCGGTGGCGGTGGTGGTGGAGAGCAAGGCGTTATACAGCGGATTGTGGGTGCCCAGGCCTGCCAGGCTGTTGGCCGCACTGGCGCCGTTGCCGGTAGTGGCGAACTGATTGAAAGCAATGTCGTTACGGGCGTACGTCAGGCCGACTTGGGTAGGGCTGTAATCCAGGCTCGGCGTGAGGAATGCATAGTCGCTGGTGACGGTACCGAATTGCCCCTTGATGCTGCCGGCTTGCAGCACGGTGTAATGGCTCTGCCATGGATACGTGCCGCTGGCAGGGTTGATTGCCAGGGTCGCGCCATTGAGGTTGGCCGTGCCGCCGACCTTGATTGGCGCGCTGCTGCCATCGGCATTCACGCCATAGGCCAGGGTCGAGCCGCTGCCCATGGTCAGGTCGCGGGCGATGGTGGCGGTGCCCAGCGCCGTATTGGTTTGCAGCGTGCCGTTGACCACCAGGCTGCCCACCGAGCCACCTCCGGCGTAGATGCCGCCGGCATCGACTGTCACGTTACCGGCAATACCGCCCTGGTTGATCAGTTTGGCTCCGCTGAAAATCTCGCCGCCGTCGCTGAAATCGCCGCTGCCGGTGAGGGTCCAGGTGCCTTGCTTCACGGCCAGCCATTCAAAATTGCGGCTGTTGCCGAAACTGCCGCCTGCAGCATCATCCAGGCTCAGCCGGTCATAACCGGCGCCGCCATCCACCAGGCCGAGAAAGCGGCTGCCACTGAGCAACACCAGCGTGTCATCACCGCCGCCCAGATCCACAGCCAAGCCATTGCTGCCGCTGATGGTGCCGCCGTTGATCACGGTGTCGGCAAAGTTGCCGACAAACTTCACGCCAAAGCCATTCAGACCCTGAATGACGCCGTGGTTTTCCAGGGTGGTCGCGGCAACGCCCGGGCCGTCGCTACCGTCGTCCACCAGGATCGCGTTGTTGGCGCCGCTGACCAGCGCACCCTTGGCGTTGTACACATAGCCGCCGCCCAGGGCGATGCCTTCGCTGCCGTTGGCAAAACCATTTTTGTCGACACCGCCGGCACCGATGCCCTGGATGATGCCGTAGTTTTCGATATGCGCGATTTTGTCGATGTCCACGCCATCGCCGTCGCCGTCCGGCTGCAACCCGGAGAAGGCGCCGGTGATGGTGCCGTGGTTGATCACTGTGCCGTCGCCGTCGGAGCCAAAGCCCGAGCCGTTGCGGCCAATCACCGTGCCGTAGTTGGTCAGCGACGCACCCAGGTCGGTGGTGATGCCATGGCGACCGCCAGAAATCAGGCCGTAGTTGGTCACCGTCACACCGGTGGCGGAATCGATATCGACACCGTCGAATTTGTCATCGCGCGAGAACGTGTCGCCGGTGGAGATCTCGCCATAGTTGGTAATGTTTGCATTGGCGCCGGTCTTCATGCCGTCACTGGCATCGCCACGAATCAACCCACCGGCGCGGTTGATGATCGTGGTCGTCACGTTGGTGCTGCGGATCGCATCCAGGTCCAGCCCTTGGCCGGTGGCCGAGCGAATGGTGCCGCTGTTGTCGATCAACAAACGGCCGCTGGCAAAGTTGCTGTTGATGCGCAGCGCGTCATTGGCGCCCTGGATTACACCGCTCGCGAGGTTGTAGACGCTGTAGTTACGCGCCCCGGTGAGCGTGCCCGAACTGTCGATTGCGCGCCCGCCGGTTGAGACCAGCTTGCCCGCGTTGGTGATCACCACGCCCGCACCACTGGTGCCATCCTTGAGCGTGACGGCCACGCCGGAGGTGGTGATGCTGCCCGGCGCTGTGGTGGTCACCGAATCGCTGCCGGTCAGGGTTTGCCCCGCGGTGGTGGGCGTGTCGATCAGCACGGTTTTGGTCGGCGCAGGCGCCGCTTCAGCGAGGCTGCTGGCCAATAACGTGATGGCGAGTGCGAGGCGGTGGGGCGACGGGGGCATGGCGGACGACCTTGTTATGGAAACGAGTCGACCTGTATAGCGAAGGGTGATTGCAGGAATGTGTCGGGGAGATGACAGCAGTGGGCCCGCTGCAGATCAACTGTGGCGCGGGCTTGCTGGCGAAAGCGGTGTGTCAGGTATTGCAGGTGTTGACTGGTCTACCGTCTTCGCGAGCACGCCCGCGCCCACATTGGTTGTGTGTTGTGGCTCAGAATCAGGCCCGGCACTCGGCCAGTGTTTTCAGTTGGCCAGAACCCTGCTGGTTTGCCTCGGACAGCCACGCTTCAAACCCTGCTCCAAGGGTTGGCCATTCCGAATCCAGGATCGAATACCACGCCGTATCGCGGTTCTGCCCCTTGACCACCATGTGCTGGCGGAACACGCCTTCAAAGCTGAAGCCCAAGCGCTGCGCCGCGTATTTGGAACGGGCATTGGCGTTGTTGCACTTCCATTCCAGGCGACGGTAGCCCTGCTCAAAAGCGTGATTGACCAGCAGGTACACCGCTTCGGTGCTTTTGGGCGAGCGTTGCATCGGCGCGCCGAAGGTCACGTGGCCGATCTCGATGCGGCCCTGGGCCGGGACGATGGACATCAGGCTGAGGATGCCCTGTACCTCGCCGCTCTGGCGGTCGATCACGCTGAAGAAGTACGGGTCGCTGTGCTTGGCATGGTTGTTGAGCCAGGCATCAAACGCGGCGCGCTCGGGGAAGGGGCCATAAGGCAAATAGTCCCAGAGCTTAGGATCGGCGCCAGGGCCTTCAAGGGCCTGGAACAGGCCATCGCCATGACGCGCGGGGTCGAGTTTTTCCAGGCGGATGAAACGCCCTTCGAGCACTTGAACGGTGGGCGCGGGAACGCCTTTCCAGTCGGCGGGTGAGATAGGCATGCGGATTTCCTTAAAGACCTTTGCGAAATTGGATAAAGCCAGGACGTTCGGCAATACGTTCGTAGAGTTGAATCGCGGTGGCATTGCTCTCGTGGGTCAACCAATGGACCTTGCAGCAACCGTCGGCCTTGGCGGTGGCGTAGACAAACTCGATCAGCTTGCGACCCACGCCGCTGCCACGTTGGGCCGGCTCCACCAGCAGGTCCTGCAGGTAGCAGGAATTTTCGATGCTCCAGTTGGAGCGGTGGTAGATGAAGTTGACCATGCCCACCGCCTTGCCGTCCTGCCAGGCCAGGGCGGAATGGGTCGGCTCACTGGCATCGATCAGGCGCTGCCAGGTGCTTTGGCTGACGGCGTCGGGCAATTGGGTTTCGTAAAACTTCAAGTACGCCTGCCACAGTGGCAGCCAGGCGGCATGGTCGGCTGCGGTGACGGGGCGGATATCGATCTGGCTCATTCTGTGCCTCCTTGAGGGATAAAGCGCGCGAGCGTCTGATCGCGCACATCAATGCTGGCGGCCAAGCCCTCGCGCACGCCGTTGATATCGGCCTGGCTGCGGTTCTGGCTGAGTTTGCGTTTGCCGATCAGGCGCTCGATGGGCAGGGCGAAGCCGACGATGGCCTTGAGCATGCCGTCAATGTAGTCGGCGGGGGCATCGCTGACGCTCCAGGGCTGGGCGCGGTTGCCTTCGTGGCGATCGGTCAGCGCCGTGACCACCGCCAGCAAGCGCTCGGCATCGGTAAATACCTCGGCCTTGCCGTACGCATGCACGGCGATGTAATTCCAGGTGGGCACCACTTTGCCGTGCTCGGCCTTGGCCGGGTAAAACGCCGGGCTGATGTAGGCGTCGGCGCCGGCAAAGATCACCAGGGCTTCACTGCCATTTTGCAGGTCGCGCCACTGGGGGTTGGCCTTGGCCATGTGCCCGTAAAGCGTACCGTTCGGGCCTTGATCGGGGTTGAGCAGCAGCGGCAGGTGACTGGCCTGCAGGCCCTGCTCGCCAAAGGTCACCAGCTGCGCCAGGCGAGTGTGCTGGATCAGTTGCTGCAGTTCGGGCAAATCGTCGAGGGCAAAGGCGCGGGGTGTGTACATGGAAATATTCCTTGGCGAATGCCTGCATCCTAGGCAGGCTATTGGTCTGTTGTAAGAGCCAACTGGCACCAATTTCATAGGTCCAATATGTCGCCCATCACACCGCCGCTGTCTTTCAACCCCGCTGGGATCGAGCTGGATCGCCGCCTGGGTTTGACGCGCCAGCTGTATGACGCCCTGCGCCAGCGCGTGTTGGACGGGCGACTGGTCAGCGGAACGCGGTTGCCTCCCACACGTGACCTGGCGGCGGCGTTGTCGATTTCCCGCAACAGTGTGGTGCGCGCCTATGACCAGCTGTATGCAGAGGGGTTTATCGAGAGCCGTGTTGGCGACGGCACCTACGTTGCCCAGTTGCCGACAGCGAAAAAATTATCCACAAAAGTATCCACAGGGTTTTCAACAGGCTTATCCCCAGCCTTATCCACAAAATGGTCGGATTTGCCGGAAGATCTGGACCATGAAGTTATCCACAGCACCAGCCTGGCGCGGGTAAAAGCCAACCATCTGTCTCAGCCTCCGTCGGGGCCGCCACGGGCATTTCGCGTGGGTGTGCCTGCCTTTGACCTGTTCCCGTTTGAGGTCTGGGCCAAGCTGAATGGGGCTTTTTGGCGCAAACCCGACCTGGAGCAGCTGTGCTACGGCGACCCGGCGGGTGACGCGCGCCTGCGCGGTCTGATTGCCGCTTATTTGCGCAGTTCAAGGGGCATGCAATGTGCGGCTGAGCAAATTGTGATCACCTGCGGCGCGCAGCAGGCGATCAGCCTTTGTGCACAGTTGCTGGTAGAGCCGGGCGATGGCGTGGCGGTAGAAAATCCGGGCTACCGCGCCGCCGGTCACGCGTTTGCCCTGGCCGGTGGGCACCTGCACGGCGTACCCGTGGACGGCGAGGGCATTGACTGCCAGGTGCTCAATACCCTGAGCGATTGTCGCGTGGCGTATGTCACCCCCTCCCACCAGTACCCGTTGGGCGTGGTCATGAGCCTGGCCCGCCGCCTTGAACTGCTGGCCTGGGCCGAGCGCACGGGCGGTTGGATCATCGAGGATGACTACGACGGCGAGTACCGTTACAGCGGCGCACCCTTGTCGCCCTTGGCCGCGCTGGATCGCAAGGGGCGGGTGCTGTATGTGGGCACATTCGGCAAAGTGGCGTTTCCCGCGTTGCGTCTGGGTTACCTGGTGTTGCCGCCGGCCCTGGTGGATACGTTTGCGCGGCGCCGTGCGGTCGACATGCGCCACTCGGAGGTCAGTACCCAGGCGGTGATGGCGGAGTTTATGGCGGCGGGGCACTTTCAGCGGCATATCCGGCGTATGCGACGCGCCGCGCTGAGCCGCCGTGACGCGCTGTTGAGCGGCTGGCCCGGTCAGCTGCAGGGCGTGAGCAGCCTGCCCACTGTCGCGGCAGGCTTGCACCTCACGGTGCGAGTGGACAGCCTCGCCCGCGAACAGCAACTGGTGGCACAGGCCCACGCCGTGGGGGTCGAGGTCAATGGCTTGAGCGCCTATTGGCTGCCGAACTCCAGCACACCTCCCGACCAGCGCGCCGGGCTGGTCTTGGGGTTTGCCGCCGTGCCGCCGGCGAGCATCGCGCAGGCGCTTGGACGGTTGTACCGCGCCTGGGGTTGTCAGCCGCCACCTTCAGCGCCGGGGCACCGGCAAGGCGGCCGTCTTGAAGAACAGTGACCGCGCCAGCAACGGCCCGATCTCACTGCGGTACACCGCGATGTTGTCGCGGTCATCGGCCTTGGCCAGCGCTTCATACTTGCCGCCCAGGCGCCGCTGCGATTGGGTCTTGAGGTGCGCGGCGGTGTAAGCCTCCTCGGGGCTTGCCAGGTCCTTGTAGTGAAAGTGGGCGTACCACAGCGCATTCGAGTGCTTGGCGTCGAGGATTTCGTACTCCTTCAAATAGCCCTTGTGGCGCCCGGAAAGCTTGCTGCGTGGGCCTGGCAGCGGTTTGATGATGATCTCGTGTTCGCGGTACAGCAGTTCGACATGGGCCGCGGTCGGTGGGCGCTGCTTGAGCATGTCGAGCCGGGTGCGCAGGCCCTCGGTGTAGAGGCGTTTGATCGCGGCATCAAGGCTGCGGTTGATCAAGGCGGCCGACGGTGAGCCGCTTTCGGTCACGTTGCTGGCGGTCAATGCCTCCTCAATATCCTCGCCGGACTGCGCCAGCTGCGCGGCGCGGCGGTGAAAACGCTCTTCGATTTCCACGGGCAGGCGTCTTGCCTCGCCGGCCAGGCGCTGGGTGCGCGTGATGAACTGTTCGACATCGTCGAGCAGCGCCTGGGCACTGGCGATGCTGGAGGCCACGTTTCGCGACTGTGCCCGCGCAGTGGGCCGCGCCACCGCACGCTCACGCTCAACCCATACCCCGTCCTTTTTATGAAACAGGGCAATCACCTTGCCGGTCAGTGCTTGCTTGACCTCCACCAACGGGGTCGGTTCTCCCGCTTGTAGCGGGCGTTCTTCGCCGACCACGATGCCCTGGAAGCGGGTCTTGATCACCTTTTTCTGCGGTCTGGGCACAGGCGTCGAAGGGCCGGCAATCGCCGACTCCAGGGCCTTGCGCTCGCGCAGCAGCGTGGTCATTTGCTTGATCGCCCGTTGGGCGAATTCATCGGTGAGCTGCTGCAAGGTCTGCAGGGCGGGGCGGTGTACGTCCAGTGGAAAATCGGCCGGCAAATCCGCCAGGCTTTGATCCAGGCCAGTGAACTGGTCTACCAGGCTGTCGAGGACTTCGATCTGTTCATCCAGCGTGGCCAGATTGTCTGGCTGCAAAGCCTCGCACAGGCTCTGCACCGCCAGGTCGGCCCGGTCGACCATCTGCGCGATCGCCGAGCGGGCGGTGTCTTTGCTGGCCGAGGCGGCTTCATTCACGCAAAGGAAGCGCGACAGGGTGATGCGGAAGGCCTTGAGATCATCCAGGGTTATCTTGGGCAGCACCTGTTCGTGGCGCAGCACCAGTTCTGCGCCTTTGACCCCCAGGGTGCGGGCCTCCTTGAAACGTGATTGCAGGTAACCGATGCGCTCGACCATGGCCTGGGTCGACGCGTCGACGGCACGGCAGTCTTCCAGGGCCATCGGGGTGTCGGGCAAGTCCTCTTTGTCCAGGTATTCAGAAACGGTGTGCAGCCCGTCTCGAAAGCGGATCATCTGTTCGGCGGTGGCACTTCGCGCCAGGACCATCTGGTCTTGCAGATAGCCCAGCATGGCTTCCTGATACGTCGGCACGGTATCGAGGATGTTCAGCGATTTGAGCTGGGCGATCGGTACGTCCAATTCTTCCAGGCGCCTGCTGACGTGCGTCAGGTAGGTGGTGCGGGCGTTTGCGCGATCGGCCGGTGGCGCGTGATCGATGGCCTGCTGCAACCCCATCATGTCCTGGCGTCGTCGATCGACCTGCGTGTCGAACGCCGCCAGTTGCTCACGCAGTTCGCGAATTTTCGGCGGCCTCAGGCGCTGGCCTTTCTGTCGCCGGCTGCGCATTCCGCCGCCGCGCAGGCGCAACCGGGTGTCGACAAACCACTGGCCGAGGCGGTTGCCGATCAAGGCCGGGCCTTCGCGGTTTGGGGCCTTGGGGTCGATGATCATCACGGTGTCGTTTTCATCCAGCGCCACTTCGAACCAGCGCTGCGCCACCGGGACGTACCACGCCTGGCCCTTGGGGTAGAGGTGCAGATGGGGGCCGGGCTGGGTGATTATTTCGCCCAGCCCTTCGGGTTTGGCCAGGCTGAAACTGTCCAGTGTCGCGTCCAGGCTGTTGCGGCTACGCGTGAGGGCGCCGCGGGTGTGAAGGTTGATTTCATGCTCAGTCGGCAGATGGGCGGTGTCGAGCGTGGGGTGCTGGATGATCGACGGTTTGGCCGGTAACGGCGGTGCCGGCGGCGGGCTTTTTTCAGGCGCACGCGCCGGCGCGTGCTGCAGACTGATGTGCAGCGCCAGGGCCATGCCCAGGGTCAGAAAAAGGTCCACGGCAGCACTCACGCCCGCCGTTTGATCGCCGCTTTCTCGGGCCTCGATAACCTGCTGCAGGTCATCCATGAGCTGCCAGATCCAGGCTGCGGCGCCCGCTGTGCGGCCCATGAACGGCAGGGCCGCATTCAGAACAATCCAGCCGGCATGCTTGAAGCTTTCCCAGCGAGCCTCGGCATTGGACACCGATTGACGGTCGGCCAGTGTCACCAGGGCGCGGGCGTTGGCGGTGTACAGCACCGCCAGGCTGTCCGCGCCCAGCGCCTGGGTGCCGAATTCAATCGGGCCGCTCATTACCATCGAACTCACCGGCTCGCTGAGCAGCGTCGGCAGGACCCAGGGTGAAGGCACGCTGCCGGGGAAGACAAACTGGGCGTAATCCGGGCGCACAGCGTCGGGCAACCAGGCCAGTACCGACTGGCGTAATGGTGTGTCCTGCTTGATGGCGTAAAGCAGGTTGGCCTGTGAGGGAAACTGCATCAAGGGTTCGTTGGACAGTGGTCGATACAACAGGCAAGGACCATTCGCAGGGTCCTGTGGCCCAATGAGAAACATATTATCGACGCTGTCGGTGGTCCCGCTCGCGCGCCACTTGGGGCGCAATGCCAGCGGCCGGATCACCACGGTGATGCCGTCCACGCGGCGGTGTTGCGCGTTGCTGGCCATGACCGCGTGCGCATAGCGATAACCCTGTTCGTCAACGTTGAACAGGCCGCGAATCTTGTACTGCAACGCCAGCAAGGGCAGTTGCAGGCGCAATTGTCCGGCGTACAAGTGTTGGCGCCGCAACGCTTGCTCGGGATTGTCCAGCAGCAGCGTGCTGACCCGCTCGGGGTAGTGCTTGCCGATGTTTGCCTGGGTGATCAGTTGCTCCAGGTAGTCTGCGGTCATCCACACGGGTGTCGGGCTGGCGTCCTGGTAACTCACCGTCTTGTTGCCCAGCGGCAGCGCGACGAGGTTTTGCAAGGCCAGCTCGACCAGGCTCAAGGTCAGGGTTTGCATCTGGCCCGGCAGCGCGACGGTTCCCCACACGACTTGGCTGGTGATGGTTATCGTCACGCGGTCGAGGTCCAGCCGGGAGGCCTGTGGATGATCCTTGATCAGCGCCGTGCGCAAGGCCGTGCGGGTGAAGTCGGTGAGGGTTGGCAACTCGTCCATGAAGGTCTTGCCTTTGCTTTGAAGGCTCAGCGCGGCCAGGTCCATCATGTAGCGCCCGTAGGCTGACTGGTCGGTTTCCGAGGCCTGCAGCAGCCACGCCGGCAACGCCCGTCGCGCGCTGCCAATACGCGACTGATCGAGAAGCGCCAGCTCGACCCCTTGCACGCCGACAGTGCGGGTGGGCAGCAGCGATTTGGGGGCCGCATCGGCAAGGTCGAGATCGCCCATGGCTTCGATTTGCAGGCCGATCAGGCTGAAGGCCTGGTGTTCGAAAAAGTTGCCGTCCGGCTCCAGCAAGCGCCAGTTCAGGGTTTTGCCGGGCAAGTCGGCTATATAGGGCAGCAGTGCCTGGCCGAAGGCCTCCAGGCTGGCAAATTTTGCATAGCCGGTATCGATCGAGTAACTGAGGATGAGGGTCTGTTCACCGTGACGCGCGATCAGCACGGCCATCGCCATGACGCTGATGTGCTGGGTGCCGCTGCTGTCCTGCGCATCGATGTCCACCAGGTGGGCGCGTGTCGCATACGGGTCGTGGGGCTGGCGCTCGATGAACTCGGGATAGTGAAACACCGCCCGCGCCACGGCGCAGTCGTCGGCGTCCCAGCCATGAACCTCTTGCACGTTCCACACCTCACGCAGCGACTGGGCAAATATCCGCCAGCGTGGGCCGGTGGTGCCTGCACTCTGGTTCCAGAAATCTATCTGTTGCTCCTGGAAGGCCACGAACAGCAGCGGCGCGAGCTCATTGATCAGTCGGCCTATTGCGTCGATCCTGACGGGCAGGTGCACGTCAGGACCATTGCCTGAGGGGTACGCCAGGTAGTGTTCGCTATCAAGGTAAGTCACGGGCACGCGGGAAATTGCACTGCGTGTCAGGGCGCCGGTGAGGGTGTCCGTCGCCGGCTTGGCGGGGATGATGTCGCCGCCCAGTTCGAGCCATTGCGGGGCGTTGACGATGGCCAGGTCCGGGTTGATATCCAATTCCGGATACAGCTCGCGCAGCGCCGCACGCAAGGTGGTGCAAGCCACTTCACGCAGGGACGGGCCGGTAGCCAGCTGCGCTACTAATCCGCTGTTTTCGGTTGGAACGAGGTCTTTCATGGGCACTCCTTGGCCTTGAGAAATACGCGAGGTCGCCCGTGGGCCTCAGCGCGCAGATCCCTGGCTGTAGCGGCTCCTGGCTGATCTCGCGGCGACAATCGCGCTCACGTTAGGCGCGATGAGGAGGGACCGGGCATTACTTAATTAGCGGCGGCGGGGTGTGGGCGTGGCCTGTGGTCGATGTGCCCAGCAACCAGGCGGGCAGGCGTGCGGTGCTGCGCAGGCGGCAGGTTCTCTTGCGAGCAGCTGGGTGGCGGACAGTCAGTCCTGTGGTCACTGACTGTCCGTTGGCGGTGGGGTGTCAGGTGCCCGACTTGATCTTGGTCCAGGCCCGCGTGCGAGCGCGCTCGGCGTCGCGCCCCAGCGGTTTCAAGGTGTAGAGCGTGGCCATGGCCGCTTCGGTCGGGTACAGGTTGGGGTTGTTGCGAATCGACGGGTCCACCTGCTCGGTCGCGTCTTTGTTGGGGTTGGGGTAGCCGACAAAATCGCTGATCGGCGCGATCACCTGCGGTTGCAGCAGGTAGTTGATAAAGGTGTAGGCGTCCTGCGGGTTCTTGGCGCCTTTGGGGATGGCGAGCATGTCGAACCAGATCGGCGCACCTTCCTTGGGCAGGCGCATGTCCACGGTCACACCGTTCTTCGCCTCTTTGGCGCGGTTGGCGGCCTGGGAAAAGCTGCCGGAATATCCAACGGCCACACAGATGTCACCGTTGGCGATATCGGCCATGTACTTGGAGGAGTGAAAGTACGTGATGTAGGGGCGGATTTTCATCAGCAGCGCCTCGGCTTTTTCATAGTCCTTGGGGTTGCTGCTGTTGGGGTCAAGGCCCAGGTGTTGCAGGGCCAGCGGCAGAATCTCCGAAGGCGAGTCCAGCAGCGCGACGCCGCACTGCTTGAGCTTGCTGATGTTTTCTTCCTTGAAGATCAGGTCCCAGCTGTCCACCGGCGCGTTGTCACCCAGCGCGGCCTTGACCTTGGCCGGGTTGAAGCCGATGAGGATGGTGCCGTACATGTAGGGCACGGCGAATTTATTGCCCGGGTCGTTGGCTTCGATCAGCTTCATCAGCTTGGGATCGAGGTGGTTCCAGTTCGGCAGCTGGCTGCGGTCCAGCGGCTGGAATACGCCGGCTTCGATCTGTTTGGCCAGGAACACGTTGGACGGCACCACCACGTCATAGCCGGAGTTGCCGGTAAGCAGCTTGGCTTCCAACGCCTCGTTGGTGTCGAAAATGTCGTACACCAGCTTGATGTCGGAGTGCTGTGCCTTGAAGTCATCCAGCGCTTTGGGCGTGATGTAGTCGAACCAGTTGTAGACCCGCAGGGTTTTCTCTTCGGCATGCGCCGCGCCGCTGATAACGGCGGCGCAGAGCACGAGTGACTTGAGCATGTTCATTGGGCTGCCCCTTCAAAACCTTCGAGAACGTTGACGGCGTTGATGCCGATTTCTTCCACCGCATAGCCGCCTTCCATCACAAACAGCGTGGGCTTGCCCAGCCGGGCGATACGCGCGCCCATGGCCAGGTAGTCCGGGCTGTCGAGCTTGAACTGCGAGATCGGGTCGTCCTTGAAGGTGTCCACACCCAGGGACACGACGATGATGTCGGCGCCGTAGCGTGTAATTTCCTGGCAGGCCTGCTCCAGCGCGGCGCTCCAGGTGTTCCAGCCGGAGCCGGCGGGCAGCGGATAGTTGAAGTTGAAACCTTGACCCGCGCCGTCGCCCAGCTCATCGGCATAACCCAGGAAAAACGGAAATTCCGCTTCCGGGTGGCCGTGGATCGAGGTGAACAGCACATCGCGGCGCTCATAGAAAATCGACTGGGTGCCGTTGCCGTGGTGGTAATCCACATCGAGAATCGCGACTTTTTTGTGGCCCTGATCCACAAAGGCCTGGGCCGCGATGGCGGCGTTATTGAGGTAGCAATAGCCGCCCATCAAATCGCTGGCGGCGTGATGCCCCGGCGGGCGGCACAGGGCGAAGGCGCTGTGGGCGCCCTGTTGGATGGCGGCCTGGGCGGTGAGGGCGACTTGCGCCGCGCTGTAAGCCGCTTGCCAGGTGCCGGCGGTAATCGGTGCGCCGCCGTCGAAGCTGTAGTAACCGAGCTGCCCGTGCAGGCTGGTGGGCAACACGCGGCGCAAGGTGCGGGCGGGCCAGGTGTAGGGCAGCAGGTCGCCGTCCTGGCCAAACTCGGTCCAGCGCTCCCAGGCACCTTTGAAAAAATCCAGGTAGTCACGGCTGTGAATGCGTTGCAGCGGTGCCAGCCCAAAGTCCTGTGGCGCGTTGACCGGCCCCAGTTCACGGTCCTTGACCCGTTGCAGCACGTGGTCGGCACGCGAGGGCATCTCAAAGCAGGGCATCAGTTGCCCGTCCATCAGTTCGCAACGGCCGTGGTGCAGGTGGTGATCGTCCGAGTAGATCGTCAGCATTTGTTGTTCTCCGCAGGCTGTATCGGTGGATGCAGTCTTGCGGCGGACGCGGTTTATGAGAATGGCAGGAGCGGCCAAAAGGGGATGAATATGGCCAAATTGTCTGTCCGAAATTCGCCCCTCAATGGGGCGTCATGGTCGAAATTGGCTCGGCGCCACGCCGCTCCAGCGAACAAATGCATGCCTGAAACTCGCGGTTTCGCTGAAGCCCAACGCCTCGGCAATCCGATAGATCGGCCATTGGTTTTCAGCCAACAGCTGCTTGGCGCGCTCAAAGCGCAGCTCGTCCAGCAGTTCCTGATAGCTGCAGCCCAGGTCGTGCAGATGCCGACGCAGGGTGCGCGCCGAACAGTTCATCTGCTCGGCCAGGCCTTCCAGGCCAGGTGCTGCGTTGAGTTGGGCGGTGAGCAGTTGGCGAATCCTGCCCAGCCAGGCCTGGCGCCCGGTGAACTCCAGGTTCTGTTTGCGGCAGCGCTCGGCCATGGCCTGGTGGGTAATCGCATCGGCCAGCGGCAGCGGCCGGTCGAGCCAGTGCTTGTCGAAGGCAAAGGCATTGGCGGTGGCCTGAAACTGCAACGGGCAAGGGAAGCGCTCGGTGTAGCGCGTGCGGTAGTCCGGGGCGTCATGTTCAAAGCGCGCGGCGAGCAGCGGCAAGGGCTGGCCGAGCAGGTCATCGCAGATCACCTTGAGCGAGGCCAGGCACAGTTCGACGTTGAACATTTCCAGCGCAGGGTTTTCGCGGTAGTCGCTGGCGGTGAACCAGATGCGATCGCCGTCCTCTTCAAGGCTCAGCTCGAAAAGTGTTCCCAACAGCGCCGGATAACGCAGGGCCAGGCGCAAAGCGTCACCGAAGGTGGCACTGGTGAGCAGGGCGTAACCGAGCATGCCGTAGGCCGAAACATGCATTTGGCGACCCAGCTCCAGGCCGACATCCTGGCGCAGGGCCACGGCATTGGCACACACGCGCATCTCCTGATTGGTGGTGATGCGCGTGTCGGAGCGGCTCAGGTCCGCCGCACAGATACCACTGCCGGCCAGCAGCGCCTCAAACGGCAAACCTTCGGCCTTGAAGGTGTTGAGCACCAACGAAACCGCATTGAGGGTGGTGAGGTGGGAGTGCAGCATGGGAACTTCCAGCCAGGGGATGGCTGGAAGGGGAGCAAGTTACATGCCGGTCAGCTCAGTTCGCCGCACAGGTCCAGTTCCACCAGGCGGCGGATTTCGCTGGTCGCAAGCCCGGCACCAAGCAGGGCCTGCAATTTGCCGAACACCGCCTCGCGGGTCATGCCACCGCCAGACAGGACGCCCACGCCGCGCAAACGGCTGCCGGCTTCGTACACATCCAGCTCCACGCCGCCTTCATGGCATTGGGTGATTGCCACCACGACCACGTCCAGCGCCTGCGCCCGCTCAAGGCTGGCGAGGAACGCCGGGTTATCGCTCGGCCCGGTGCCGCTGCCGAAGCATTCCAGCACCAGTGCCTGAATGCCGCTGTCGATCAGCGCGTCCAGTTGGCCCGCGGCGATGCCCGGCACCAGCGGCAGCACACCGACGTTGGCCAGGGCCTTGGGTTGGCGATAATCCAGGGCGGCGGGAATGGCCTGGGCCTTGGCGACGCCACCGTTACGCTGCAGCGCAGCGAAGGGATGGCGACCGAAGCTGCGGACCTTTGCGCAACGCGTCGGCGCCATCAGCGCGCCATGGAAATACAGCTGAACGCCCGGCGACAGGCCTTCGCCCAACGCGTGCAGGGCGCCACTGACGTTCTCCCAGGCATCGCTGTCGGGCACGCCGGCGGGCAGCATGGAACCGGTGAACACAACCGGCGCCGGCAGGCCGAGCAACTGGAAGCTCATGGCCGCCGCGCTGTAAGCCAGGGTGTCGGTGCCGTGCAGGATCAGTACTGCGTCGCAGCCCTCGTCCACGGCTTCAATCACCGCGACGCGCAGGCGCTGCCAGTAGGCCGGGGTCATGTTGGCGCTGTCGATCAGGGGCGCCATTTCCCGGAAGCGCCAGGCAGGCAGTGGCAGGGTGGCAAGCTGTTCGCGCATGCGCGCTTCAAAACCGGATGCCGGGGCCAGGCCGTTGGCGCTGGCTTGCATGCCGATGGTGCCGCCGGTGTAGAGCACCATGATGGTGTTAGCTGTGGACATCGAGACTTCTCCTGAACGAAAAACGCCGCCGGGCCCAGAGCATGCCCAAGGCCGGGCGGCGTGTCATCTATCTAGGCTTGTGACACTCAGCGTTGCGCTTGAGCGTTCAGTTCAGCCGAGGCTTGAGCGCCAGGCTCAGGCTTCACCGGGTTCGCAGGCCAGGCCTTGCGGTCCAGGTCCAGGTCAGGGAATTGGCTGGAGTCGAACACCGGGGTCTTGATGCCCGCCGCGCGCTGGCCGTCGTAGTCGTTCAGGATGCGCATGGCGATCTTGAACAGGAACGCCAGGGCGAACAGGTTGACGAACGCCAGCAGGGTCATGGTGATGTCGGCGAAGGCGAACACGGTGCTCAGGTTCTCGATGGAACCCCAGAAAATCAACACCAGCACCAGCGCGCGGTAGCCCATCAGCACCTTGCGGTTGTCGCCCACGATGAAGCGCAGGTTGCTCTCGCCGAGGTAGTAGTTGTACATGATCGAGGTGAACACGAACAACGCCAGGGCCACCGAGATGAACATCCGGCCCCAGTCGCCGACGACCGCCGCCAGGGAGTTCTGGGTCAGGGCAATGCCGTCGCCTTCAAAGCCTGGGGTGTAGAAACCGGAGAGCAGGATCAGCAACGCGGTGCAGGTGCAGATTACGAAGGTGTCCAGGAACACGCTGAACGCCTGCACCACACCTTGGGCGATCGGGTGTTCTACCGAGGCCACTGCCGCCACGTTAGGCGCACTGCCCAAACCGGCTTCGTTGGCGAACACGCCGCGCTTCACACCCATGATGATCGCGCTGCCCACCAGGCCACCGAAAGCCTGGTCGAGGCCGAAGGCGCTCTTGACGATGGTCGCGAGCATGGCCGGCACGTGGTCGAATTGCAGCACGATCACATACAGGGTCACGGCGATGTAGACCAGGGTCTTGACTGGCACCAGCAGGTCGGCGATCGAGGCGATACGCTTGATCCCGCCGATGAACACCAGGCCCAGCAATACCGCCAGCGCGAGGCCGGTGTAGGTGGTGTCCAGGCCGAACGCGTTGTTCAGCGAGTGGGTCACAGCGTGGGCTTGCAGGCCGTTGAAGGCGAAACCGAAGGTCACCAGCAACAGGAACGCCATGACCATACCCAGCCAGCGCTTCTGCAGGCCGTGCTGAATGTAGTACGCCGGGCCGCCACGGTAGGTGCCTTCAGCGTCGGTGCGTTTGTACAGCTGGCCGAGGGAGCACTCGATAAAGCTCGAAGACATGCCCACCAGCGCGGTGACCCACATCCAGAACACGGCACCGGGGCCACCCAGCGTCACGGCGATACCGACGCCTGCGATGTTACCGGCACCCACACGGCCGGCCAGGCTGAGCATCAGCGCCTGGAACGAGCTGAGCTGGCCGGAGCTGCTCTTCAGGCTGTCTTTGAACACCGAGAACATGTGGAAAAAGTGGCGCAACTGAACGAAACGCGAGCGAATCGTGAAATAGCCGCCGAGCCCGACAATGAGCACGATCAGTACTTTCCCTGAGAGGAAGTCGTTGATGACTTCGAGCATGGAGTGTTCCTCGCTGATTTTTCTAATGGCAAAAACGCAGGACGGTGCGACGCATCGCTCGGCACCAGGCAGTGCACGACGCTTCGACCCCAATCCTTTTGCGGGTGTTGTTATTCATGCGGTTTCGCGCTGTCCAGGACCTCGTTGCCGACGATCTCTGACGCGAAGAGGGGCGGCACTATACCTAGGAGAGCGTGATCCGTCTGCACGGGGCGATTAAAGGTTTCAGCCAAGCTGTTGCAGGCAAGGAGGGTTTGCAGGGCGATATTGGATTTTTTATGGGCGTCATTTCGCAACCTTGAGGCAAAAAAAAGGGCCTGAAGAACGAGCCTTCAGGCCCTCAAAAGGTGAGAGGTGTCTAGTCCCTCAACCTGGTGAGCGGTGCAACAAACGTCAGGCCTTCAGTGGGACCAGACGTGGGGCAATCATGTTTTCGGGGCGCAGGATGTCGTCGAGCATGGCGTCGTCGAGCAAGCCTTCTTCGCGCACCAGTTCCAGCACGCCGCGGCCGCTTTCAAGGGCGATACGCGCAATGCGGGTGGCGTTTTCATAGCCGATGTACGGGTTCAGCGCGGTCACCAGGCCGATGGAGTGCTCCACCAGCTCGCGGCAACGGGCTTCGTTGGCGGTGATGCCGACGATGCAGTGCTCGCGCAGCATGTCCATGACGCGTTGCAGCAGGCGGATCGAGTCGAAGATCTTGAAGGCGATCAGCGGCTCCATCACGTTCAGCTGCAGTTGGCCGCCTTCGGCTGCCATGGTCAGGGCCAAATCGTTGCCGATTACCTGGAACGCCACTTGGTTCACGGCTTCCGGGATAACCGGGTTGACCTTGCCGGGCATGATCGAGCTGCCTGGCTGGCGTGCCGGCAAGTTGATCTCGTTGATGCCGGTGCGTGGGCCGCTGGACAGCAGGCGCAGGTCGTTGCAGATCTTCGACAGCTTCACCGCGGTACGCTTGAGCATGCCGGAGAACAGCACGAACGCGCCCATGTCGGAGGTGGCTTCGATCAAGTCGGCGGCCGGTACCAGCGGCTGGCCGCTGATCAGCGCCAGGCGTTGTACGGCCAGGGCCTGGTAACGCGGGTCGGCGTTGATGCCGGTGCCGATAGCGGTGCCGCCCAGGTTCACTTCGGTGAGCAGCTCTGGCGCCAGGGTTTTCAGGCGGGCCAAGTCTTCACCGAGGGTGGTGGCGAAGGCACGGAATTCCTGGCCGAGGGTCATCGGCACGGCGTCTTGCAATTGAGTGCGGCCCATTTTCAGCACGTGGCTGAACTCGACGCCTTTGGCGGCGAACGCCTGGATCAGGCTGTCGAGGCTGG
>Ga0153931_100182_pt1 | contig 22244 bp, 20 predicted proteins | sample TSNJ015MetaG_FD_104730 | JGI IMG/M metagenome (GOLD analysis project Ga0153931, IMG submission 104730) | Attine ant fungus gardens microbial communities from New Jersey, USA - TSNJ015 MetaG | ecosystem: Host-associated > Fungi > Mycelium > Unclassified | place: USA: New Jersey, Wharton State... | reverse complement strand
TTTCGCCTTCTTCGTACTGACCGGCGCTGTGGATGATCTGGTCGATGTGCTTAGCGCTTCCTTGTTCGGCGCGAGGACGATGCGGAAGCTCTGCAGGTTGGACACCTGACGCTTGTTGATCTCGCGGTTGAACAGCGCCAGTTGATGCTCGAGGCTGTCGTAGTCGCTGCGGATGTTGCGCAGAGTCCGGGCGATGTCGGTGACCGCCGCACGCCGCGCCTTGCCCAAGGTCAGGGCTTCGTCGGTGCGGTGCGCGTAAGCGTTGATCAGCAGCGAAAGACGGCGCTCCATGTCGTCTTCGCTGTCGAACTTGGCCACGCCTTTGAGGCGAACTTGCGCGTACAGCGCTTCGATCTGCCCGTCAGCGCGCAGCAAGCCTTGCCAGCTGTCCTGATAGTCGTTGAGCAGCGGCAGCAGGTTGTCCATCGAATCGTCGACCGGATCCATGAACGGCGTACCGAACGGCAGGTCCGCCGGCAGCAACTGACGACGGCGCAGGGCGTCATCGAGGGTGCGCTGCTTGGCTTCCATATCCGCGATCTGCCGGCCGACCAGTTGCAACTTGGCCGACAGTTGCTGGACGCGCTCGGTGAACGCATCGCTGGAACGCTTGAGTTCGTCTTGCGCGGCTTCCATCTGCGCCAGTTGCTCAAGCTTGTCGCTTTCTTCGGCGCTCAGGGTCTGGGTGCGACGGAAATCTTCCAGGGCTTTCTGCGCATCCAGCACTTGCTGGTACAGCGCTTCGGTCTGGGTCTTGCTCGCGGCGCGGTCGGCGGCCACGGCTTGCTGGGTCTTGAGTTGCTTGAGCTCTTTTTCCAGACGTTCTTTCTGGTCACGCAGCGCGGCGCGGTCGGCCAGCGCTTGCAGGGCCGGCGGCTCGATGTGCGAGATGTCGATCGACAGGCCCGGCACTTCGAAGCGCTCGCCCTTGAAGCCATCGAGGATCAGCTCGACCGATTTGACCCACTCGCCATCCTCGTCGAGAGTGATGCCGTGTTCGCCCAGCGGCAGGCTGAACAGCGCGCTGTTGAACAGGCGCATCAGGCGCTCGACGTCCTGCTGCGAGAACTCTTCGCGCAGGCGGGCGTAGCTGTTGTTGTCGGCGTGATCGAGTTGCTGCTTCACGACTTCAGGCGTTTTTCCAGATCGCGCAGACGCTCTTCCAGATCCTCGGCGCTGAACTGACGGGACTGTGCCAGCGCACCGGCCAGTTCGTCGTGGGCGTCCTTGGCGGCGAGCAATTGTTGCTCCAGCACTTTGACGTCATCGACCAGCGCGAAGCGGTTCTTCAGCACCGACAACTCGCCGAGCCAGCGCTGGATGCCGGAGATTTCCCGCTCCAGACGCATCAGCTCCTGCGTGCCGCCGCGTTGATCGTTTTGCAGATCGTCCTGCTCGCGACGGTAGTGCTCGGCCTGAATGGTCAGCTCTTCCTTGCGCGCACTGGCGTAGTCCGACCAGGTGCCGAGCAACGAGTCGAGCAGTGGCGACAGGCGATGCAGTTTGCCGCGCAGTACGTCGCGCTGTTTCACGCCATTGGCCAAGGCTTCGACCAGTGGGCCGGCAGCGACCAGCGAGTTGTAGTCCTGCTCCATGCGGCGTACATCGCGGAAGGCTTCTTCGCACGCGGCGATGTAGTCGACGCTGCCGGAACGCAGGCTGTGCTCGAAGGCATCGAGGAACAGCTGCTTCAACTTGGCCGCGGTGATTTCGCGCATGTGCAGCAGGTTGATGAACAGCGCGCGGAAGGTCTTCAGGCTCTGCTCGCTGGTGGAGCGCAGCGGGATCAGGGTCAGGTCGAGCGGGATCGACGTGTGACCACCGACCAGCAAACGACGCAGTTCGTCCGGCTTGAGTTCGTAGGCTTTCAGGCCTTCCTTCTCAAGGTTGCTGAACAGCTCTTTCTGCCGCAGGCAGGTGTCGTTCTTCTGGTAATGCGCCAGGTCGAGCTTGCCGGCGTAAGCGAAGAACTGGTGACCGAAGCCACCGCCCGGGCCGCGACCGACCACGCCGATCACGTGCGGGCCGTGGGGCAGATTGACTTCGACGAGGATGTAACTGGTGTCGGAGGCGAAGTAGAAACGCCGCGATTGTTCCAAGCTGTACTTGCCGAAACTCATGTCCGACATGCGCGCCAGAATCGGGAACTGCAAGGCGTTGATCGACGCCGATTTACCGAGGTTGTTCGCGCCGTAGACCGACAACGGTTCTTCCAGCGGGAACAGGCCGAGGCTGTAACCAGCGGTGTTCAAAAGGGCAAAGCGGCGGATGCCGTAGCGTTCCTGGCTCATGCGTCGGACTCCTGTTCTTCGGCAATGCCTCTAGCCAGTGCGTCTTCTTCGCTCTCTTCTTCGCTCTCTTCCTCAAATTCGCTGAGATCAAGCGGATCGTCGGTTTCGAGGAATTTGGCTTCGGCGGCTTCGTCGATCAGCACCGGTGCCGGCAGCGGCAGCACGCTGTGTACGCTGGCCGCCAGATCGCGGTCCTGCTGCACCGACAGGCACACATCGAGGAAGCGGTGCATCGGCGGCAGGAAACGGTACACGCCGTTTTCTTCACCGGCGAAACCGAGTTGGGTCATGCGGCGCATGATTTTTTCTTCCAGCTCTTCAACGGTCTGCACTTCGGCCTGGATGAACAGGTCGCGGTATTTCTCCAGCAGCGATGGCAGCTCTTCGCGGCCGAGGCTGCCGCCGTCGAGCACGGCGATCGGGTCACGGCCCTGATCGGCCAGATGCTCGACGAGAATGAAGGTGAACAGCGCCAGACGCTGGGCCGTCTTGTTCACCGCCGCCGCCGCCATGTCCGGCACGAAGTAGTAGAAGCCACGGGTGTCGCAGACCAGCTCGAACCCCAGCGCCTTGAACAGCGTGCGGTATTGATCCTGGAAGTTCGACAGTTGCGCGTACAGTTCCGGGTCGCGGCGGCTGACGTGATAGCCCTTGAACAGCTCGCGGAAGATCGGCGCCAGTTGGGACAGTTCGGATAGATCAAGATGCATTGGGGATGCTCGCAGAATCCTCGGCGGCGGAGTCGCGGGCCGAGAGCAGGGCGAAGGAGCGCAGGCTGACCTGGTGCTCGTGAGTGTGGTATTCGCGGCGTTCCAGACGCTCGCGCTTGAAGCGTTTTTCCCGCGACAGGCGCGAGAACCAGTAGAGCAATTCGTCGGTGGCGCCGTCCGGTTCCTGCTCCAGCAGCCAGGTCATCAGATCCGGCATTGGCAGGGACTCTTCGCAACGCTCGACCATCTCGCGCACGGTGCGCGGTGCACGCGGGGCATCGCCGGACTTCTGGGTTTTGTGCGCCTTGGGGAAACGCGCCGGTTTCGGCTCGAAACGCGCCAGGGCGTAGACGTAAGCCTCGACCTGACTGGCGCTGCCGAGGAAGGTGCTTTGCGGCCGGGTGAACAGCGGCATCGCCGCTTGTGGCACGGCATCGATGCCTTTACGGCGAATCGCCGCCAGCGCCAGCGCGGCACCACGGGTCACGGCGTTGTGGCGGCGTGCTTCTTCACGCAGCGGCAGCAGCAGTTCGCGGGCGTGACGCAGGGTCAACTGGGCGCTGGTCTGCATTTCGAGGATGCGCGCGTGGGTGCGCAGCAGCATGTCATCGTCGACCAGATGGCCGAGGCGCTGCTGTTCGCTGAGCATCTTCAACAGCACGGTTTCAACCTTGCGCACGCCTTGTTCGAAGGCGCCGTCGGCGTTCACCAGATCGATCATCGGCTCGACGTATTCGTCCCAGGTCGCCAGGACTTCGGCGTAACGCTGGCGCAGCGGAATCTGCCGGTCGCTGGTCTTGGCCCGTTCGGCGACGGCCACCAGCGCCTGTTCGTCGTTGTCGAGTTTCTTCAGCACGTCGCGCACGCGCATGTCGAGCAAACGCAGTTGACGGGCGAGATCGTTGCCGTCGCGCACGTCGAACGCGTCCTGAATGTAGCCGGCCAGCCGTTCGAGGTGGCGCAGATAGGCTTCGATCTCCAGGCACAGGCCCAGACGGTGCTCACGGCGCAGATAGGCGAGGAAGTCGTGGATCTGCGCGTTCAGCTCGAAACGGTTCGGGCTTTTCGCCACGGGCACCAGAATGTCCAGGCGAATCCACACGTCGAGCAGGCTGGTGATGTCCTGCGGCGTGCTGTCCAGTTGTTGGGCGGCCAGTTGCGTGCGCAGTTCGTTGAGGCTCAGGGTGCCTTGGTCGAAGTGCTCGCACAGTGGCTCCAGAAGTGCCCAGTGTTCAGCGAGGGCGCGCAAGACGCGCTTGGGTTCGATCATCGGAATGGCCGGCTGGTTGGCGATTAAAAGCCGCGATTGTACTGCATCAGGAGGGATGCGATTCACTCTCGGGACGGGCTGTCGCTTTTTCCCGGATTAAAGACGGGATCAAGACTATCGATCAACAACGGGCGATCTTGAGCGAAGGGCGGTAGAATCAGCACACTTTCCGTTATCCACAAGTGGCCGACCTTTGCTTATCGAGTCCCGCCGCCGCGCCTATTTGAACGCCATGCAGGTGGTCAACTGGCTGCCGCGCACCGAATTGCCTTTCGCCGCCCCGTCGCGGCCCGAGCTGCTGGACATGCCCGAGCCTGAGCCAGAGGTGGCGGCGGTGCCGGTTGTTCAGGCCGAAGCCCCGGTGCAGAGTGCGCCGCGCCCGGTCGAACGGCCGAAAATCGAAGTGCCGCGCCCGTCGCTCGCCAGTACCCGCACCGGTGCCAAACCGGTGGCAGAGGTCGAAGAGGCGCCAGTGGTGGTCAAACCCGCCCCCGTGCCGCCACCGCGGTTTGCCCTGCAACTGCTGCGCGCCGGGGCTTGCCTGCTGCTGGTGGAGTTACCCACAGGCGAGGCCTTCCAGAGCCGCGATCCGGCTTATCTGCTGCTCAAGGACATGCTGCGCGCCGCCGGTCTGCCGGATGCGCCGCAGATCGTCGGCGAGCCGGTGCGCTGGCCGTGGCTGAACCGCGGCACCCTGGATCAGGGCCCGGAAGCGGCACGCGACTTCGTTCAGGGTTTTCTTTCGGTACAAATGGAAGCGGCGCCTTGCGCCTGCCTGTGGCTGATCGGCCTGCCGGCGGTGCGTTTTGCCGGTGAAGCGGACGCCGAAGCGTTCAATAGTGAATTGCAGATCGAAGGCCTGGGCCTGGCCTGGGCCATTCCCGGTCTGGAATTGTTAATGGAAGAGCCACAGCGCAAAGCTGCTGTGTGGCAAGCCATGCGTCGGCTGATGGCGCGCTGGAAACCATCGAATGAGTGAAGCTGTATCGTTCCGCCCGATGACCGAGGCGGACCTGGACGCGGTATTGAAGATCGAATACGCGGCGTACAGCCATTCCTGGACCCGCGGGATTTTTCTCGACGGGCTGGGCAAATACCAGATCTGGCTGATGTTCGAAGGTCAGCAACAGGTCGGCCACGGAGTGGTGCAGATCATTCTCGACGAGGCGCACCTGCTCAACATCACGGTCAAACCGGAGAATCAGGGGCGTGGGCTGGGGCTGGCGCTGCTTGAGCATCTGATGTCGCGGGCATACGCGGCCTCGGCGCGGGAGTGTTTCCTGGAAGTGCGGGATAGCAACACGGCGGCGTTCAAGCTGTATGAGCGCTATGGCTTCAACGAGATTGGCCGGCGGCGGGATTACTATCCGGCGGTGGGCGGGCGTGAAGATGCCGTAGTGATGGCCTGCACCCTGGTCGACTAAGCCTTAAAAGCTTCGCGAGCAAGCCCGCTCCCACATTGGTTTGAGTCGTGTCTCAATTCCCTGTGGGAGCGGGCTTGCTCGCGAAGGCATCCTTACAGGCAATACAGATCAGCGATTGCCATCCAGCGGATCACGCCGCGCCAGCTCCGCCTCATCCAGGCCGTTACCCCCGCCAATGTCGTCCTCGTCGACAATGCTCAGATCCCAATCCGCCTGATTGCCTTCGCCAGCCTCCTCGGCATCGCGTGCACCGTCCTCATGAATCAGGGTTTCCGGGCTCAGGTCATCGTCGGTCGGTTCATGGTCAGCAGTTGATGCGCCGGTAAAACCCGCCTCGCGCACCCGTTCGTCGGGCATCAGTTGCTCGCGCTCGCGCTCGGGAATCTCGTCGCCGATTTTTGCGCTGGGTTCGTCTTCATCGAAATCCAGCTCATGCACCGAGCCCATGCGGTCTTCGTTATCATCGATGGGTTCCGGTTGCACCGCATCGAACGGACGTCGTGAATCAGTCATGGCAAATCCTCATACTGTGGGCCTTACTGAGGTGGACACACCGGGCACACGAGAATTCCAACGAAAACACTTGCGATCCTTGCGTGACCCCGACGGGCGGTCGTTTGTCATACCTGCGCATCTTTCTTGAGGCCTTAACCATGCACGACTTACAAGACCTGATTGATAACAACGAGCGCTGGGCTGACGCGATCACCAAGGAAGACCCGGATTTCTTCGCCAAGCTGGCGCGCCAGCAGACCCCGGAATATCTGTGGATCGGCTGCTCCGACGCACGGGTGCCGGCCAACGAGATCGTCGGCATGCTGCCGGGCGATCTGTTCGTCCACCGTAACGTCGCTAACGTGGTGCTGCACACCGACCTCAATTGCCTGTCGGTGATTCAGTACGCGGTCGACGTGCTCAAGGTCAAACATATCCTCGTTACCGGCCACTATGGCTGCGGCGGTGTGCGCGCGTCGATGCAGGATCGCCAGTTCGGCCTGATCGATGGCTGGCTGCGCTCGATCCGTGACCTGTATTACGAAAAACGTGAAGAACTGGCCAAGCTGCCGACCGAGGAAGAGCAGGTCGACCGCCTCTGCGAGCTCAACGTCGTCCAGCAAGTGGCCAACGTCGCCCACACCAGCATCATCCAGAACGCCTGGCATCGCGGCCAGAGCCTGTCGATTCACGGCTGCATCTACGGCATCAAGGACGGTCGCTGGAAAAGCCTGAACACCACCATCAGTGGTTTCGAGCAACTGCCGCCGCAATATCGTCTGCGTCCGGTCGGCGCGTTGTAATCCCGATCAGTGCGCACCTCGCCAGCGCTGCAAAAAGTGCTGGCCCTCGATCGTGGGTGGTTCATCGTAACCGGTGATCCATCCACGACAGCGCGGCGAGCCGCAGTCGCAGGCAAACTGCTGCAGCAAGCGGTCTTCGGTGGAGGCGAAGTCGATGCTCAGGCGTTCACCCGGCTGAATGTCGCGCAGCGCCCACAGCCACAGTTCACTCATGTCCAGAAATACATTCGGATCGCAGGCATGTTCGAGCAACCCGCAAAAGCGCGGGTCGTAGATATGGATGCCGCTCAGCAACTGACGGCTCTGGCGGCAGCGGTAGGGCAGCAGTTGTCCGGAAATGCGGCACATTCTGGTGATGCGCAGGAACTCCCGACGCGCCACAACGGCAGCGCGGCCATGTTCGTCCTGCACGATTTCGAAATCGACAGTGGACGGAAAACCCAGACGCACAGGCAACCCGGCAAACGGGTAAATGCCTGGTGCGTCGCGTGGAACGTGGTGCTGATGTGCCTGGTTGTTCATAACGATCCCTGTCAGCCAGATGCTGCGACTTCTCGGGTCTGACGTCCTGTCAGCTCTGCAACATGTTTGGATCCAATCCTCCAGTGTTTGACACAAACCGTCTACTGTCAGATCTGACAGGCGTAATTGGCTGCTTCCCGCGTCAGCAATGGCTGACACGGGAAGTCTTTTCTGCAGATCAGAGGTGTGGCGCGGGAACAGCAGGGGCCGGCAATTCGCCCTGAAGCTGTTGCAACTGGGCCTTGATCGGCGTGGTCGAGCATTTGGCGGCAGCCTGAGCCGGGGTCAGGTTGCGGATCGAGGTGTAGAACAGCTCGCAGGTCTTGACCTTCTGCGTCACTTGCCAGGTCTGCGTACAGCTGTTGAGCAGGGCTTTCGCATCGGTGCCGGGTTTGCTGCCCATCCCGGCCTGCCAGCAGGCGGCGCTCAAGTCCTGACCCATGACCTTCAAGCCGGCGGCATCGGCTTTCGCTTCATCGCCGTCGTAGCTGGCCGGGTCGGCGGCGTACCAGATGTAGCTCGGGTGGTTCGAACCCAGCACCGGCACGTTCACCCCTGCGCTCGGGCTGATGGTCGCCAGACCCAATACGGCCACGGTCGGGCCGTATTGCTGCTTGATCCAGTTACGCACCGGGGCACCGAAGGCGACCATCGGCAGGGTGGTGCCGGCGGCGGTCTGGCTGAACTGCTTGACCAGCGTGGTCTGGTAGTCCTTGAAGTAGTCGTAGACGCCTTCCAGATCACTGCCGGCGTTGGATGGCGCGGCGATCGGCGCAATGTCGATGATGGTCTGATAGGCCGGCGTCTGGTCGGTCGGGATGCCGTTGACGGTCAGCAGGGTGGCCCAGCGATCGGTGGTGTTCGAGCGCAGATAATCCTGGGCCTGGGTCAGCGAATAATCTGGCGGGAAGTGCAGCAGTTCGACGCTCTTGCGGTTTTCCAGGGCCATGCCCAGCGGCAGGAACAGATACCAGCTGTACGCCCATTTGCCATCGGCATTGAGTTTGCTGGCGCCGGTATAGGCCAGGTCACCGGCATCCAGCAGCGCCGACAGCGGTTTGTCGTAGCCTTCGGGGACGCCGCTGATCTCGGCGTAAATCTGCCCGTTATCGTTCTTCACCAGGACTTTGGCGTTTGTGTAGCCATCGCGCTGCACGCTCTGGCTCAGGTAATGGGCGACGGTCTGCTCCAGCGACCAGTTGCGATAGCAGATCACACTGCAGTTGTTGGGGTAGGCGAAGAGGCGAGTGACGCGCTCGGTGCTGCCCAGCTTCAGGTCGACATCGGCGTGGGCAGCCGCGCTCAGGGTGAGCGCGGCGAGGGTAAGCACTGCGGGGGTAAAACCTGCGAGTTTGAACATGCTCAGATCCTTTTCAGCGTGGGTTCCCCGGGGTTTCGGGGCGCTTCATAGTGGATCAGCCGTGTTGCACAGAGAAGCCGTCATTCACGGATTTTTGCGTCAGCCCGCAGAACTCATTTTTCAGACCTGAAAATGCAGGGCGTTGGTCAGATCGCCCATGGGTTTCTGGCCGCGGGCGATCATCGCTTCATCGCGCTGCTTGAGGCCGTCGAGGGTTTCCAGTTGGAACACTCGGGTGATCAGGCGCAGGATCGACGCCGTGTCGTAGACCGTGTGATCCACCGTGCCTTTGCGGGCGAATGGCGACACCACCAGCGCCGGCACCCGCGACCCCGGGCCCCAGCGATCACCTTTGGGCGGTGCCACGTGGTCCCACCAGCCGCCGTTTTCATCGACGGTGACGATCACCACCATGTTTTTCCACTGCGGACTCTCACGCAGCACCTTCAGGGCGCGCACGATGTGCCGGTCGCCGGAGGCGACGTCGGCATAACCGGCGTGCATGTTCAGGTTGCCCTGGGGCTTGTAGAACGTCACCGCTGGCAACTTGCCGGCCTCGGCATCGGCGAAGAACTTGTTGGTGCTTGATTCATCGCCCAGGCCGGCATCGCGCAGGCGTTTGTTGCGCTCTTGCGGGTTTTCCGGGCCTTGCTGCTTGAAGTAGTTGAACGGCTGGTGGTGATACTGGAAGTTGGGGATTTTCGGAATGCCGCCGGAATCCTTGTACTGCTCCAGCGTCGCCTGCCAGGCGCCAGCGTACCAGGCCCAGTCGACGTTCCTCTTCGACAGCTTGTCGCCAATGTGCTCGTGGGTCTGCGGCACCATGACGTTGGGCAGATCGGCCTTGGAATATTCCGGACGTTCCGGATCGCGAATCCACGTCGGCCAGTACGGCGGAGCGAGGGTGTTGACGCCGAAGCCGTCCGGGGTCAGCGCACTCGGGCCGAACTGCGGCGGGCCGGTCATGGCGCTGGCGGGTGACTGTTCCAGTGGCTTGAGGCGCGGGTCAGTCGGATCATCGCTTTGCAGGGCGGCAATCTGTGACTTGGCCACCGAATTGGCTACGTCCGGATAGAACGGCGCGGTGGCGCTGATCAGGTACTGATGGTTGAGGAACGAGCCGCCGAAGGCACCCTGGAAAAAGTTGTCGCACAGCACGAATTCCTGCGCCACATCCCACAGGCGCAGCGAGTAGCGGCTCTGGGCGTAGTGCCCCATGGTCAAACCGCCGGAGTCGGCCCAGGCGACAAAACCATCGTTCTTGCCGCCATTGATCTGCATCTGGTTCTGATAGAACACGTGCCACAAATCGCGGGTCACCAGACCTAACGGCAAGTCTTCGGCATTCGGGCCCTTGAGGGCGAAAGGCGCGTTGGGCAGGTTTTCCTGAAACTGCGTGGCGCTGGGGTAGGTCACGCCATCAAGCGTTTGCGGGCCGATCTGCAGCACGCCACCCCAGACTGGCGGCAGCGTCTGCAGCAAGCTGCCGTCGCGGTCACGTTGCTGGTAATCGGCAGGCTTGAGCGCCGACAGCGGCTTTTCGACACCGGGGAAATCACCGAACAGGTTGTTGAAGCTACGGTTTTCGGCGTAGATCACCACCACGGTTTTCACCTGATCGCGCAGGGCCTTGTCCAGCTCGGTCGGGGTCAGCGGGCGCTCGACTGGTTTGCCCGGTTGATCGCTGGCGTTGCCGCAGCCGGCCAGGGTCGCGCCCACGCCGAGGACGGCGACACCGCCGAGAAAGCGGCGGCGACTGGTGTCGGTGGGGTTGTCGGATTCAGGTGCGTCAGTGCCGTCTGTCTCGTCTTTCATCTGTCAGCCCGTTCTGCTTAATTGTTTCAGGTTGTTTCGGGCGGACGCTAACAAGGGAATGTGACGGTTAGGTGACAAATGGTGCGGTGTCTACTGCTCTTCGGCACTGCTAGACTGCTGCGATATCGAAACTGGCCTGAGTGAACCATGAAACCCTCCATTGCTCTTGATCTGCAACGAGCTGCCGTTCGCGAGGTTGTCGGCAGATTCCGTGTGGCCAATCCGCGAGTTTTTGGCTCGACCTTGCTGGGTACCGATATGGAAGGTAGTGACCTTGATCTACTGGTGGATCCCTTGCCCGGTGCCACCTTGTTTGATCTCGGCGGGCTTCAGGTCGAGCTTGAAGATTTGCTTGGAGTTACAGTCGACCTGGTGACGCCGGGAGACCTTCCGCTGAAATTTCGTCAGCAGGTTCTTGAACAGGCCCGTCCCGTATGATCGAGAACCGGCGCAGCATGCGCGGGATGCGTAACCGGATCGCTCATGGCTACTTCGACATCAATCTGGATGTCGTCTGGGGAACGGTTCAAGTTGCTTTGCCTGAACTGTTGAGATTCCTGCCCTCCGAGCAACATTGATTGCACCTGCCATGAGGCAGGTGCAATTTCGTCAATCTACGGCATCACCGGCGGCGTATACGCCAATGTCGTCCCCAGCACCCACAGCAAGAACAGCACCAGCGGCGTGTGCACCAGCAATTGCACGAACGAAAAGCCGATCAGGTCGCGCGCCTTCAGGCCGAGCACGCCCAGCAGCGGCAACATGTAGAACGGGTTGATCAGGTTCGGCAGGGCTTCGGCGGCGTTGTAGATCTGTACCGCCCAGCCGAGGTGGTATTGCAGATCGTTGGCGACTTGCATCACGTACGGCGCTTCGATGATCCACTTGCCGCCGCCGGACGGGATGAAGAAGCCGAGAATCGCCGAGTACACGCCCATCAGCAACGCGTAGGTGTCGTGGGAGGCGATGCTGACGAAGAAGGTCGAGATGTGATGTGCCAGGGTCTGTGCGTCGGCACCTTTGACCGTGGTCAGCAGCGCGGCGATCGAGCCGTACAGCGGGAACTGGATCAGCACGCCAGTGGTGGTCGGCACCGCCCGGGCCACCGCATCGAGGAAGCTGCGTGGCCGCCAGTGCAGCAGGGCGCCGAGCATGATGAACAGGAAGTTATAGGTGTTGAGCCCGGAAATCGCGGTGATCGCCGGTTTGGTCGAGAATTCGTGGAACAGCCAGCCGGCCGCCAGCAGCACCAGCAAGATGATCAGCAGCGGACTGTGCTCCAGCCATTCGCCGGGCCGGGTGCGCGGTTGCAGCGGTGGCAGGTTGAACGCCGGGTCGATGCCACAATCCTTGGCATCGCGCGCAGAGTTCGGGCCGGGTGCGGTGGCGTAGGCGACGATGATCGAAATCACGATCAGCGCCAGCAGCATGGCGCCGGACTGCCAGAGGAAGATGGTTTGGGTGAACGGAATCACCCCGGTGATCGACAGGATCGCCGGCGGCAGGCTGGCCGGGTTGGCCTGCAACTGCGCTGCCGATGAGGACAGGCCCAGCGCCCAGACCGCGCCGAGGCCCAGATACGCCGCCGCACCGGCCGCGCGGTAATCCATTTTCAGATCGGTGCGGCGGGCGAGGGCGCGCACCAGCAAACCGCCGAATACCAGCGACAGGCCCCAGTTCAACAGCGAGGCGACCATCGAGATCAGCGCGACCCAGGCTACGGCAGAGCGGCCGTTTTTCGGGATGCGCGCCAGTTTGTCGATCAGCTTGACCGCCGGCGGCGAACTGGCGACGACGTAGCCGCCAATCACCACGAAGGCCATTTGCATGGTGAACGGGATCAGGCTCCAGAACCCGTCGCCAAAGGCCATCGCGGCATCGGTGGGTTTGGCGCCCATGGCCAAAGTGGCCAGCGCGACAATGATCACCGCCAGTGCGGCGAATACCCAGGAATCGGGGAACCAGCGTTCGGCAAAGCTTGAACAGCGCAAGGCAAAGCGCGCGGAGCGGCTATCTTCGATATCAACGGCCACAGGGAGTACCTCGGATTTTTATGGTTATTTTCAGGTCTGCAGCACGCTGAGTGCTTTGGGGGGGAGCGGGCTTGCTCGCGAATGCGGTGTGTCAGTCGACGCTGATTTGGCTGACACACCGCATTCGCGAGCAAGCCCGCTCCCACAGGTTTTCACTGGACTGTGGCTGCAGACAAGCCTCAACAGTAAATCAACCGCCGCCATTTTGTGAGCAGGTTTTGCCCATCCGGGACTATGGTCTAACGGGTTGTCCCCAGGCGGATTTGCGTAGACCATGGGCGCCTTGGTTTTTTGCCTGCCAGAGTTCTTTGCCATGACTGCCCAATCCACAGCGCGACCGGCGCCGTTCAGCCGTTCCGACTACAAGACCCTCGGCCTTGCGGCTCTCGGCGGGGCGCTGGAGATCTACGATTTCATCATTTTCGTGTTCTTCGCCCTGACCCTCAGCCAATTGTTCTTCCCGCCGGAAATGCCCGAGTGGCTGCGTCTGCTGCAAAGCTTCGGGATCTTCGTCACCGGTTATTTGGCGCGCCCGCTGGGCGGTATTCTGATGGCGCATTTCGCCGATCGCCTGGGCCGGAAAAAGGTTTTCAGTCTGAGCATCCTGATGATGGCGCTGCCGTGCCTGCTGATCGGGATCATGCCGACTTATGCCCAGATCGGCTATTTCGCGCCGCTGCTGTTGCTGGCGCTGCGCATCCTGCAAGGCGCGGCGGTCGGCGGCGAAGTCCCGAGCGCCTGGGTGTTCGTCGCCGAGCACGCGCCTGCCGGGCATCGCGGTTACGCGCTGGGCTTTTTGCAGGCCGGGCTGACCTTCGGTTACTTGATCGGCGCGCTGACCGCGACGTTCCTCGCGCAGGTGTTTACCCCGGCAGAAATCTTCGATTACGCCTGGCGTTATCCGTTCCTGCTCGGCGGTGTGTTCGGTGTGATCGGCGTGTACCTGCGCCGCTGGTTGAGCGAAACCCCGGTGTTCGTGGCCATGGAAGCCCAGCGTGAAGCACGGGTCGAACTGCCGCTGCGCACGGTGCTGCGCGAGCATCGTCTGGCGATGTTGCCGGCGATGCTGCTGACCTGTGTGCTGACGTCGGCGGTGGTGGTGTTCGTGGTCATCACCCCGACCATGATGCAAAAAACCTTCGGCATGAGCGCCAGCCACACCTTTGCCCTGAGCGCGTTGGGCATTGTCTTTCTCAACATCGGTTGTGTGATTGCCGGGTTGCTGGTCGATCGCATCGGTGCCTGGCGCACGGTCATGCTGTATAGCCTGCTGCTGCCATTGGGCGTTGGCGTGCTTTACAGCTGTTTGATCACGGGCGGCAACTGGGTGGGCCTGGCATACGCCATCGCCGGTCTGGCCTGTGGTGTGGTCGGCGCGGTGCCGTCGGTGATGGTCGGATTGTTTCCGGCGCGGATTCGCGTGTCGGGCATCTCCTTCACCTACAACATTGCCTACGCCGCGTGGGCGAGCATCACCCCGCTGTTGCTGATCGGTCTGATGCCGTGGAGCCCATGGATCTGCGTGATGTTCTGTGCGGTGATGGGCGCGGTCGGCATTGTCAGCGCAGTGTATTTCGGTTCGCGCATGAGCGCTGTCGGACGCCAATCCGTGGCGCCCTGTTCCTGACGAGTGTCAGGTCAGCCAGTGCCACCACAGCAAAGTCCCGGCCAGCCCGACCACCGAGACAATGGTTTGCAGAATCGACCAGACCCAGATCGTCTGTTTGAGCTGCAAGCCAAAGTACTCGCGAACCATCCAGAAGCCGGCATCGTTCACGTGGCAGAAGAACACTGAGCCGGCGCCAATCGCCAGCGCCACCAACGAGCTTTGCGTCGCGGCGAGTCCGGCCATCATCGGCGCCAGGATCCCCGCCGTCGTGGTCGTGGCGACGGTCGCCGAGCCGGTGGCCTGACGCAGTGCCACGGCAATCAGCCAGGCCAGCAGCAGGTAGGGCATATGCGCACCTTCGGCGACTTTACTGATGGTCTGGCTGACGCCGGCGTCCAGCAAGGTCTGCTTCAAGCCGCCGCCGGCACCAATCGTCAGCAGCAACACGGCAATCGGTGCCAGGCTTTTGCGCAGCGTGCCGCCAACTTGCTCGCGCGGCATGCCGTTGGCCCAACCGAGGCAGATCACTGCCGCCATCACCGCAATGCCCAGCGCCACCAACGGTTCGCCGAGGAACTTCAGGGTCAGGGCGACGCTGCTTTCCGGACTCATCGCGACTTTCGCCAGGGTGCTGCCGAGCATCAGCAGCACTGGCAACAGAATGATCAGCAGCGACATGCCGAAACTCGGCTGGCGCGGCGCTTTCGGTGGGGCGCTGAACAGTGCGCCGAGCTCTGCCGGCTCATCGACGTGCATGCGTTTCGACAGCCAGTTGCCGTACAGCGGCCCCGCCAGAATCACCGCCGGAATCGCGATGCTGAAGCCCAGCAACATGGTCAGCCCAAGGTCGGCATGCAGCGCGCTGACCGCGATCAGCGGCCCGGGGTGCGGCGGCATCAAGGCGTGCAGGGTGGTCATCCCGGCCAGGGCCGGAATCGCGATTTTCAACAGTGGCTGGCCCGAACGACGGGCCATGACAAAGATGATCGGCACCATCATCACCAGCCCCACTTCGAAGAACAGCGGCAGGCCGATCACCATTGCCACCAGCGCCATGACCCACGGCAGGGACTTGCCTTTACCCAGGCCGAGCAAGGTTGAAGCGATGCGGTCGGCCGCGCCGGACTCGGCCATCAGCGCGCCGAGCATCGAGCCCAGGGCAATGATGATCCCGGCCTCACCGAGGATCGCCCCGGCGCCTTTGCTGAACGCCTTGGCCACGTCTTCCGGGGGCAAACCGGCGCCGACACCGGCAATAAAAGTGCCGATCAGGATCGAGAGAAAGGGCGGAAGTTTGGTGGCGCTGATCAACACGATAATTGTGGCAATCGCCAACAGGCAGCAGAGAATCAGACGGGTGTCGTGAACCATCCAGGCAGCGGTCGATAAATCCAAAACGGGACTCCTTATCGGGCAGTTACCGGCAACATGTTGTTGCAATTTGCCCTGAGAATACCTGAAGTGGCCGGTCCAGAGCGGTGGCTTTTGTAACGGCTCAGTGAGGGCGATGAATAGGAGCAAAAGCCCGACGGGATTATTTTTGACTGACCGGTCTCAATCGCTCTTCAGAAAACTTTTCCAAGGCCGATGGTTAGGCTGCATCCCGCTTTCTACCCTGCCTATCGGTACTTTCCCATGTTCAACAAACGCCTCAAGCAAGAGCTGGCCACTCTTCGTGAAGAACTCTCCAGCCTGCTGCAGGTGAAGGAAAGCCTGGAAAGCGAGATGCTGGTGCTGACCCTGGAGGCCGATGGGCGGATCCAGTCGGTCAATCAGAACTTCCTCACCGAGATGCTCTACAAGAGCCAGGACCTGGTGGGGCGTGCCATTGAAGACATCGTTCCGGCGCATGTGAAGTCCGACGAATTCCATCATCGCTTCAAGGCCGCACTGACGCGGGGCGAGCATTTCGCCGGGGCCGTGCGCCTCTCGCGCGGTAATGGTGAAGAGGCGTGGCTGCGCTCCATCGTGCAACCGGTGCGTTCCTCGGACGGGCGGATCAAGCATTTCTCGATTTTCTCCAGCGACCTGACCCGCACCATCGAAGCCTCTCGCGAACACGAAAACCTGATCGGTGCGCTGGTGCGTTCGACGGCGGTGATCGAGTTCGACCTCAATGGCAACGTGCTCAACGCCAACGAGCGTTTTCTCAACGGTATGGGTTACAGCCTGGCGCAGATCAAAGGCAAACATCACCGGATGTTCTGCACACCCGAGGAGTACAACAGCGCCGAGTACCAGAATTTCTGGCGTCGCCTGAACAACGGTGAGTTTGTCGCCGAGCGCTTCAAGCGGGTCGACAGCCATGGTCGTACGGTGTGGCTGGAGGCGTCCTACAACCCGGTGGTCGATGCCAACAACAAACTGTACAAAGTGGTGAAATTCGCCACGGTGATCACCGATCAGGTCAACCGCGAACAAGCGGTTGCCGACGCGGCGAGCATTGCCTACAGCACTTCGCAGCAAACCGACAACACCGCGCAACGTGGCACCACGGTGGTCACCGAGGCGGTGAATGTGATGCGCGATCTGTCGCGCCACATGCAGGCGGCCGGTGAGGGCATCGAGGCGCTGAACGAGCAGTCGCAGGTGATCGGCACCATCGTCAAAACCATCAGCGGCATTGCCGAGCAAACCAACCTGCTGGCGCTCAACGCCGCCATTGAGGCGGCTCGCGCTGGTGAACAGGGGCGAGGTTTTGCGGTGGTGGCCGACGAAGTGCGGCAACTGGCCTCGCGCACCAGTCAGGCGACCGAAGAGATCGTCACCGTGGTGCGGCAGAACCAGGAGATGGCGCGCAATGCTGTGGCGCTGATGACCGATGGCAAGCTGCAGGCCGAGCAAGGCCTGGCGCTGGCGGCGGAGGCGGGTACGGTGATTGTCGAGATTCAGGACGGCGCGCAGAAAGTGGTGGATGCGGTCGGCCAGTTTGCCAATCAACTCTCCAACTGACCTCCATTGATCCCATGTGGGAGCGAGCTTGCTCGCGAATGCGGTGTGTCATTCAACATTGATGTAACTGACCTATCGCCTTCGCGAGCAAGCTCGCTCCCACAGGTTTTTCATCCGCCTTCTTTCTGTGGTCTGGCGCTACAATCTGTTCCTTTTCCCCGGAGCAGATCCCCATGAGTGCTTCCCACCGCCGCCCGGTGCCCTTGAACAAAGCCTATCGTCTGCTCAATCATGGGCCGACCGTGCTGGTCAGCGCCGCCCATGACGGCCAGCGCAACATCATGGCCGCCGCCTGGGCGATGCCGCTGGATTTCGAACCGCCGAAAGTTGCCGTCGTCCTCGACAAGTCCACCTGGACGCGCCAGTTGCTCGAAGCGTCCGGCACGTTTGTGCTCAACGTGCCGTGCGTCAATCAGGCAGACATCGTGCAAACCGTCGGCAATACCTCGGGTCTGGAGATCCAGCAGAATCAGGGGCAGGACAAGTTTCAGGCTTATGGCCTGCAAATCTTCGCCGGTGAAACCGTCGAGGCGCCTCTGCTCGAAGGCTGCGTGGCCTGGCTCGAATGCCGCTTGCTGCCAGAACCGCGCAACCACGAGCAGTACGACCTGTTCCTCGCCGAAGTCATCGCCGCCCAGGCCGATGAGCGGGTGTTCAGCGACGGCCGCTGGCATTTCGACGGGCATGATGGCTTGCGCACGCTGCACCACGTGGCCGGCGGCCATTTCCTGACGATTGGCGATGCGGTGGACGGTAAAACCCTGGCGCTGTGACCTGCATCTGATGGAAAACGCGCGCCGGATGTAGCAAGGTGTGGGGCATTGTCGAACCAATCAGGCGCTCGCCCCATGGACCTTTCGCTTTCCAGCTATCTCGCCCCGTTGCTGTCGCTGGCGCTGTTGTGGACGGTCGCGGTGGTCACCCCCGGCCCGAACTTCTTCAACATCGCCCAACTGGCGGTCAGCCGTTCCCGACGCCATGGCGTGGTCGCGGCGCTGGGCGTCGCCAGCGGCACCGTGTTATGGGGCCTGGCCGGCGGTTTGGGGATTCAGACCTTGTTCAGCGCGGCGCCAACCCTGTACCTGAGCTTCAAGATCGCCGGTGGCTGCTACCTGATCTATCTCGGCCTCAAGCAGTTCAAACGCAAAGCGCCGATTGCCGCCGGTACGCTGGATGAGTCGCAACAGACCTTGCTGGGCGCCTACGGGCGGGGCTTTCTGGGCAACATGACCAACCCCAAGTCGGCACTGTTCGTCGCCACCATCTTCGCCACCGCAATGCCGGCCCACGTCCCGCCGCTACTGCTGACACTGGCCGTGCTGACCATGGCCACGCTGTCGTTCAGTTGGTATTGCAGCGTCGCGCTGTTCTTCGCCAGCCGCCGGATCGCGAGTGTTTACGAGCGTTCACGGCAATGGCTGGATCGCTTGGCCGGTGGTTGTTATCTGCTGTTTGGGGCGCATCTGGTGGCTAATCGCTGAGCCGGGTGATATTGCGCGTTAAACCCGTTGCATGAAAAAAGGCTTACCTCGCGGTAAGCCTTTTCTTGTTTCTGCGTAACCTCAATCCCCCAACGCTTCCCCTTCACGCCGCGGATCCGCGCCACCCTCCAAAGACGCTTTACCCTGCGCATCCTTGACCCTAACGATCGCCTGGGTGCCGCTGGTCATGTCGATTTCATTGACTGTGTGGCCCTTGTCCTTCAGCGTCTGAATCAGCGCCGGGCTGAACTGGCCTTGTTCCAGTTCGGTCGGGCCGTTGCGGCTGCCGAAGTTGGGCAGGCTGATGGCGCTTTGCGGGTCGAGGTTCCAGTCGAGCAGGCCGACGGTGGTCTTGGCCACGTATTCGATGATCTGCGAACCGCCCGGCGAGCCGACGCTGGCGAGGAATTCGCCGCTGTTGCGGTCGAAGATCAGCGTCGGCGCCATCGACGAGCGAGGGCGTTTGCCGGGTTCGACGCGGTTGGCGACTTTCTGCCCGTTCTCTTCGGGGATGAACGAGAAGTCGGTCATCTGGTTGTTCAGCAAAAAGCCCTGCACCATCAGATGCGAGCCGAACGCCGCTTCGATGGTGGTGGTCATCGACACCGCACCGCCCAAGTCATCCACGGCGACGACTTGCGAGGTGGAAATGCGCAGCGGCGAGCGATCCGGCGCGTAGGCCACTTGCACGCCCGGCGGGGTGCCCGGTTGGGCGCTGCCCATGCTGCGTTCGCCGATCAGGCTGGCGCGGCTGGCCAGATAACCCGGGTCGACCAGACCTTTGACCGGCACCGGAACGAAATCGGTGTCGGCGACGTATTGCGCACGGTCGGCGTAGGCCAGGCGTTCGGCTTCGGCGATCAGGTGCACCGCTTGGGGATCGGGTTCGATACCGGCCGGTTTGTTGGTTTTCACGGGTTTGAGCGGCGTCAGCGACAGGCGCGGGTCGCGGCTTTCCAGCGCCTGCAAGGTGCCGAGAATCTGCGCCACGGCGATCCCGCCCGATGATGGCGGCGGCATGCCGCAGACCTGCCAGCGCTTGTAGTCGGTGCACAGCGGTGCGCGTTCCTTGGCCTGATAGCGCTGAAGATCATTCAGCGACAGGCTCCCGGGATTGGCGTGGCCCTGCACCTTGGCGACGATCTCCTCGGCAATCGGGCCTTTGTACAGCGCGTCCGGGCCTTCGTTGGCGATGCGCTTGAGCACGGCGGCCAATGCCGGATTCTGCAGACGGGTGCCGATGGCTTTGACGCTGCCGTCGCGGTTGAGGAAGTAGGCGGCCATGTCCGGTGATTTACGGATCGCCGGGTCGGATTCCAGCAGCGAATGCAGGCGCGGCGAGATCACGAAACCCTGCTCGGCGAGTTTGATCGCCGGCTCAAACAGCGTGGCCCACGGCAGGCGACCGTGTTGCTTGTGTGCCATTTCCAGCGCACGCAGCACGCCCGGGGTGCCCACCGACCGACCGCCGATCTGCGCCTGGGGGAATGGCATCGGTTTGCCGTCGGCCTGCAGGAACAGCTTCTCGGTGGCACCCGCCGGGGCGGTTTCGCGCCCGTCATAAGTGCGCACCTGTTTGCCGTCCCACAACACGATCATCGCACCGCCACCGATCCCGGAGGATTGCGGTTCTACCAGAGTCAGCACCGCCTGCATGGCGATCGCCGCGTCTATGGCCGAGCCGCCCTTGCGCAGCATCTCGCGCCCGGCCTCGGCGGCCAGTGGGTTGGCGGCAGCGGCCATGTGTTGACTGGCGTGGCGAGTCTGCAGGTCGGTGCGGTAACCGGAAGCGGCTTCCGGCGCCAGCGGCAAGGTCGAGGAGGGCGGGGCGTTGCACGCGGTGAGGGTCAGGGCGCTGATGATCAGCGTCAGGGCAGGCAGGCGAAAGCGGCTCAGGGGCAGGGCTGGAAACACGTGGGGCTCTCCGTCCGTGGGGTGAAAGGTCTGACGGACTTTATCGACCGGTCGGTCGCGACGCAAACCGGTGGGCATTTTTGTCTTTCTTTTCGGGGCGGATGTTCGCTAGGGTCAACCGCAATTGATCGGACGCATACGATCCCTTGTAGGAGTGAGCCTGCTCGCGATAGCGTCATCACATTCAACATCATTGCTGACTGACCCACCGCTATCGCGAGCAGGCTCACTCCTACACAGGTCAAGCCATAAAAATCACAAGAGGCCGATATGCACAGCGAGTTTCCAACCGAGTCCAGTTACCGCCAACAACGCGAAGCGTTTCTGGCGGCCGCAACAGCTGCCGGCGCAATCCTGACTTCATATGCCCATCCGCGTTGCGGCCCCTTTGGCGAACCGCTGAGCACCGATGTCGCGGTGCTCGGAGACCCGCAAGCCAAACGCCGGCTGGTCGCACTCAGCGGCACCCATGGGGTCGAGGGCTATTACGGTTCGGAATGTCAGATCGACTGGCTGCAGGCTTTCGTTCCCGGCTCGCTGCCCAAGGATGTTGCGGTGGTGATGATCCACCTGATCAACCCATGGGGCACCGCGTGGCTGCGGCGGGTCAACGAAGACAACATCGACCTCAACCGCAATCACCTGGATTTCGCCGCCCCGTTGCCGGACAACCGCGCCTACGCCACGCTGCACGAGATCTACGCCTGCAACGATTTTTACGGCCCCGAGCGTCAGCGCGCCGACGCTTTGCTCGACGCACAGATTGCCGAACACGGCTGGCCGGCGGTGATGTCGATTGTCGAGGGCGGTCAGCACAGCCATCCCGATGGACTGTTCTATGGCGGCCGCGCGCCGAGCTGGTCGAATCGCACGCTGCACCAGATCATCGACACGCATCTGGCGGACGCGGAAACCGTGATGTGTTTCGACCTGCACACCGGCGCCGGCGAGTACGGCCATCCAATGTTGCTGACCATCACCGAAGCGCCTTACCCGGCACTGGCCCAGGCGCAAACGATCTACGGCCCGTGGCTGTACACCTTGCACACCGGTGCCGAAACGCTGAGCGAAACCGGTGTCGCAGCGACGGCTACCGGCTACACCTCACAGGCATTGCTCGATGCGTTGCCGGGCGTGCAACTGATGCCATTCGTGATCGAGTGCGGAACGTATCCGGGGCCGCAGGTGCATCGTTACTTGCGTGATGACCATTGGCTGCATCTGCATGGCGATCCGCTGGATGCGACGGGGCGGGCGATCAAGTTGAAACTGCTGGAGCAGTTCTATCCGGCTGATCCGGACTGGCGGGCGATGGTCGGGTTGCGCACTCGGCAGATCTGGGCGAGGGGGTTGATGGCCTTGTCGGCAGAGCAGCCTGAATAGGTCAGGCTTGGCATTGTGGTGAGGAGATAAATCCCCTCACCACAGATGATGTTTTTTCGAGGCATAAAAAAACGGCTTACCTTTCGGTAAGCCGTTTTTAGTACTTGGTGGCTACACAGGGACTTGAACCCCGGACCCCAGCATTATGAATGCTATGCTCTAACCAACTGAGCTATGTAGCC
>Ga0153931_100180_pt1 | contig 22386 bp, 19 predicted proteins | sample TSNJ015MetaG_FD_104730 | JGI IMG/M metagenome (GOLD analysis project Ga0153931, IMG submission 104730) | Attine ant fungus gardens microbial communities from New Jersey, USA - TSNJ015 MetaG | ecosystem: Host-associated > Fungi > Mycelium > Unclassified | place: USA: New Jersey, Wharton State... | reverse complement strand
TGCCCAAGGACGCGAGCTTCGACGGCATTTCCAACTGCGACGACCTGATCGTGCCACTGGCCCTGTGGCGCGAGCACGGCCATGCCCTCAAGGCCCGCGACGGCGGCCTGGGTGTGTGGCTGGACGCCGATGAAGAAGCCGAAGAGATCGGCGACGACGTGGAGCACTTCCAGGTCATCGCCCTGAACTTCCCGGCCTTCACCGACGGGCGCAACTACTCCAACGCACGCCTGCTGCGTGACCGCTACGGTTTCAAAGGCGAGCTGCGCGCGATTGGCGACGTGCTGCGCGACCAGCTGTTTTATCTGCACCGTTGCGGGTTCGACGCCTTTGCCTTGCGTGCCGACAAAGACCCGTACGAAGCGCTGGAAAGCCTCAAGGATTTCTCGGTGACGTACCAGGCTGCCACGGATGAGCCGTTGCCGCTGTTTCGTCGCCGTTAAGTCTTCGCGACTGAAAAAGCCCTGGCCTGCCAGGGCTTTTTTTATGGCTTGAGTTTGATCGATGCCCGCACAGCCGCTATGACGCCGAGCCACGCCAGGGCGGATATCGCCAGTGCCGATGACGTAATCTTCACACTCGCAGGTGAACATCCGCCGTGATCGAGCTGTCCTCTACTGATCAGCAGCTTTTAACTCACTGACGATTGGAGTTCTTCATGGCGAAAATCAACCTGGCCCAGCAATTGGCGACCACCCTTGAACAGGCGGGCATCAAGCGCATCTGGGGCCTGACCGGCGACAGCCTCAATGGCTTGACCGACGCCTTGCGCACCATGGACAGCATCGAGTGGATGCACGTGCGCCACGAAGAGGTGGCTGCGTTTGCCGCCGGTGCCGAAGCCGCCGCCACCGGCGAATTGACGGTGTGCGCCGGCAGCTGCGGGCCGGGCAACCTGCACTTGATCAATGGCCTGTTCGACTGCCATCGCAACCACGTGCCGGTGCTGGCCATTGCTGCGCAAATCCCCTCCTCCGAAATCGGCTTGAACTACTTTCAGGAAACACACCCCCAGGAACTGTTCAAGGAGTGCAGCCACTTTATCGAGTTGGTGACCAACCCTGCGCAAATGCCTCAAGTGCTGCACCGCGCCATGCGCTCGGCGATTCTTAACCGTGGCGTGGCGGTGGTCGTCATTCCAGGCGACGTGTCGTTGCTGGAAGTGGAGAACACCCTCAAGCCGTGGCCGGCCCTGCATGCGCCGCGCACCTTGCCGGCCGAACAGGACCTGCAACGCCTCAGCGAAATCCTGCAAAGCAGCGAGAAAGTCACCCTGCTGTGCGGCAGCGGCTGCGCCGGTGCCCATGACCAGGTCGTGGCCCTGGCCGATGCCCTTGGCGCGCCGGTGGTGCACGCCTTGCGCGGCAAAGAGCACGTGGAATGGGACAACCCGTTTGACGTGGGCATGACCGGCCTGATCGGGTTCAGTTCGGGTTACCACGCCATGCTCAACTGCGACACGCTGATCATGCTCGGCACCGACTTCCCCTACCGCCAGTTCTACCCCACCGACGCAAAAATCATCCAGGTCGACCGCAATCCGCAGGCGCTCGGGCGTCGGGCCACGCTGGACCTGGGCATTGCCGCCGACGTCAGCGAAACCATCAACGCGCTGCTGCCACGCCTGACGCGCAAAACCGATCGCAGCTTCCTCGAGACTTCGCTGAAGCATTACGAAAAAGCCCGCCAGGGCCTGGACGACCTGGCAGAACCCTCGAAGGCCGACCGGCCGATCCACCCACAGTACGTCGCACGCTTGCTCAGTGAATTGGCCGACGACGATGCCATCTTCACGGCCGACGTCGGCTCGCCCACCGTGTGGGCCGCGCGCTACCTGAAGATGAACGGCAAACGCCGCCTGATCGGCTCGTTCAATCACGGCTCGATGGCGAATGCGATGCCTCAGGCCATCGGCGCTCAGGCGGCCTTTCCCGGACGCCAGGTGATTTCGATGTCCGGCGACGGCGGCTTCGCCATGCTGATGGGCGATTTCATCTCGTTGGCGCAACTGAAACTGCCGGTCAAAGTCATTGTGTTCGATAACTCATCACTGGGTTTCGTCGCCATGGAGATGAAAGCCGCAGGCTACCTCGACACCGGCACCGAGCTTAAAAACCCGGACTTTGCGGCCATGTCCAACGCGATGGGCATCCTGGGCATCCGCGTGGAGCAATCCGAAGACCTCGAGCCGGCCTTGCGTCGCGCCCTGGCCCATGACGGCCCGGTGCTGGTGGACGTGGTCACGGCCACGCAGGAGCTGGTCATGCCGCCGAGCATCAAGCTGGAACAGGCCAAGGGTTTCAGCCTGTACATGCTCAAGGCAGTGATGAGCGGGCGTGGCGACGAGGTGATCGAGCTGGCGCGTACCAACTGGTTGCGCTGAGCTTCCGTCGCAGGGCGTTTCAGTGGCGCCGGGCTGCGCCATAGCGGACCACCACCTGGGTGACGACCTCGACCATGCGCGGGTCGGCATCCGGCGCGCTGAACAGGCGAAACTCGGCATCGGGCAACGCGGGCAACCCGTGCTCGGCGCCGAGGACCGCCAAGCCTGGGCCCACTTGGCTTTGCGCCATCGGGGCCACGGCAAAACCGGCCGATGCCGCGGCGTGCAACGCCGCATAGCTGGCGCACTGCATGGCGGTACGCTGAGCAATGCCAGCTTGGGCAAGCCGCGACAGCGCCGCCTCGCGGTACGGACAAGGCTCGGGGAACAAGGCCAGTGGCAACGGCGTCGGCAATGCCGCCAGCGGTTGCGCCGACCAGGCCCACACCAACGGCTCGCGCCATAATGCCAGGCCCGGCTCGCTGGACTCGCACAACGAACCCACCACCACATCCAGCTCGCCTTGTTTCATCAAACTCAGCAGCGAACCGGGAATGCCCACTTGCACGCTGATATGCAGGCCAGGGTACTGCGCGGCAACGTCCTGTAGCTCGCGCAGCAAACGCGCCTCTGCGAACTCCTCCGACACGCCTACACGTAGGCTTCCTTCAAACGCCGAACGCGTCAGTTCTGCCCAGGCATCACGATGCAGCGCCAGGATGCCGCGCGCGTAGGCGATTAATCGCTGGCCGTCCGGCGTCAACTGTTGGGAACGCGTGGTGCGCGTCAGCAGTGGCTTGCCGACCTGTTCTTCGAGGCGGCGCAAATGCCCGCTGACGGCCGATTGCGTCAGGTGCAGGCGCTCACCGGCGCGACTGAAGCCGCCTTCGTCCACGACCGCGACGAAGGTCTTGAGTAGCAAGGCGTCAAACATATTCTGATAGGTGATCAATAGGCGATGGAAATACGATTTATATTTCATCGAGCGCTATGTTGCAATGTTCAGGTCATCATTCCTGAGGCCTGTCATGACCACTCTTCTGCATATTGAATGCTCGCCGCGCAAACAGCGCTCTGCATCGCTGGAAATCGCCCGAGAATTTATCGCGCGTTATCAGCACAACGCCCCGGACACCCGCGTGGTGACGCTGGACCTTTGGGCTCTGGACCTGCCGGAGTTTGATGGCCCGATCATGGAGGCCAAATACGCCGGCCTCAGCGGCACGGCATTGACCGAGGAACAGGCGGCGGCCTGGGACTCACTGAGGTCGCTGGCGACCCATTTGCACCAGGCCGATCTGCTGGTGTTCTCGGTGCCGCTGTGGAATTTCGCGCTGCCCTACAAGCTCAAGCACTTTATCGACGTAGTCTCGCAGAAGGGCGTGCTGTTCGAGTTCAGCCCGGAGCATGGTTTGCGCGGGTTGCTGCATGACAAGACGGCGGTGAATGTGTATGCGCGGGGCATGGATTTTTCAGCGCCCGACGCACAGGCGATGGACTTTCAGAAGCCGTACATGGAAGCCTGGCTGGGCTTTATCGGCGTGACCGATGTGCACTCGCTGTCTGTGGAAAAAACTATCCTGGGGCCAGAGGTGGATCAGGCATCTCGCCAGGCAGCCACCGAGCAGGCCCTGGCGCTGGCGGACCGCCTCGCTTGACTACGGACCGCGGCAGGCGCCAGCTTGCCGGCGAAGGCGATGTGATGAGCAGCGCCAGGCGTGAGGGCCACTCGCCGGCAAGCAGGTTCCTACACAGGCAGACGCATCAGGCGGACTGCTTTTCTACCCATTTGCCGTAGGCGTCGATAAACGCCTGCAGGAACGGCCTGGTCTTTTCCGAAAGTTTTCCTGCGTCATCAAACACGCTGCCCGCGCCCCCCAGGTACGCTTCCGGTTGCTGCATGCACGGCACATCAAGGAACACCAGCGACTGGCGCAGGTGGTGATTGGCACCAAAGCCGCCAATCGCTCCGGGCGACACGCTGATGACCGCACCCGGCTTGCCGCCCCAGACACTTTGCCCGTAAGGACGAGACCCTACGTCAATGGCATTCTTCAACGGTGCGGGCACGGAGCGGTTGTATTCGGGCGTCACAAACAACACCGCGTCGGATGAACGTACTTGCTGACGGAAACTACTGTAGGCTGCGGGCGGCGATGCTCCCTCGAGGTCTTCGTTGTAGAGCGGTAAATCGCCAATTTCCACAATGTTCAATTTGAGAGTGGCAGGGGCCAGTTCGGCCAGTGCCAGGGCGACCTTGCGGTTGATCGACTCTTTTCTCAAGCTGCCAACCAGGACGGCAATCGTGTAGACCTTGCTCATTGAGGTTTTCCCGACGTTTGACTAAGGAGCTTGCAGTTATAAAGTCTTCGCAGCAGGTTCACCAGAAGGTTTTGATAAATCCGCAGACGTTTGCCAAGCAGTGACTTGCGTAGGAAGACTCTGAAAATATCAACGAATAGTATTTTTTTTCCATAGGTAAACTACCCCGCTCCATGACGGTCTACAGAACCGCAAATCGAGTGTTTATCTCCAGAGGTTCTAAACAGATGGCTGCAGTACTTGTCGGACAGTTCCATGCCAGAGACGCGGAAGGACGCGTGTATTCGGTGCATGAGTTCCAGGAATCCACCCCGGTGCAAGGCGACCTGGCTGGCTCGGCGCCTACCACTACCTACAAGCTGGCCATTGGCGATCGTGTAGAGAAACTGGAAGGCGATGAATTCAAATTGATCCAGTCGGGGACCATTATCGTCCGCGAATCGCAAACGACCCTCGCGTCATAAGATCTCGGCTTATCGACCTGCTCAGTCCTGGCCATTGATGGCATTGACTGGGCTGGGTGATCACGGCCGGCGTATCTGCGTCACTTCCACGCCCTGCTCGCCCTCCATCTGCTTGAGCGTCACCATCAAACGCCCCCGCTCGCCTTCAACCGCATACAGCGAACGTTTGTAACCTGGCGCGCCGTTAGCGGGATAGGCCACCACCTGCCTGACCAACACCACCTCCAGCACTGCCCCCACCTGCGCATCCACCTGTTCCTGGGAACGGATAAACGCCTCGAGTGCGCGGCTTTCCGGTGTGTGTTCATCGTGATTATCGAAGAGATAAGCAGCCACGCACCCCACGGTCACCAGCACCAGGAGTTGCTTGGCCGTTACCCCGAAGAAACGTGAGGGAATAGGCATTCGAGACCAGACCTGTTTTTGTTGTATTGGTCGTTATTGATCAGCGCAGCCATTCTAATCAGCTCGATGGCTAATGCCAGATGAATCAGTTGTCGCCGTAGGTAATGTCCTTGTTATCGCCGACCCCGCCCAGCGTACGGTCCTTGCCGAACGAAAACAGGTCGAACGCCGTGTTGGGCTGGGTTGCCGGGTAGTGGTACTGATAGGCAACGCCCCACGGGTCGGTCAACAACTCGTCACTGACATAGGGCCCTTTCCACTGGGCGTCCTGCGCAGGTCGCGTGGTCAGCGCCTCCAGACCTTCCTCATCGGTGGGGTACCGACCCGTGTCTTGGTGAAACTGCTCAACCGCCTTGCCCAGCTCGGCCACCTGGGCCTTGGCCGTCGCGATCTCTGCCAGCGTTACATCACCAAACAAGCGCGGCCCCACCGCCAGGGCCAACAAGCCAATGATGACCAGTACCACCAGCACCGCCCAGCGTGTAAAACCTTGCTGGGGTTGCGGTTTGCCTGTGACTGCGGTGTATCCGGGCATTGGAAGGGCTCCCTGTTGAACCTCGGTTGATACGCTCTTTATATGACCCGCTCGTTGCAGCGCACGCAAGGTGAACGTTAGACGACGCGCATCAAGGCCCGCGCTGTTTTTTTCCCAGCCATTGAATCCACGCCCCACTGACCCTAGACTCCGGCGATGCGTTTACGTCATATCGAAGTGATTCAGGCCATCTTGCAGACCGGACACCTCGGCACGGCCGCCGAGTGGTTGCAACTTCCCGTGGGCGATGTAGACGCAACGCTCAAGGATGCCGAGCAGCAACTGGGCTTCATGCTGTTTGCCAGTGTGCGCGGGCGTTTGCAAGCGACGCGCGAAACACTCGAACTGCAGGCACACATCAGTCACCTCTATGAGGCGCTGGAGCCGGTGCAACGCCTGGCCAGCCGCTTGAAACTCCACCATGCTCCGGCCTTGCGCGCGCTGTGCACCCCGCCGCTGGCCAATCAGTTGCTGCCGCAAAGCATCGCCGTACTGCGCCGGCGCTTCCAGGACACGCCGTGCAACCTGTCGAGCCAGCCGACCCGCGAGATTGTCAGAAGCCTGCTGCTGCACGAAGCCGATGTGGGCCTGAGCCTGCATGACCCGCAGCACCCGCAAATCCAGAGCAGCGTGTTGGCCGAGGGCAAGTTGCAATTGCTCGCGCCCCACGGCTGGCTGAAACCCAAACAAAAGTACATCGCCCTGCAGGACCTGGCCGGGCAATCGCTGATCGGGCTTGAAGGGCATGACCCCTTGAGCCGCGTGCTGGACGCCAAGCTGCAGGCCCTGCGCCCGCTGCCGGTGATACAGACGCGGGTGCAGACCTACCAGATGATGCGCAGCATGGTGGAAGCCGGCGAAGGCCTGGCGATTGTCGACCCGTTCACCGCGTCCGGTGCACGCGAGGCTGGGCTGGATGCATGCCCGGTGTCGCCGCCGATCATGGTCAGCCTGTACGCACTGACTCTCAGGGACGCCCAGACGCCACCGGCACTCAATGCGTTGCTGGACATTGTCACGCAGAAGGCCGATAGCCTGCTGGCGAGTTAAACCTGTTCGAGTTCAGTCTTGAACAACCGGTACCAGAAAATCGCCACTTCACGCGTCTGCGGGTCAATACCGCGATAACGCAGCTGATCAATCCCGCCCATCACATAGCCGCAACGCTCATACAGTCGGCAGGCGCCGAGGTTGTTGTTCTGGGTTTCCAGCATCATGCCCGGCAGGTTTTTCTTGCGACTCCAGAACTGCGCCACGTCCAGCAAAGCCTTGGCCACCCCATGACGGCGCGCAGGCAAGGCCACCGCCAGCTCATCGACGTGGGCAAAGCCATTCCAGTTGGTGCTGACCACGATATGACCCACCGCACGGTCATCCAGATACGCCATGAAGATCGCGCTGTCGGGCGCATCGCGAAAACTGGCGAATTCCTCCGGGTCGATGCCATAACATTTGCGGTACGGCAGGATGCGCTCAACGGCCCACTGGTCGACGCGTTTGCCCATCTCCGGCACGCCGTAGGCACTGACTTCAAAACTGAAATCATTGCCCCACACGTAGGCATCAAAACCTTCGTCGGCGACCCGTACGCTGAGCCCCGGGTACTTCGGGTTCATTACAGCTTGCATAAACATCCTTTACCCTTTGATGCAATCGACGGTGTAACAACGACCACTGCCGTCGTCTTCGTGTTGCAATCCATGAACATCGGCGACAAAACCGGGAAAACTGCTATCGAACGTCCTCGCGAACGCCAGGTAGTCAATGATCGATCGGGTCGACTCGGTAAAGCGCTCACCCGGCATGATCAACGGAATGCCCGGCGGATAGGGCACCAGCATCACGGCTGCGATGCGACCTGGCAAGGCGTCAATCGACACCGCCTCCACTTCGCCCCTGACCAACTGGTCGTAGGCGTCAGCCGGTTTCATCGCGATTTCCGGCAACACCGTGTACATGCGCTTGAGGTGTTTGGCCGTGGCATTGCTGCGATAACAGCCGTGAAGCTGATCACACAGGTCGCGCAAACCGAGGTTCTGATAGCGCGCCGGCCCTTGTTTAAACACCGAGGGCAAGCAACTGGCCAGGCTGACATTGGCGTCGTAATTGCGCTTGAACTCCAGCAGTTCGGTGAGCAAGGTACTCCATTTGCCTTTGGTGATGCCCATGGAAAACAGCACTAGGAAGGAATACAGGCCGGTTTTTTCCACCACCAGCCCACGCTCCCAGAGGAACTTGCTGACCACTGCAGCGGGAATCCCGCAGTCGCTCAAGGCGCCGCCGGCGTTCAGGCCGGGCATCACCAGGGTCACTTTGATCGGGTCAAGCAGCACATAATCTCCGGCCACATCGCCAAAACCGTGCCAGTCGTCCTGCGGATGCAACAGCCAGTCCGCGGTGACAACCCGGTCGATACCCGCTACCGAAGGCGGCTGCCAGATGGAGAACCACCAGTCCTCGGCAGCGATGTGCTGGCGCAGGTTGGCCAGGGCGCGCCGAAAACTCAACGCCTCATCAAACATTTCCTGCAGCAGTGAACGCCCGGCGGGGCCCTCCATCATCGCCGAGGCTACGTCCAGCGATGCGATGATGCTGTACTGCGGCGAGGTCGAGATATGCATCATGAATGCTTCGTTGAAACGGTCACGGTCCAGCTGCCGCGCGCCGCCGTCCTGCACATGAATCATCGAGGCCTGGCTGAAGGCCGCCAGCAGCTTATGGGTTGAGTGCGTGGTAAACACCAGAGGGCTGTCGGGCGTGCGTGAAGTGCCCATGCCGTAACGCCCGGCAAAGAACTCGTGAAACGCCGCATAGGCGTACCAGGCCTCGTCAAAATGCAACACCTCGACACTGTTGCCCAATTGTTGCTTGATCAGCTCGGCGTTGTAGCACAGGCCGTCATAGGTGGAGTTGGTGACCACCGCCATCTTCACTTTCGGTGGCCGGCCACGCGTCAAAGGGCTGGCTGCGATTTTGGCGCGGATCGACTCGGGGCTGAACTCGCTCAAGGAGATCGGGCCGATGATCCCCAGTTCGTTACGTTCCGGGCACAGGTACAGCGGGATCGCACCGGTCATGATGATCGAGTGCAGCACCGACTTGTGGCAGTTGCGGTCCACCAGCACCAGGTCGTCCCGGCCGACCATGGAGTGCCAGACGATCTTGTTGGCCGTGGAGGTGCCGTTGATCACAAAGAACGTATGATCGGCGCCAAAGTTACGCGCGGCGCGGGCCTCGGCTTCGGCCAACGGCCCGGTGTGATCGAGCAGCGAGCCGAGTTCCGGCACCGACACAGACAAGTCCGAGCGCAGCGTGTTTTCGCCGAAGAACTGATGAAACGCCTGCCCCACCGGGCTTTTACGATACGCCACGCCGCCGCCATGGCCGGGCGTGTGCCAGGAGTAATTGGAGTCGGCGGTGTGTTGCACCAGGGCTTTGAAGAAAGGCGGCAACAAGCCATCCAGGTAAGCGCGCGCCGCGCGAGCCACTTGTCGGGCCAGAAACGGCACGGTGTCTTCAAACAGATAAAGAATGCCGCGCAACTGGTTGAGCTCACTCATGGCATCGGCGGGCGCGTTTTCCAGCGTGACTTGCTCGCCCAGGGCAAAGATCGGCAGGTTGGGCGCCCGCACCCGCGCCAGGCGGATCAGTTCGACCATGTTTTGCAACAGGTGGGTATTTTCCCCGGCACCTTCAGCGGCGATCAACATACACGCCAGCCCGTGATGGGTAGAAGCCACCAGGCGGCCTTCGGCGTAATCCACTGCAGAAAAAATACTGAAGCCTTCTTGTTCCAGTTCGTGGGCGATACCTCGAACCCGGTCACCGGCAACGGTGTCGGCCTTGATATCACGGTGCACAATCAGAACAGGAAACTTCAGGTCTTTGTACATGAGTGCGGGCAGTCCCCAGGGCTATGTACTCAGGGTAGAAGCTGGGAGCGGATGTGGCGAATGAAGATTTCCAAGGCGCTGCAAATCAACCGTGGGAGCTGGCTTGCCTGCGATGGCGATGGATCAGTCACAGATAGGTTGGCTGGCCTGCCGATATCGCAGGCAAGCCAGCTCCCACATTTTTTAACCGTGTTCGACCGAGGCTATTGCTGGGTCAGCTGCGACCACAACGCCGGCGCACCCGCCGACTTGGCAATCGCTTCCAGACGCGCCGCGTGCTCAGCCAGATCCTGCTCACTGGCACGGATGATGGTGGTCGGCTTGCGATCAGCCGGCAGGCGGCGGATTTCTGAAGGGCGATTACCCGAACCTTCTGCCGAGCCGGTGCCGTCGGAGGCATTACCGGCCAGGGACAGGCTGGTTTGCCCGCCGGTCATGGTCAGGTAAACGTCGGCCAGAATCTCGGAGTCGAGCAAGGCGCCGTGGAGTTCACGGCCGGAGTTGTCGACGCCGTAGCGTTTGCACAAGGCATCCAGGCTGTTGCGCTGGCCTGGGTGACGCTCGCGCGCCATCATCAAGGTGTCGAGGATCGAGCAATGCTGGGAAATATCCGCACGCTCGGTCTGCCCCATCAGGGCAAATTCGTTATTGATGAACCCGACGTCGAACGCCGCGTTGTGGATGATCAGTTGGGCGCCGTTGATGAATTCGAAAAACTCGTCGGCCACTTCGGCGAAGCGCGGCTTGCCCTTGAGGAACTCATCGGTGATGCCGTGGACGCCGATCGCACCCTCGTCACTGTCACGGTCCGGTTGCAGGTAGACGTGGAAGTGACGCCCGGTAAGACGGCGACCCATCAATTCGACACAGCCGATTTCGATGATCCGGTGACCATCGGTCACCGGCATGCCGGTGGTTTCGGTATCGAGTACAACAGATCGGATGGCCATCAGGGTTCAGCTCTCAACGGTGGTATGCAGTGTGGTGTGCGTCAAAGGGCGCGATGTTAACACGTCAGTCGGCTCAGCTCTGTTTGTAGCCGCGCACTTCATCCACACCCCGGTTGGCCAGCTGGTCGGCGCGCTCGTTGCCGGGGTGGCCGATGTGCCCACGCACCCATTTCCAGGTGATGTTATGGCGATTGCATTGCTCATCGAGCAACTGCCAGAGGTCGGCGTTCTTGACCGGTTCCTTGGCCGCGGTTTTCCAGCCGCGCTTTTTCCAGTTGACCATCCACTCGTTGATGCCCTTCATCACGTACTGCGAGTCGGTCACCAACAGCACGTCACAACGGCGCTTGAGCTCTTCCAGGCCACGAATGGCACCCATCAGCTCCATGCGGTTGTTGGTGGTGTTGGCTTCGCCGCCCCACAATTCTTTCTCCACGCCCTTGCACACCAGCAAGGCGCCCCAGCCGCCGGGGCCGGGGTTGCCTTTGCAGGCGCCATCGGTGAAGAGTTCTACGCTATCGGTCATCGGTTGCATCCATCAAAACGGGCTGGCGATCATCGACCGACAGTATCCCGAGGCCGAAAAATTCGGCGGGTCATCAAAAAGAGGTTTACGGTTCGCTTTGCTTGCGATTGACCTTGGCCATCGGCATCGGCACCAGCTTGCCCATGGGCTGGCGCAGCACCTGACGCAGCGGCCGCAGCCCGACCACGATCTTGCGCGCGACCAATAAATAGAAGCCGCCACCCGACAATTGCCAGGCGCCCGCCCGGCGCTCCCAGCCCGCCAGACGGCCTTGCCACTTGGCCGACGCAAGCGGCGGACGATAGCACCCGAAGCGGCGTTTCTCCAGCGCAAAGCCCAGCAGGTTCAGCCAGTCGCCCACCCGCGACGGCGAGATGCAGCGTGCCTGGCGCAGGCCATCATGGGCAAACACATGGCGAAGGCCCCAGCTGCTCCAGGGGTTGATGCCGACAATCAGCAAATGGCCCCCAGGGCGCACACTGCTCGCGGCTTCGCGCAACAAACCATGGGGCGACAGGCAAAAATCCAGGCCATGCTGCAACACCACGACGTCGGCGGCATGCTCGCTCAAGGGCCAGGCCTGCTCCTCGCAGACGATCTCCACACCCGGCAACGGCGCACCGAGGCGCACATTGCGCTGCACCTGCGGCGCAGAAGGCGGCGTCTGCGCAGACGGGCCGTAATGCACCAGATAGCCACCAAAGAACCGGCCCAGCTCGTCTTCGAGCATGCGCCGTTCTTCATCCAGCAAAAATTGCCCGATCGGCCCGGACAGCCATTCACGGGCTGCGCCGATCAGGGCCAGCCACTCAGGATCGGCCTGGGCGAACGCTTTATCAGTCATTGCATTCTCCAACTCGCCTAGACGTTCTAAGATGCACCAATGTGTTCAGCTTGGCGAATCGAAGAATGATACAGATCAGTGCCCTACCCGCCTTCACCGACAACTACATCTGGTTGTTACAAGACCCGCACACCCAGCGCTGCGCCGTGGTCGACCCCGGCGATGCCACGCCGGTACTGGCCTGGCTCAAGCAAAATCCGCAGTGGGCCCTCAGCGACATCCTGATCACCCACCATCACCATGATCATGTCGGCGGCGTCGAGCAACTCAAACGTGTGACAAACGCCAAGGTCTACGGCCCGGCAAACGAGAACATCCCGGCGCGGGACGTCGCATTGCAGGACAACGACCGCATCAGCGCACTGGGCCTGGACTTCGACGTTTATAGCGTGCCGGGCCATACCCTCGGCCATATCGCCTTTTACCATCAAGGCCTGCTGTTTTGTGGCGACACGCTGTTTGCCGCCGGTTGCGGCCGTCTGTTCGAAGGCACGCCGCAACAGATGTACACCTCACTGGAACGCCTCGCCGCCCTGCCAGCCGAGACCCTGGTGTACTGCACCCACGAATACACACAAAGTAACCTCAAATTTGCCCAGGCGGTGGAGCCTGACAACGGCGATATCGCCGAACGGGTCGAACAGGTCAAGCATTTGCGGGCCCGCGGCGAGATGACGCTGCCGTCCAATCTCGCCCTGGAAAAACGTACTAACCCTTTTCTTCGTACCGCCGAAACATCCGTTAAACAAAAAGCGGACGAACGGAATGGGCGCGATAACCGCGCTGGGGCCGAGGTGTTTGCTAGCTTGAGGGCGTGGAAAGATAAGTTCTAAGCGGATGCAATCTGATACGGATTTTCTGAATGGTTGACCGGAACCAAAGCGCTTTCTAGAATCGCCCGACATTTTTGCCCGGAACTTACTTCCAGCCAATGTCGTCATCTATTCGTAAATCCATTTCTTCAGACGCATTGACCCGCCTGGCTCAAGCCGTGGCGGTGGCTGTGTCCGCTACTCTGGCGGGCTGCCAATCGACTCATTTCGCTGCACAATCCACCGTGCAACCCAAACCCAATCTTGCCGCCAAGATCAAGCAAAAACCTATTTGGCTCTCAGAGAAGCCCAGCCCCGAAGTCCCCCAGGATGTCTGGGAACGCATGCGACGGGGCTTTCAATTGCAGGACGGCCTGGGCGTCAACCCGCGCATTGAGCAACAGCGTTTGTGGTTCGCCAGCAACCCGTCCTTTTTGGAGAACGCCGGAGAACGCGGCAGCCTCTACATTCATTACATCGTCGAACGCCTTGAAGAACGCAACATGCCCCTGGAGCTGGCGCTGCTGCCAGTGATTGAAAGTGCCACAACCCAATGGCCTACTCGCGCAGCGATGCAGTCGGCTTGTGGCAGTTCATTCCCTCCACCGGGCGCTACTTCAACCTGCGCCAGACCCGCGCCTACGACGGGCGCCGCGACATCACCGCCTCCACCACCGCCGCCCTGGACTACCTGACACGCCTGCATGACATGTTCAACGGCGACTGGTTGCTGGCCCTGGCGGCGTACAACGCCGGTGAAGGCACGGTCAGCCGGGCCATCGAGCGTAACGAAAAGCTCGGCCTGCCGACCGACTACTGGAACCTGCCCTTGCCCCAGGAAACCAAGGACTACGTGCCCAAGTTCCTGGCATTGTCCCAGGTGGTGCTGGCCCCCGAGGCCTATGGCGTCAACCTGAACCCGATCGCCAACACCCCGTACTTCGAAGTGGTTGAAGTCAAGCAAAGCATGGACCTGTCACGGGTTGCCGCGCTGGCTGAAATCGATGAAGACGAACTGTTTCAGCTCAACCCTGCCCTGAAACAACGCACCACCCTCGACGGCCCCCAGCACTTGTTGGTGCCGAGTTCCAAGGCGCATCTGCTCACCAGCACGCTTTCGACGATGAAGCCCGAAGAACTGCTGGCCATGCGCCCGAAAAAGCAGGTGTTCGACGAAGTCGAGACCGCGCGCGTAGCCGGGCGCAGCCGCAGCTACAAAGTGCGCACTGGCGACAACCTCACGCTGATCGCCAAGGCGAACAGGGTCGATGTGCATGACCTGCAGCGCTGGAACAAGCTCAACGGCCAGGCCCTCAAGGTCGGCCAGACCCTGGTGATGCAGGACACGCGCAAGCTGGTGGCCAAGGCTGACAGCAAGAAGCCGGTGCAGTACAAGGTCAAAAAAGGCGACTCGCTGTACATCGTCGCCAAGCGCTTCAACGTTGAGATGCAACATCTCAAGCGTTGGAACCCGCGCACGGGCCAGGCACTCAAGCCAGGCCAGATGCTGGTGGTTTCCGGGCCAAGGTAAACCTGCGTAAGCGCTGGCCTGTGTGGGAGCTGGCTTGCCTGCGATGCAAACACCTCGGTGCATCCGTTGCACCGCGTTGATGGCATCGCGGGCAAGCCCGCTCCCACATTTGCTCTGCACACCGTTCAAACCCTTATCGGCCCCTGACCGGGGGCTTTCCAACAGCCTTTTTCCAGCCGGAACAAGCTGTTACTGTACCGATCATAAAGCCCAAGCCGCCTGGATCGGATCTCTGACTTGAAGCGTCCCCTCCTTCTACTAATAAGTCTGGCCTTGAGCTTTGCGGCGAACGCGACAATTACCGAGAGCCACGGTTATACGCAGTTCGGCACGCTCAAGTACCCGGCCAAATTCACCCACTTCGATTGGGTAAACCCTGCAGCGCCAAAAGGCGGGACACTGCGGGTCATGGCATTTGGCACCTTCGATACGCTCAACCCCTACACCTTCAAGGGCTCCAGCCCGGTTTCCACCCCCAATTTCCTGCAATACGGCGTCAATGAGCTGAACGAGCCGTTGATGGTTGGCACCGGCCAGTACGCGCCGTCCGGCGATGAGCCCACCTCCAGCTACGGGCTGATCGCCCAGTCGGTGGAGTACAGCGAGGACCGCAGTTGGGTGGTGTTCAACCTGCGCCCCGAAGCACGTTTCCACGATGGCAAGCCGATCACCGCCTATGACGTGGCGTTTTCCTATCGCACCCTGCTGACCGAAGGCCACCCGCAATACCGCACCAACCTGCAGGAAGTGGCGCGGGTCGATATCCTCAACCGTCATCGCATTCGTTTTGTGTTCAAGCGCGCCGGCAACCCGCTGCTGATCCTGCGCCTGGGCGAACTGCCGGTATTGCCCCAGCACTACTGGAAAAACCGCGACTTCAAGGCCACGACCTTCGAGCCACCGTTGGGCAGCGGGCCCTACCGCATCACCAAGGTCACACCTGGCCGGCAGCTGGTGTTCGAACGGGTCAAGGATTATTGGGGCAAAGACCTGCCGGTGAACCAGGGTTTCTACAACTACGATAACGTCGAGGTGGAGTTCTACCGCGACAGCGACGTGGCCTTCGAAGCCTTCAAGGCCGGCGAATTCGATATCTATATCGAGCACCAGGCCAAGAACTGGGCCACCGGCTATAACTTCCCGGCGGTCAACCGCGGCGACGTGATCAAGGCGCAGATCGCCCACCAGATCCCGACCCAGAGCCAGGGTCTGTTCATGAACACACGGCGGCCGACCTTCGCCCAGACCAAGGTGCGCGAGGCTCTGGGGTTGATGTTCGACTTTGAATGGACCAACCGCACCCTGTTCAGCAGCGCCTATAAACGCACCCTGAGTTACTACCCCAACAGCGAGTTTTCCGCGACTGGCGTACCGGTGGGCCATGAGTGGCTGATGCTCTCGCCGTACCGCGACCAATTGCCGCCCAACCTGTTTACGCAAGCCTTCAGCCTGCCGCAGACCGACGGCCGCGGCATTCCGCGCCAAACCATGCGCCGCGCCCTGGCCTTGCTGGGTGAAGCCGGCTGGAAGCTGTCGGGACAGCGCCTGCTCAACAGTGACGGGCAGCCGCTGCGCTTCGAGATTCTGTTGGTCAACCCGAACCTGGAGCGCATCCTGCAGCCGTATGTCGAGAACCTCATCAGCATCGGCATCGACGCACGCCTGCGTACCGTTGACCGGGCGCAATACAAACAGCGCCTGGATCAGTTCGACTTCGACATGATCCTGATCACCCTCAACCAGACCTTGAGCCCAGGCCTTGAGCAGTGGCAGTACTTCCACTCCAGCCAGGCCAGTATCAAGGGCAGCAAGAACTACGCCGGCATCGCCAACCCGGTGGTCGACCGCCTGCTGGAACAACTGCTGGCGGCGCAGACCCGCGAAGAACAACTGGCCGCCGGCCGCGCCCTTGACCGGGTGCTGCTGTGGCAGCACTACAGCATTCCCAATTGGTACCTCAACTATCATCGCTTGGCGTACCGCAACCGGTTCGCCTTTGTCACCACGCCGCCTTACAGCCTGGGCCTGAGCGCGTGGTGGCTGAAAGCTTCGGAGAAAGCCCAATGATGAAATTGCGCACCGCATTCCTGAGCAGCCTGTTGCTGTGCAGCGCGGTCAACGCCGCGCCGCAACACGCGTTGACCCTCTACAACGAGCCTCCCAAGTACCCCGCCGACTTCAAGCACTTCGACTACGTAAACCCCGAGGCGCCCAAGGGCGGCACCTTTCGCGAATCGAGCATGGGCGGCTTCGACAGCCTCAACCCCTACATCAGCAAGGGCGTGCCCGCAGACAACCTGCCGTTGATCTACGACACCCTGGCCATGCAAAGCCTGGACGAGCCTGTGACTGAATACGGGCTGGTGGCCGGCAAGATCGAAAAGGCCCCGGACAACAGCTGGGTACGGTTCTACCTGCGCCCCGAAGCGCGCTTTCACGATGGGCACCCGATCCGCGCCGAAGACGTCGTCTTCACTTTCCAGACCTTGCTAAAGGACGGCTCGCCGCTCTACCGCACCTACTACGCCGACGTTGATGAAGTGGTGGCCGAAGACCCGCTGCGCGTGCTGTTCAAGTTCAAGCGCACCAATAACCGTGAGTTGCCACTGATCCTCGGCCAGTTACCGGTATTGCCCAAGCATTTTTGGGCCACCCGTGACTTTGCCAAGGGCAACCTGGAAATACCGCTGGGCAGCGGGCCGTACAAGGTGGCGCAGGTCAAGGCCGGTCGCATGGTTCGCTATGAACGCGTCAAGGATTACTGGGCCAAGGACCTGCCGGTCACCCAGGGTTTCTACAATTTCGATAACCGCATCACTGACTATTACCGCGACAGCACCGTGGCGCTCGAAGCCTTGAAAGCCGGGCAATTCGACTACTGGCTGGAATTCAGCGCGAAGAACTGGGCCAACGCCTACAACATCCCGGCCGTCACCGAAGGAAGGCTGATCAAGGAAGAAATCCCCAACGGCAACCCCACCGGCATGCAGGGTTTTGTGTTCAACACACGCAAGCCGATGTTTCAGGATGTGCGGGTGCGCAAGGCGATCAGCCTGCTGCTGGATTTCGAGTGGAGCAACAAACAGCTGTTCAACGGCGCCTACACGCGTACCCGCAGTTACTTTGAAAACTCGGAAATGGCCGCCACCGGCCTGCCCGGCCCGGATGAAACGGCAATCCTGGAACCGTTTCGCGACAAGCTCCCCGCCGAAGTCTTCACCCAGGCGTTCGCGCCTGCCAAGACCGACGGCAGTGGCATGATCCGAACCCAGCAGCGCGAGGCCTACCAGTTGCTGCAAGAAGCCGGCTGGAAGATCGTCGACGACAAGATGGTCGACACCACCGGCACACCGGTGACCATCGAGTTTCTGCTGACCCAGACCGACTTCGAACGCGTATTGCTGCCGTTCAAACGCAACCTGGCGGACCTGGGCATCAATCTGGTGATCCGCCGCGTTGATGTCTCGCAGTACATCAACCGCCTGCGCTCACGCGACTTCGACATGCTGGTGGGCAGTTTCCCGCAGTCGACCTCACCGGGTAACGAACAACGCGAATTCTGGGCGTCTTCCAGTGCCGACAAACCCGGAAGCCGCAATTACATGGGCCTCAAGGACCCGGTCATCGACCAACTGGTCGAAGAGCTGATCGATGCAGACTCGCGTAAAAGCCTGGTGGCCCACGCCAAAGCCCTCGACCGGGTATTGCAGTTCGGCTACTACGTGATCCCCAACTGGCACATCAAAACCTTCCGTGTGGCCTACTGGGATCACTTGGGCCACCCCAAAGTCTCGCCACGCTACGACGTCGGCACCGCGACCTGGTGGGCCAAACCTGACGTAAAACCAGCCGTAACCCTGGACACAAGCGCCGATCCGGCGAGCGGAGGCGATTAAATGCTGGCTTATATTGTTCGCCGTCTGTTGCTGATCATCCCCACGCTGTTCGGGATTTTGCTGATCAACTTCATCATCATCCAGGCCGCTCCCGGGGGCCCGGTGGAACAGATGATCGCCAAACTCGAAGGGTTTGAAGGCGCCACCAGCCGCATCGCCGGCGGCGGTGCCGAAGTGTCGGTGGCCGGTTCCAGCTACCGCGGCGCCCAGGGCCTGGACCCGGCGCTGATCAAGGAAATCGAGAAGATGTACGGCTTCGACAAATCGGCGCCGGAACGGTTGTGGATCATGGTCAAGAACTACGCCCGACTGGATTTCGGCGACAGCTTCTTTCGTGACGCCAAAGTCATCGACCTGATCAAGGAAAAGATGCCGGTGTCCATTTCCCTCGGGTTATGGAGCACGCTGATCATGTACCTGGTGTCGATTCCGCTGGGGATCGCCAAGGCCACGCGCCACGGCAGTCACTTCGACGTGTGGACCAGTTCGGCGATCATCGTCGGTTATGCGATCCCGGCGTTCCTGTTTGCGATCCTGCTGATCGTGGTGTTTGCCGGCGGCAGCTACCTGGACTGGTTCCCCTTGCGTGGGCTCACCTCGAACAATTTCGACGAACTGAGCTGGAGCGGCAAGATCCTCGATTACTTCTGGCATTTGGCCCTGCCCGTCACAGCGCTGGTGATCGGCAACTTTGCGACCATGACGCTGCTGACCAAAAACAGCTTCCTTGACGAGATCAACAAACAGTACGTGGTCACCGCCAAGGCCAAGGGCCTGACTCACCACCGCGTGCTCTACGGCCACGTGTTTCGCAACGCGATGCTGTTGGTGATTGCCGGCTTCCCGTCTGCCTTTATCGGCATCTTCTTCACCGGCTCGTTGCTGGTGGAAGTGATCTTCTCCCTCGACGGCCTGGGCCTGATGAGCTTTGAAGCAGCGATCAACCGCGACTACCCGGTGGTGTTCGGCACGCTGTTTATCTTCACCTTGCTGGGGCTGGTGGTGAAACTGATCGGCGACCTCACTTACACCCTGGTCGATCCGCGTATCGACTTTGCCAGCCGGGAGCATTGAGATGAACCTGTCCCCCCTCAATCGCCGTCGGTTCGAGCGTTTCAAGGCCAACAAGCGTGGCTGGTGGTCGCTGTGGCTGTTCCTGATCCTCTTCGTACTGAGCCTGGGCGCGGAGTTGATCGCCAACGACAAGCCATTGGCCGTGCACTTCGACGGTGACTGGTACTTCCCGGCGCTCAAGCGCTACCCGGAAACCGCCTTTGGCGGCGAATTCCCGCTGGAGGCCAACTACAAGAGCCCGTACATCCAGGAACTGCTCAAGGCCAAGGACGCCTGGACGCTGTGGGCGCCGATCCCGTTCAGCTACCAGAGCATCAACTACGACCTGAAAGTGCCGGCCCCCGCCCCGCCCTCTTCGGTCAACCTGCTGGGCACCGATGACCAGGGCCGCGATGTTTTGGCGCGAGTGATCTACGGGTTCCGCGTGTCGGTGCTGTTCGCCCTGACCCTCACCGTGCTCAGCTCGATCATCGGCGTGATCGCCGGCGCCTTGCAGGGGTTCTACGGTGGCTGGGTCGACCTCGCCGGGCAGCGCTTTCTGGAGATCTGGTCCGGCTTGCCGGTGCTGTACCTGTTGATCATCCTCGCCAGCTTTGTGCAGCCCAACTTCTGGTGGCTGCTGGGGATCATGCTGCTGTTTTCGTGGATGAGCCTGGTCGATGTGGTGCGTGCCGAATTCCTGCGCGGGCGCAACCTCGAATACGTGCGCGCGGCCCGCGCGCTGGGCATGCAGAACGGCGCGATCATGTTCCGGCACATCCTGCCCAATGCCATGGTGTCGACCATGACCTTCATGCCGTTCATCCTCACCGGCGCCATCGGCACCCTCACCGCGCTGGATTTTCTCGGCTTCGGCCTGCCAGCCGGCTCGCCGTCGCTGGGCGAACTGGTGGCCCAGGGCAAATCCAACCTGCAAGCGCCGTGGCTGGGCATCAGTGCCTTTGCCGTACTGGCGATCATGTTGAGTTTGCTGGTGTTTATCGGCGAGTCCGCTCGCGATGCCTTCGACCCGAGGAAATGAGATGAATCAGGACAATCTGATCGAAGTCCGCGACCTGTGTGTCGAGTTCGTCACCGGCGACCATCACCACCGAGTGGTCAATAACGTCAATTTCGATATCAAACGCGGCGAAACCCTCGCCCTGGTCGGCGAAAGCGGCTCGGGCAAATCGGTCACTGCCCACTCGATCCTGCGCCTGCTGCCCTACCCGCTGGCCCGCCACCCGGCCGGCACCATCACCTATTCCGGGCAGGACCTGCTGACGCTCAAAGAAAAAACCATCCGGCATATTCGCGGCAACCGTATTGCGATGATCTTCCAGGAGCCGATGACCTCGTTGAACCCGCTGCATTCGATTGAAAAGCAGATCAACGAAGTGCTCGGCCTGCACAAGGGGCTCACTGGCAAGGTCGCCACCCGGCGCACCCTTGAATTGCTTGAGCTGGTGGGCATTCCCGAGCCGCACAAGCGCCTTAAGGCCTTGCCCCACGAGCTGTCCGGCGGCCAGCGGCAGCGGGTGATGATCGCGATGGCCCTGGCCAACGAACCGGAGTTGTTGATCGCGGATGAACCGACCACGGCCCTCGACGTGACGGTGCAGTTGAAGATTCTTGAGCTGCTCAAGGAATTGCAGGCGCGCCTTGGCATGGCGTTGTTGCTGATCAGCCATGACTTGAACCTGGTGCGGCGCATCGCCCACCGCGTGTGCGTGATGCAGAAGGGTTGCATCGTCGAGCAGGCTGACTGCGAGACGCTGTTCCAGGCGCCCCAGCACCCTTACACCCAGGAGTTGCTGGCGGCGGAACCCAGTGGCGGGCCGGCGACCAATGACGTCGGGCCGCCCTTGCTGGAGGTTGATGACCTGAAGGTGTGGTTTCCGATCAAGAAAGGCTTTTTGCGTAACACCGTGGATTACGTCAAGGCGGTGGACGGTATCAATTTCAGCCTGCCCCAAGGGCAAACCCTGGGCATTGTCGGCGAGAGCGGTTCGGGCAAATCCACCTTGGGCCTGGCAATTCTGCGTTTGATTGCCAGCAAAGGTGGGATTCGTTTTGAGGGCCAGCAGCTGGACCGGCTGACTCAGCAGCAGGTGCGCCCGTTGCGGCGGGAAATGCAGGTGGTGTTTCAGGACCCGTTTGGCAGCTTGAGCCCGAGGATGAGTGTCAGCGAGATTGTTGGCGAGGGGTTGCGGATTCACAAGATGGGCACGGCTGTTGAGCAGGAGGCCGCGATTATTGCGGCGCTGCGTGAGGTTGGGCTGGATCCGGAGTCGCGGCATCGTTATCCGCATGAGTTTTCCGGGGGGCAGCGGCAGCGGATTGCTATCGCCCGGGCGTTGGTGCTCAAGCCACGCCTGATTTTGCTGGATGAGCCGACGTCGGCGCTGGACCGTACGGTGCAGCGGCAGGTGGTGGAGTTGTTGCGCAGTTTGCAGGCCAAGTACAACCTCACCTACCTGTTTATCAGCCATGATTTGGCGGTGGTGAAGGCGTTGAGTCACCAGTTGATGGTGGTCAAGCATGGGCAGGTGGTGGAACAGGGGGAGGCTTCGGCGATTTTTGCTGAGCCGCAGCATGTTTATACGCGGCAGTTGTTGGAGGCGGCGTTTTTGGTGCCCGCTGGGGTACGGGCGTGACGGGGTGTATATCCGTTATTGGGTGATGGCTGAGATGGGTTCCGCCCTTACGGCGGGTCACTTTGGAAAAGCCCCAAAGTAACCAAAGGGCTCTTGCCCCACCACTCGGCACCTCGCTCACGCTTCGGTGTGCCCTCACTCCGGCTTGAATCCGTGGGCCGCCGTGACGGGCCAT
>Ga0153931_100176_pt1 | contig 22937 bp, 28 predicted proteins | sample TSNJ015MetaG_FD_104730 | JGI IMG/M metagenome (GOLD analysis project Ga0153931, IMG submission 104730) | Attine ant fungus gardens microbial communities from New Jersey, USA - TSNJ015 MetaG | ecosystem: Host-associated > Fungi > Mycelium > Unclassified | place: USA: New Jersey, Wharton State... | reverse complement strand
TCTTCCAGCACCATCAGGCTCTTTTCCAGCAGGATGATGTCGGCCGATTCCTTGGCGATGTCGGTGCCGCTGTCCACCGAGATGCCCACGTCGGCATCGCGCAGCGCTGGTGCATCGTTGATGCCGTCGCCGAGGAAGCCCACAGTGTGGCCGTTGGCTTGCAGCGCTTTGAGCACCCGGGATTTCTGCAGCGGCGTCAGCTTGGCAAACACGGTGCGTTCTTCCACGCGGCGCAGCAGCGTCGCGTCGTCCATCGCTTCAATTTCCACGCCCAGCAGTGGTTGACCAGGTTCCAGGCCGACCTGGCGGCAGATCTTGCTGGTGACCACCGCGTTGTCGCCGGTCAGCACCTTTACCGCCACGCCAATTTGCTGCAGCGCTGCAATCGCCGGGCCCGCAGTTTCCTTCGGTGGATCCAGGAAAGTCAGGAAGCCCTGGATCACCAGGTTGCGCTCATCAATCGTGGTGTACTGCTGGCGAGCCAGCGATTTAGGGATGTTGCGGGTGGCGACCACCAGTACGCGAAAGCCATCCTCGTTGTAGTCATTGGCGAGTGCCAGCAGCTCGTCACGGCGACGATCATCCAGCGGCACTGCGGCGCCATCTTCCATGACGTGGGTGGAAATGCTCAGCATCTCTTCCACTGCGCCTTTGCACACCAGCAACTGGTCGCCGGCAGCGTCCTTGACCACGATCGACAGGCGACGGCGCACGAAGTCGAACGGCAATTCATCGACCTTGCTGTAGGCAAATGGCCGCTGGAACTTGGGGTTGTGTTCCGAGAACTGCACCACGGCCTGGTCCATCAGGTTTTTCATGCCGCTTTGGTGGTAGCTGTTCAGCCAGGCCAGGGACAGCACCGCATCATCACGTTGGCCAAAGGCGTTGACGTGGTGTTCGAGGATGATCTTGTCCTGGGTCAGGGTGCCGGTCTTGTCGGTGCACAGCACATCCATCGAGCCGAAGTTCTGGATCGCATTCAGGCGCTTGACCACCACTTTGCGCTTGGCCATGGCGGTCGCGCCCTTCGCCAGGTTGGCGCTGACGATCATCGGCAGCATTTCTGGGGTCAGGCCCACGGCTACCGCCAGAGCAAACAGGAACGCGTCGCCCCAGTCGCCTTTGGAGAAGCCATTAAGCAGGAACACGATCGGCACCATCACCAGCATGAAGCGAATCAACAGCCAGCTGACGCTGTTGACCCCACGGTCGAACGCGGTTTGCACCCGCGAGCCGACAATCGCCTTGGCCAGCGAGCCAAAGTAAGTGCGCGGCCCGGTGGCAACCACCACGGCCTTGGCGCGTCCGCTGACCACGTTGGTGCCCATGAAGCAGATGTTGGGCAAGTCCAGCAGGTTGCCCTGGTCGGCCGCCAGCGAAGAGGCGGATTTTTGCGTGACGTCACCGAGCGTGTCGTATTTTTCCACCGGCAAGGCTTCACCGGTCAGCACGGCCTGGCTGATAAACAGATCGCGGGATTCGATCAGGCGCACATCGGCAGGGATCATGTCGCCGGCCGACAGTTGCACGATATCGCCGGCGACCAGGTCGCGCATCGGCACTTCGCGCAGCGTCGGCTGGGCGCCGACTTGCTCACGCCGCAGCACAGTGGCAGTGGTGCGCACCATGGCCTTGAGTGCTTCGGCGGATTTGGCCGAGCGGTGTTCCTGCCAGAAGCGCAGCAGGCTGCTGAGCAGCACCATGGTCATGATGATGATGACTTTGGTCAGGTCGACTTCTTCACCCGCCTGTAACGGCAGCCAATAGTCGGTGACAAAGCTGATGCCCGCCAGGGTCAGCAACACGTAGATGAAGGGATTGTTCAGCGCCTGCAGGAACTGGACGATGGCGTGAGGCGGCTTGTCGTGGGCCACTTCGTTGTAGCCTTCGCGTTGCAGACGCGCCGAGGCGTCCAGTTCGGTCAGGCCATCCTGGGTGGCTCGCACATTGGCGAGGGTGGCCTGCAGGCCGTTCTGGGCTTCGCGGGCGGCGCGCATCGACAGTTTGGTGTCGGTGTCGGTGCCATTTTTCTTGTGCAGAGGCGTGTTTTTTACGGCGCTCATTGTCTGTACTCCTGTCGCCAATTCTCGACAAAACATACCCGGTACTTACCTGAAGACAGGCGAGCGAAAGCATGCCGAGCCGTAAACTTCGCGATCGGTTTAAATAAGGTGTTCACATAACTTCTACAGCGCCCGCCAAACGCGCGTTAGTTAATTAACGCGCAGCGGGCTACTACTGGACGTGTTCATAAAGAACTCCAGAACATTAATTAGAAAGTTGCTGTTTCCAGCCGGGTTAAGCGCTGCGAGTGCTCAGGTAAAGTCCGAACATCAGGCGCGCTTGAGCCAGCATGGAAACCTGGGGTCTCTGCGGGTCTTGAGGGTCGGCATGGTCCCAATGCTGCAGCAGTTGGCCGCTGGCAGGGCACAGGTGCCAGTGCGCCAACACAGGGGCCGGACGCGCCTGGTCTTTGCTGGCTTGAGGGGAGGGTGCAGCAAACGTGGCCCGGGTAGGCGAAAAGCCTACGGGCTCGCGGCACAGCTTGGCGCGCAGGGCAGCGGCCAGCGTACGTACATCGGGCAAAGCAATGAGTTGGAAGGTCATAACACACCTCGGGACCGGACGGGCGACCGGTGAGGCAGTTACGGTGGAGCATCAAGCTCTAGCGCAGCTTACCGGACCTGGAAGGCGAGTCCTGTCATATTCTGGGTTTGGCGCCCGATGCCCGCTAAAGCGGTGCTCGGACAGCGACTAGATACTGTGTCCATTGGCTTCTTTTGTGAGGTTTAAAAAAGGCCCCAGTTGCGGGCACGGGCAATCTACTCAGACGGTTACAAAATGTCAACGCATGATTAATCAAATGAGCCCGTGTTCAGAGTTTATTCAGACAAGGGGCACGGTTAGTTGTGGGCTATATAACTTCATACACCCTGTGCAGCCAGAACCGCCAGATAGATCAACACTAAACCACACGCGCCGTAACTGACGCGCTGCCACAGCGGCGAGGCATTTTTGCGCAACAGATGGACCAGCGCCGCAATCAGAAAACACGACAGCACCGACGCCAGCATGAAACCTGCAAAAAACATCAGGGTTTGCCCAGCGCTGGGCGTAGCGCCGACGATCCCGGACAAGGCGCTGCCCAACGCGCCCCAATACACAATGTTCTTCGGATTAGCCAAGGACATGGCCGCGCCAACCGCCAGTGCGTTCCGACCGGAGTGGGCCGGCCCGCTGTCTGCTGCGGGCAGGTGCCAGGCGTCGATCAGACTGCGCACGCCGAGCCACGCCAGGTACACCGCGCACACTATCGTCAGCGGAACGCGCACGGCTTCGTGTTCAATCAGCAGGGCGATGCCGGTGAGGCCGATCACCGCCCAGGCGGCGTCGCCCACCAGCGAACCGATTTGCACCAGCAAGGCAGAGGTGAACCCATGGAGCAAGCCACGGCGCAGGGTTTCTGCCAGCACCGCGCCGGGCGAGAGGCAAAACACAAAACCGAATACCAGCGCGTAAAAAAAGATCGTCACTATGCCCGCTTTCCTTCAACAGAGGCGCGCAGTGTGCGGCTGTGTGGCGCAGGCGTCTTGAACCAGATTGCGCTTTCAGCGTTTCAACAGGCTTTGATAGCGGCCTGGAGTGATGCCATAGGCGGCGCGAAAATGCCGGTTGAGATGGCTTTGATCAGCAAACCCCAGCTCATGCGCGACGTCGCTGGCCGAAGCGCCGCGGCGCAAGAGTCCCTTGGCACGACAGGTACGCAATTGCATCGCCCACTGCCTGGGGCTCAGCCCGGTTTCTTTCTGGAAGGTGCGCAACAGGTGGAATTTGGACAAGCCCAGCTCATCGCCCAACTGGTCCAGCGGCAGCGCTTGGCTCAGCTGCTCGGCGAGCAGCTCCTGGGCCCGGCGGATCATGCCTTTGCCGCCCGTCGCAGCGCCGGGCAGGCGCACACCGCTGGCACCGACCACTTCACCCAGCAGCAGAACCAAGGCGTCTTCGTTAATCTCGCGGAGCAATGGGTCGATGTTCAAGGCACCCTTGACCGCCGCAGCCAGGCGCTGTGCCAAGTCTGGCTGGAAGCACAGCGAGCGATCAAATTCCAACTGGGCCAGCCCCAGGTCAGCTGCCAGCGCGTCGGCCGCGACGTACAGGCTGACAAAATGCCAGGGCGCACCATCAGCTGCGCCGCCACCTTGAATCTGCCCAGGGTTGTACAACGTAATGCTGCCGGGCCCGGCCTGGAACTCGCGGCGGTCGAGCCAAACGCTTTCCTCGCCGACCAGGTTCACGCCGATCACGCATTCATCATGGCTATGGCGGGCAAAGGTCAGGCCGGTGCAGCGTGTATGGGTGACTTCGTAGTTGCCCAGCCAGGCGTGTTGCATGGCGCTCATCGGGTCGGCTCGATAGAAAATCAGCCGTGAGCATACGCTGACAAAGGTGTTCAGATCGACCATTGGCTGCGACGCGCGCCTAAGATGCGCACTGTGAGCCGGTCGCTATTCGGGGGCTGAGCTCACTGGCCAGGATGACGGTTCAGTAAGCTCTGCACCTTGCAAAAACAGGATTAGGGTTTTAAATACTTCATTGACGCAAACGTGGAAGCGAGCTTTTTATAAATACGCTCGTCATCACTATCGATATCGCCATCCCCGTCGGCATCCAGTGCACCCTTGATGGTGCGGTAACTGCCCAGGTAGTCAGGGTTGCTGGCGACGACAATGACGTCGGGACGGTTAAGGTCGCGATTGCCTTTTCGGTAATGCAGGATGCTGACATCGGTTGCCGGGCTGTCGCTGAAGCCCATCAAAATACGGTCATAGAGCCTCTTGCTCTCATCCCTAGGGCTCAAGGTGGCCATGGCAGTCATGAGGTTCGCGGCAGCCAGGTAGTAGGAGGCATCCTCCTCGTCATGGTCGCCATCCCCATCTGCGTCATTGGTGGGGGACGAGGCGTCGTACGTCCAATTGTCGTTCGTTGAATACAGGGTGATGCGGCTATTGGGGTTGCTTAAATCACTGTTGCCTTCGTCAAAGCGAGACATCACCACTTCAGGATTGCCTGCGCCGTCGGTGTCTCTGAATTCGTAGAGCTGTTTATGTTTCATGTCGGTGTCCCTTTTGTTCAGTGCGAAGTCCCTCTGGCAATTGAATTTAGGCACCTGTCCTTTGAGCGTCTACTGTGAGAGTTGACAGGTGTTTACTCATCCAGTGACGGTTCACGGCGCAAGTCTTCAGAGACTCAGGCGCAAGGCGAGCGCCGCCAGAGTGATCAACAGCACCGGCAAGGTCAGCACAATTCCGACCTTGAAATAATAGCCCCACGTGATGGTGATGCCTTTGCGCGCAAGAATATGCAGCCACAACAACGTGGCCAGGCTGCCGATCGGAGTGATTTTCGGGCCCAGGTCGCTGCCGATCACGTTGGCGTAAACCATGGCGTCCTTGACCACGCCCACGGCATGGCTGGATTCGATGGACAGCGCGCCGATCAACACCGTCGGCAGGTTGTTCATCGCCGACGAGAGCAATGCCGTCAGCACCCCGGTGCCCATCGCCGCGCCCCATACGCCATACGTGGCGAAGGTGTCGAGCCAGGTTGCCAGGTAGGTGGTCAAACCCGCGTTACGCAAGCCGTAGACCACCAGGTACATGCCCAGGGAAAACACCACGATCTGCCACGGGGCTTCTTTCAGCACTTTGCGCGTAGAAATTTTGTGGCCTTTGGCGGCGATCACCAGCAGTAACACGGCGCACACGGCGGAGATCGCACTGATCGGAATGCCCAGCGGCTCCAGGGCAAAACAGCCGACCAACAAAATACCGAGTACCCACCACCCGGCACGAAAGGTCGCACGGTCGTGGACGGCGCTGGCCGGGTCGTCAAGGTCGGCGGGGTCGTAGGCCTGCGGAATATCGCGGCGAAAAAACCACAGCAGCACCGCCAGTGTCGCTGCAACGCTGACGAAGTTGACCGGCACCATGACTGCTGCGTATTCGTTGAAGCCGATCTTGAAATAATCTGCAGAAACGATGTTCACCAGGTTCGACACTACCAACGGCAAGCTCGCCGTGTCTGCGATAAACCCGGCGCCCATCACGAAGGCCAGGGTGGCCGCCGGGGAAAAGCGCAACGCCAGCAGCATCGACATCACGATGGGTGTGAGGATCAACGCCGCGCCGTCGTTGGCAAACAATGCCGACACCAGGGCGCCGAGCAGCACCATATAGGCGAACAGGCGCCGACCACGCCCACGGCCCCAGCGCGCAACATGCAGCGCGGTCCAGGCAAAGAACCCGGCTTCATCGAGCAACAGGCTGATGATAATCAGCGCGACAAAAGTGCCGGTGGCGTTCCAGATGATGTGCCACACCGCCGGGATGTCAGCCAGGCTGATGACCCCGCACGCCAGGGCCAGAATCGCGCCCATGGTTGCGCTCCAGCCGACCCCAAGGCCCTTGGGCTGCCAGATGACCAGAACGATGGTGAAGATAAAAATCGCAATTGCGACAAGCATGAATAAACGCTCCGATGGCTCAGCAGCAGGTGCTGGCCCGTTGTGGTCTGTCGCCCATTGCATCAAGACGCTGCGCGTCGTTTTGCAACCATGGCTGGTTAGCTTGCAAGGTAATGTCCAGCACTTGGGTGAGCCATTCGGGCAGTGCCGGATTGATGCGGTAGTAGATCCATTGACCCTGGCGACGGTCCAGCAACAGCCCGCCACCGCGCAGTTGCGCCAGGTGGCGGGAGATTTTCGGTTGACTGTCGCCAAGAGCATGGATCAGTTCGCACACGCAAAGTTCGCCCTCGCGCAGGATCAATAACGTCAACCGTACGCGGGTGGCATCGGCCAGGCATTTGAACAGCTCGGGCGCGGAGAGGGGAGCGGACATGATCGAGGTCTTCGTATGGATGGCCGGGTGAATATATGGATAGCCATATATGTAGGTCAAATCCTGAATTCCGTTGACGTGGATCAAATGCCCGACAATCCGCCACAAGTGTCTGAAATTAAAATGAAACACGAATGTCCTAAAGTGCCTGCCCATTGCTGATGAAGGAAGAACTCGCGTGACCCGTGCCACTCGCAACCTGCGCAAAACCCTCGATTCTGTCGCGGACAATAATGAAACTGCGGCGTTTGACCTGATGCGCGCCGTCGAAAAACTCGGCGATGAAGTGCTGCGCCAACGCCTGCTCAATACCATCCACCGGCTCAACCAGGATGCCCATGAGTTGCGCGAAGCGCGTGACTCGGTGGAGCAGGTCTCGGTCAAGCTCGCCTGAGCACGATCGTTCAAGACAAGCCCCGTATCACGCTGGCATGCTTGTCGACTGTCTGTCGATGAGCCGTCTCCATGCCTACAGCCTTACCTCATTACGCCTTCGGTCGCGGCGCCCTTGCCGTTATTCCACTGTCTCTGGCCTGTGCCCCCTGGGGATTGTTGGCCGGTTCCATGGCGATTGATGCGCAATTTACTCCGCTGCAAGCTCAGGGTTTGTCCGCCATTGTGTTCGCCGGTGCCGCGCAGTTGGTGGCGATCGGCATGGTCAAGAGCGGTGCCAGCCTGATCTCGATTGTGCTGACCACCTTGCTGCTCACATCCCAGCATTTGCTTTACGGCATGCACATGCGCCCGACGTTCTCGTCGCTCAATGTACGGTGGCGCATGAGCCTGGGCTTTTTGCTGACTGACGAGTTTTTCGCGCTGGTCAACCATTATGACCGTCAGACCTTCAATCGCTGGTATGCGCTGGGCGTCGGCCTGACGTTCTACATCATCTGGAACCTCTTCACCCTGGCGGGCATCGTGCTTGGCAAAAGCATTCCGGGGCTTGATCAGCTGGGGCTGGAGTTTTCCATCGCTGCGACTTTTATCGCCTTGATCACGCCGGTGGTGCGCGATGTGCCCACGGTGGTCTGCGTGGCGGTCTCGCTGCTGTGTTCGGTATGGCTGAGTTACTTGCACTGGGAGTCGGCGGTGGTGGTGTCGGGCGTGCTGGGGATGGGCGCAGGGTTTGCCTGCAAGCGGCTGGGAGTAGGGCAGCGATGATCTACATCATGATTGTGGCCATGGGCCTGGTGGTATTTCTCAACCGCTACTTGTTTATCGAGCCGCGCCTGCCGGTGCGCCTCAATCGCGGCGCGCGCGAGTTTCTCGGGTTTGCGGTGCCGGGAATGCTGACGGCGATTTGCGGGCCGATCATTTTTCTCGCCGAGCATAAGCTCAACCTGAGTCCGGCCAATCCTTACTTGCTGGCGGGGATCTGTGCGGTGGCGTTGATGTTCTGGACGCGTAGCGTGTTGATCACGGTGCTGTTGAGCATGGGGCTGTTCTATTTGTTTCGTTGGTGGCTCTGATGCGCAGGTGAGTTGCTGGAGCTCATCCACCGACACCCAGGCAAAAAAAAGCCCGCGGGAGGGCGGGCAGAAGGGAGACTTCTTAAAAATGAGCCTGCCAACTATAGGCAGCGCGAGCGCCCTTCACAGTGAAACTAAATTCATTCGGCCGCAGGTTTTGGCGGCTTCTTGGCCTTGGCCTCCGCCGCCAGGCATTCCAGGGCGAACTGCTCGGTATAGGTCATCTGGATCGGCGTGCTTTCACCTTTTACCGTGCGTTCGCCATCAAGGATGTAGCGGATGCGCTTGTCGGTGACGCCGATGCGCTTGGCGATCCACGTCGGCGTCTGGCCGATGCGACTGATCAGCTTATCGGCGTAGTCGGTGGACGGGTTATAGCGTTCGGCGTTGGGCGTCATCGGGGTTCCAGGGGCAAGCGGGGGCATCAGTAGGCGACAGCGTGACGTAATAATCCTTGAGTGTCGCCTACTAATGGTAGAGTCGCGTTTTTTTCCAAGGAGGCGATGGCATGCGAAAGCTGGTAATTGGCGCATTGGCACTGGCAGTACTGTCCGGTTGCGCGGGCTCGAAAATGAACGACGCGCGCACCGGCGTGCCGTACAAAACGCTGGCTTCAGACAAGACGCCGTTGGTGGTTGCCCAATGCATTCAGTTCGGCTGGCAGGACGAGGCGGTATTTGGCGTTGACGCCGGAGGCTTCAAGGAGCCGATCGAAGCAGGCGGTTTTACCGTGTACACCACCGGCGGCGATTATTTTGTCGACGTGCGCAGTGCCGGCGCCGGTTCCAGCGTCAATTACTTTGCCATTGCCGACACGATGCCCGCCAAGCGTCGACTGGCCGCGCTCGCGACCTGCCTGTAATCCTTTGCCTAAGTAATATTCGGAAAAGCCCGGCGGGACAGCCGACGGACATTGGCTTATCATTCCCCCGCTCGCTCGACGTGATGGCTCTTTACCAGTACACGGACGTCGAGGCCGCAACGTCGAGCGGGCCTCGTTTCTCCTAGCGTGGCATGTAGCCCAAGTGCCAGCGCCGCGGAATCTTCAGCGACACGACGCCCAGCAACGCGGCGAGCGCGCCACTGACCAGCAGCGCCTTCAGGCCGAGCTGGTGCTCCAGCACCGCGCCGATCACCGCGCCCACGAACATGCCGGCCCACGGAATCAGTTGCACCCTCCAGCCATTGCGCCGTTCTCCCAGCATCCAGCGGCCCAGCCCGCGGCCGAAGCGCGAGAGGGCGCCCGTCACATAAGTCAGGCCCACCGGCAAACCGTTTACCTCTTCCACAGCAGCATTGAGCATACCCATCGCCACAATCGCTGCCAGCAGCGCAGGCAAGGTGTCGTCGAAGGGCCACACCGCGCCGCCGCACAGCAAAGCCGCAATGCACAGCAGCAAGGGCAGCGCGTGCCGACGGCTGAGGCGGCTGATCACCACACCCAGGGCGTTGCCGACGACAAATGTTGCGACCAGCAGCAACAACCGTCCGGTGAGGCCCAGGTCGCCTGCGCTGATTGCCACGGCCAGGCGCGTGGTGTTACCGCTCATGAACGAAACAAAATCGCCGCTGGCCATAAAGCCTATCGCATCGGTCATGCCGGCCAGCACGGATAGGCTGGCCACCAGCATCAAGCCGACGCGCCCACGCCAGCGTTGGCGGTGGGCGAGTGCGGCGTTGGCGTAGGGTTTGCGCGATGAAGGCAGCATGGCCCCATGTTCCTCGGTGAGATTATTCGGCCACCACCGTAGGACGCTTTGGTTGCGCGCGCAATGACCTCAGACACACTCCAGTCGCCAGCCCTGACGCTGCCAGGTCAAAAGGTGCGTCGGCTTGAGGGCTTGCACGAACGTCTCGTCATGGGACACCACCACCATCGCCCCAGTAAAACCTTGCAACGCCTGCTCAAAGGCCAGCACGGATTCAAGGTCCAGATGGTTGGTCGGCTCGTCCAGCAACAGCAGTTGCGCCGGCACCTCGCGCCACAAGGCAATCGCCATCGCGGCCTTTAAGCGCTCGCCGCCGCTCAAGTGGCGGGTGGGTTGAGTCACCCGCAAGGCATCCAGTTGCAGCAACGCCAAACGCGTGCGCAGCTCGGCTTCGGCCAGAGGGGTGTCGAGCAGGTTGAGCTGTTCGACGATGCTACGGTTGCCATCCAGCAGTGCCAGGTGCTGGTCGATATAGGCACTGGCCACATGCACGGTGCATTCGCCACTGACCACCGGCCATTGGCCCGCAAGCGCCTTGAGCAACGTGGATTTGCCGCACCCGTTCGGCCCGCGCACGGCCATGCGCACCGGGCCCGCCAGGTTGAGCGTGACGTAGCTGCAGGCATGGTGCGGATCAAGCCATGGCAGTTGAGCGTTTTCCACGCTCAGAACCTGGCGGCCATTGGGCAATACTGAACCGGGCAGCGCCAGCAGCGTGGGCGATTGATCCTCCACACGCTCATGGGCTTGGCGTACCTGCGCATCGAGCGCGTGTTTATACGCGTGATGCGCGCTGCGCACGCTGCTGACGATCTCCTTGGCGGCGCCCTTCCAGCGGGCTTTGGTGAACCCGGTGACATTGGCGGTTTCTGCGTGCTTACGTGCGCGGGCGGCGTTGCGCTGCAGGTTGTCATGATCCTTCTGCAGACGTTTGCGTTCGCGGCTGCGCGCCAGGCGGGCGTGTTCCAGGGCGGCCACGGCCGCGTGCTGTTCGCTGTCGCGTTGCAAGCGATAGGCATCGTAGTTGCCGCCATACACCTGCGCGCCAAGCGGCGACAGCTCGATGATGCGCGCCATTGCATTGAGCAGTTGCCGGTCATGGCTTACCACCACCAGGCCGCCGGGCCAGGCTGCCAGCGTGCGCAGCAGCCAGTCACGGCCGGCGCTGTCGAGGTGGTTGGTTGGCTCATCGAGAATCAGCAACTGCGGCGCGGCCAGCAGCGCGCCGATCACCGCAACCCTGGCCAGTTGGCCGCCACTGAGTTGATCGGCTGGCGTGGCAGCGTCGAGTCGATGCAACCCGGCTGCACCCAGCGCGGTGCGCAGGCGTTCGGCAAGGTCCCAACGATCATCGACCAGCGCCAGATCATCCGCGCGGGCCTCACCGTGGGCCAGTCGCTCAAGGGCGGCCAACACCTGCGCGGTGCCGGTGACATCGGCGACGGTTTCGCCCGGTTGAACCGCCGGCGCCTGCGGCACATAGGCCACGCTGGCCGAGCTTTTCAACGTGCCGGCAGTGGGCGTCAGCAAACCGGCAAGCAGCTTGGCGAGCAGGCTTTTGCCCCGGCCATTACGCCCGACAATCCCGGTGGGTGTGTGATCGATCGACAGGTTGAGGTCGTTCAGCAGGGTTTCGCCATCGGCGAACTGCAAGGACACGTGTTGCAATGAAACGAGTACGGGCGGCCGTTTGACGTCAGTCATCAGCACCTCCAAAAAAATGTCGGACAGGCCAACAAGCGCGCCAGGCGGCTCGTTGCAGATACATTTTGGAAGGCTTAGTTGTTCACGTCGGCGTGCATCCCGTGATTCAGAAGAGGCGCAAAGGCTAACCCACCTTGGCGTTTTTCGGCAAGTCCGCGGCCAATTGCTCGAGGAACATTGCCAGCGCAACTTCTTCGGCTTTCAAGCCTTTGCGCACCCGAGGCTTGGGCAGCTTGGACAATTCGCCCAGGCTGAAATGCTCCAGCACAGCAGGGTGGATATAGCACTTGCGGCACACCGCCGGGGTATTGCCCAGTTGTTTGGCGACGTCCTTGACCATGGCGACCACATGCCGCTTGGCATCCGATTCCGGTTGCCACTCCAGTTCGCGCAATACCGCCAAGGCCAGGGCGGTGCCTGCCCAGGTGCGGTAATCCTTGGCTGTGAAGTCGGCACCGGTGAGGCTGTGCAGGTAGGCGTTGACGTCATGGGAGCTGACGGTATGCCGCTCACCGTCTTCATCCAGGTACTGAAACAGATTTTGCCCCGGCAATTCCAGGCAACGCTTGACCACCGTGGCCAGGCGCCGGTCCTTGACGCTGACCTGATGCTCGACGCCGCTCTTGCCGCGAAACTGGAACAGTATCTCGCTGCCCTTGATGTCGACATGGCGGGTGCGCAGCGTGGTCAGGCCGTAGGATTTATTGTCCCGTGCGTACTGAGTGTTGCCCACGCGAATCAGCGTGGCATCGAGCAGCATCACCACGGTGGCCAGGACTTTTTCGCGGGTGAAACCGGGCGCGGCAATTTGTGCTTCCAGTTGCGCGCGCAGTTTCGGCAATGCATTGCCGAACTGTTGCAGGCGCGAATATTTGTCGGTGTCGCGCACCTCACGCCAGCGCGGGTGGTAGCGGTATTGCTTGCGGCCACGGGCATCGCGGCCGGTGGCTTGCAAGTGGCCGCGCGGGTCGGCGCAGATCCACACGTCGGTGTAGGCCGGTGGCACAGCCAACGAGTTCAAGCGTTTGATTTCGTCGGCATCGGTGATGCGCTCACCGTTGGCGTCGAAATACTGAAACTTGCCGCGCAGCTTCTTGCGGCGGATACCCGGTTGGGTGTCGTCAACGTAATGCAGATCGCGGGGCAGGTCGGCAAGCAACGCGGAGTCGGGCATGGTGCAAATTCCTTGGCAGTAATCAGGCCGGTATGTCTGATTGACCGCAGGGTTTTGCGCTCGTGCCAAATTCTTAAGCCAGCACCGCCACCGCCTTGATTTGCGCCCACAGCGCCTGGCCGGGATGCAGCTGCAACTGGTCGCGGGAAAACCGCGTGATGCGCGCCAGCAACGGCGTGCCGCCGGCGTCGAGGCGCACCAGCACATGGGCGTTGTTGTCGGCAGAGATCTCCCCGGTCACCGTCACCGGCAAGCGATTGAGGATGCTGCTGGGTTCCTGCGCCTGCAGGCTGAGGCTGACATCCCGTGCCTGTACCTTGATGCGCAACTGTTTGCCCAGTGCCAACGGCGCATGGGCAACGCGCATCGATAACGCACTGTCGGGCAATTGCAGCGTGAGCAGTTGGTAGTGCGCGTCGTAGGCACTGACGCTGCCATTGATCACTACCCCGGCATCGTCACCCAGGGCCATGGGCAAATCGAGCCGCGCCAGGGTTTCACCGATGGGGCCGCTGGCCAGCACCTGGCCGTCACTGAGTAACACGATGTGATCAGCCAGCCGCGCCACTTCGTCCTGGGCATGGCTGACGTACAGCACGGGGATATCGAGCTCATCGTGCAGGCGTTCGAGGTACGGCAAAATTTCACTTTTGCGTTTGCTGTCCAGCGCCGCCAAGGGTTCATCCATCAACAGCAATTGGGGACTGGTGAGCAGCGCGCGGGCGATGCCGATGCGTTGGCGTTCACCCCCGGACAAATGCTGCGGGTGGCGGTCGAGCAAATGAGCAATGCCCAGCAGTTCGGTGGCGTGAGCCTGGTCCACGCGCCGCTGATGACGAGCAATACGCTTGAAGCCGAATTCCAGGTTGGCCCGCACCGACAGATGTGGAAACAGGCTCGCCTCCTGGAACACATAACCCAAGGCACGTTTGTGCGGTGGCACAAACAGCCCGTTGCGGCTGTCTTGCCAGACTTGATCGTTGATCTGCACAAAGCCGTCTTCGGCACGCTCCAGCCCGGCGATACAGCGCAGGCAGGTGGTCTTGCCCGAGCCGGAATGCCCGTACAACGCGGTGACGCCACGGCCGGGCAATTTCAAATCCACTTCAAGCGCAAAGCCTGGGTAGTTCAGTTTCAGGCGTACCTCAATCATCGCGATCAGCTCCAGCCCATCTTGGTTTTACGGCTGGAGTAAAGCGCCAGCAACACGAGGAAGGCGAACACCACCATGGAGCCGGCCAGCCAGTGCGCCTGGGCGTATTCCATGGCTTCGACGTGGTCGTAGATCTGCACCGAGACCACGCGGGTTTTGTTGGGGATATTGCCGCCGATCATCAGCACCACGCCGAATTCACCGACGGTGTGCGCAAAGCCGAGAATCGACGCGGTGATAAACCCCGGGCGGGCCAGGGGCAGGATCACCGTGAAAAAGGTGTCCCACGGATTGGCGCGCAAGGTCGCGGCCACTTCCAGTGGGCGGGTGCCGATGGCGCCGAAGGCGTTTTGCAATGGCTGCACCACAAACGGCATGGAGTAGATCACCGAGCCCAGTACCAGCCCGGTGAAGCTGAAGGTCAGGGTGCCCAGGCCCAGCCATTGGGTGAATTGGCCGAAATACCCATTGGGCCCCATGGTCAACAGCAGGTAAAACCCGATGACCGTTGGCGGTAATACCAACGGCAGGGCGACGATTGCGCCGATGGGGCCGCGCCACCAGGAACGGGTGCGCGACAGCCACAGGGCAATCGGAGTGCCGATGACCAGCAGGATCACAGTGGTCAGTGACGCCAGTTTGACCGTCAACCAGATCGCGGAAAAATCGGCACTCGACAGCGGCATTTACTGGGCCAGCTCATAACCGTAGGACTTGATCACCGCAGCGGCTTTCGGGCCTTTGAGGTAGTCGACCAGGGCTTTGGCCGCGGCACTGTCCTTGCCTTTGGCGAGGATCACCGCGTCTTGCTTGATCGGATCGTGCAGCGAGGCGGGCACGATCCACGCCGAACCGCTGGTGACTTTGCCGTCCTTGTAGATCTGCGACAGGGCGACGAAGCCCAGTTCAGCGTTGCCGGTGGAAACGAACTGGAAGGCTTGGGTGATGTTCTGCCCGGTGACCAGCTTGTCTGCGACCTGCTCGCTCAGACCTTCCTTGGCCAGCACTTGAGTGGCGGCGAGGCCGTAGGGTGCAGTTTTGGGGTCGGCGATCGACAAGTGCTGGTACTGGTTTTTCTTCAGCACCTCGCCTTTGGCATCGACGTAGCCTTCCTTGGCCGACCACAGCGCCAGGGTGCCGACCGCGTAGGTGAAGCGTGAACCTTTGACGGTCGCGCCTTCGTCATCGAGCTTTTTAGGCGTGGTGTCATCTGCGCTGAGGAACACTTCGAACGGCGCGCCGTTCTTGATCTGCGTATAGAACTGGCCGGTGGCGCCATAGGCCGCAACCAGTTTGTGGCCGGTGTCTTTCTCGAAGTCGGCGGCGATCGCCTGGATCGGCGCGGTGAAGTTGGCGGCCACGGCCACCTGCACTTCGTCGGCCTGCGCCGAGCCCAGGGCAAAGGCCGCGATCAGGGTGGCGAGGGCTGTGGGGGCCAGACTTGAGGCGCGGATCATCATGAAGCAGCTCCTTTGAGGATGTACGGCTTGTTATAGATAGAAGGCTTTATCGCTATGTAGAGGAATATATAGCGGTTAGCCATCGCCGGTACAGCGCAAAGTTGCCCGCGGCATCAGTTGTGCTTGAGCTTTGCCAGCGCCTGCGCGGCCAGCTCGCGAGTCAGGTCGTAAGTAGATGCATCTTTGCACAAGCGCAGTGCCTGGCCCGACCACAGGTTGCTGAAACCCGCCTCGTCCTTGGCCTTGAGCGGCATCAGGGCACCACCGGACGTGGGAAAGGCAGGCGCCGCCGGATTGATCGCACCCAGTTCACGCATCACGCGGTTGACGATGCCGCGCGCCGGGCGGCCGGTGAACAGGTTGGTCAGTGCGGTTTCGCTGGCCTGGGCTTGACGCAACGCAGAGTAGTGGGAGGCGCTGACGTTGGCTTCGGGTGTAAACAGGTAGGCGGTGCCGATTTGTACGGCTGATGCGCCCAGAGCAAGGGCCGCGACAATGCCGCGCGCATCAGCAATACCGCCGGCCGCAATCACGGGCACGCTGACGGCGTCGACGATCTGCGGTACCAGCGCCATCAAGCCGATCTGGGTATTGAGATCGTCGCTGAGAAACAAGCCGCGATGCCCGCCGGCCTCAATTCCCATCGCGATGATTGCATCGCACCCATGCTGTTCCAGCCAGACCGCTTCTTCCACGGTGGTGGCGGATGACAGCACCTTGGCGCCGGTGGCTTTTACCCGGTCGAGCAAGGTTTTTTCCGGCAGGCCAAAGTGAAAGCTCACCACCTCGGGGCGAAACGCCTCGACCACCTGGCAGGCGGCCTCGTTAAAGGGCGCGCGGTTGGAAACGGGTGTTGGCGCATCGAAATCGGCGCCCAGTTCGCGGTAGTAGGGTTGCAACAAGTCCTTCCAGCGACGGTCGCCGGCCTCGTCGGCGTCGGGCGGTCGATGGCAGAAAAAATTCACGTTGATGGGGCGCGTACCAGCCTGGCGGATCGTGCTCAAGGCTTCGCGCAGTTGCTCGATGGTCAGCGCTGCGGCGGGCATCGAGCCCAGCGCACCCGCTTCATTGGCGGCAATCACCATGGCGGCGGTCGTAGCGCCGGCCATGGGGGCCTGGATGATGGGCAGTTGGATGCCCAGCAGGTCGATAATGCGCGAGTCTGGCCAGGTGCTCATGGGATGCGTCTCCAGCGTGAGTAGGACTTTGCGCTGTTTTAACAGGGCCATTGGCACCCGGCCAGTCCGTATTATTCACTGGACGAGGGCAGGGTTTCGTGCAGCGCCATCAGTCGATGGCATGCCCCAGCACCGTGTGAATGCGCTCGGCAATATGGGCCGCATGGGTTTCCAGGGCAAAGTGGCCGGTGTCCAGCAGTTCAACCACCGCGTTGGCGTTGTCGCCCTTGTAGGCATGGGCGCCAGGCGGGATGAAAAACGGATCGTTCTGGCCCCAGATCACCAGCGTCGGCACCTGGCTGGCTTTGAAAAATGCCTGGAACACAGGGTACAGCGTGAGGTTATTGCGGTAGTCGAGAAACAGGTCCAGCTGGATTTCGTCGTTACCCGGGCGTTGCATCAACAGCACGTCCAGCATGTAGGACTCCGGTGCGACCAACTCCGGCTGACTCACCCCATGCAAGTACTGGTAGCGCGTGCCTTCCAGGCTGATGACCGCGTTGCGGATCACCTCGCGATTGGCTGCGCTCGCGTCCGCCCAGTAGGCGCGAATCGGCGCCCAGGCATCGCCCAGCCCTTCCAGATACGCGTTGCCGTTTTGCGAGACCAGCGCGCTGACCCGTTCCGGATGCGCCACCGCCAGTCGCAGGCCCACGGGTGCACCGTAATCGAATACATACAGGGCGTAGCGGCTCAGTTTCAGCGCATCGACGAAATGCCCGACGCTGATCGCCAAGTTGTCGAAGCTGTACTGGTAATCGCGCTCGAGGGGCACCTCGGTGAAGCCGAAACCGGGCAAATCGGGCGCGATGACCCGAAAGCGCGTGGCGAGCAGCGGAATGAGGTCGCGGTACATGTGCGACGAGCTGGGGAACCCGTGCAGCAGCAACATGACCGGAGCCGAAGGATCGCCGGCTTCACGGTAGAACATGCGCACACCATCGACATCAACGTGCTGGTAGCGAACGACGGGGGTTGCGATAGACATGATGAGGACACCTCTGTAACTGGATTGACTGGTAATACGGGTTACTGATTTAAAAGCTGCGCCCAAAAATGTAACCTGTCAAACCAATTATTACGGTTATCTTTTTTCATGCTGTAACTATCCAGGGGCAAAAATAGCGGTTACGATTGCGCGGTGCTCGAGAGGACAAATCATGGCCACCCTTACGCCCCATGCGCCACCATCACAACCCTATGTATTGGCCGATGAGCCGGTGCTGGACATGCTCAATACCCTGGCGAATATCGACGGCCAGCCGGTGGATTTCTGGCACACCGACGCCGACGTTGCGCATTGGCTGGTGCGCCTGGAGTGGGTAGCGCAAGCGAGCATTCCCACATTTGAAGAAGGCGCATTGCTGGGAGCTGCACGCCAACTGCGCGAGGTAGTCCGTGAACTGGTGGCTGCGCGCAAGAACGGTGAGACGGGCGACCCTGCGGCGCTCAACAGCTTTTTACGCAAAGCGGTCAGCTATCCGCAGTTGGTCTGGCCTGCGTCCGGGCAGCCTCAACTGGAGCGTCAGCGCAAGCAACAGACGGCGGAGCAGTTTTTGTCGCCGATTGCCGAAGCAGCGGCTCAGTTATTGGTGGCCGGCGATTTCAGCTTGATTCGCCGCTGCGAGCATCCCGAATGCGTCCTGTGGTTTTATGACCGGACCAAAGCGCACAAGCGCCGTTGGTGCAGCATGGCGTTGTGTGGCAACCGGCATAAAGTCGCGCAGTTTCGTAAACGCAAGGCCTTGTAAACGCACACTGGCGCTATAAAAGGAGAAGGCGGTGCAGGCATTTTCGGGTGACCAGTCTCAACCTGCGCGCACGTAATGCGGATGAAGGTCCGGCCTCCGGCGCACAACGTCGGACCCGTGTGCTGCTGTTTTGTGCGCTGAGTCTTTACTGACTTTCCCGCTCCAGCAGCTGCCGTTTGCGCTCAACCCCCCAACGGTACCCGGAGAGTTCGCCATTGCTGCGCACGACGCGATGGCAGGGGATCGCCACTGCCAGGTGATTGGCGCCACAGGCCTGGGCCACCGCGCGAAAGGACGTGGGCGCGCCGATACGCTGGGCGATCTGCGCGTAGCTGGCCGTGCTGCCCACCGGAATGTCGCGCAGTGCCTGCCACACACGCTCCTGAAAGGCGGTCCCGCGCAAGTCCAGGGGCAAATTCAGGCCCAGCGCCGGTGCTTCGACAAAGCCCACGACCTGGGCGATCAATTGCTCGAAATGCCGATCCGCGCCGACCAAATCGGCCTTGGGAAATTGATCCTGCAGGTCGCGCACCAGCGTGTCCGGATCGTCTCCCAGCAAAATCGCACACACGCCCCGTTGGCTCTGCGCCACCAGAATGGCCCCCAGCGAGCACTGGCCCACGGCAAAATGGATCTCGCTGTTAGTGCCGCCGGCCTTGTAATCGCTGGGTTTCATGCCGAGTAACTGATCGGCGGATTCATAAAAGCGGCTGTTTGAATTAAAGCCTGCGCCGTACACCGCGTCCGTCACGGAATGCTCGCCCTTGAGGCCAACGCGTACTTTGCGTGAGCGAAGGGCGCTGGCGTAGCCCTTGGGCGTCAGGCCGGTGATGGCTTTGAAGACGCGATGGAAATGGAACGAACTCAACCCGGCCAGGCGCGCAAGTACGTCCAGGCTGGGCGGTGTTTCGGCGTGCTCTAAATGCCGGCAAGCATCGGCGACTATTTGCGCGTGGTGCGCGGCCAATTGGGTCTGGTCGCCCGCGGCGCGTTTACTCGGCCTATAACCCGCCGCTTCGGCCTGGGCGGGGGAGTCAAAAAATTCGACGTTCTCCGGCCGTGGCAAGCGCGAGGCGCTGCTGGGGCGGCAATAAACGCCGGTGGTCTTTACGCCGTAGACAAACAGCGCGTCGGCCTTGGCGTCGCGGGCAACGATGGCGGCCCAGCGAGGGTCTTGTTGGTTGTTCATGGCCTGCACTCTTGACGGGTCACGGGCAGATTAACCGCGCGAGTTGCGCTCGACACTCCGAAGCTTGCGGTCAAATCAACCGGCCGTGCGGAAAGTCAGGTTGATACGTTGTGGTCCCATCACCGGATGCACACCTTCCTTGATCGGCATCACCCCATGAAAACGCAAGCGATCGACGCCGCCCCAGACCACGACATCGCCGTGAAACAACGAGATTTTCTGCGTGCGGTTGCCACGCTCATGCCCACCGAACAGGAAAACAGCCGGCAGCCCGAGGGAAACGGACACCACCGGGGCGCTATAGCAGCGTTCGTTTTTGTCCTGGTGCAGCGACATTTTGGCCCCGGGCACATAACGGTTGATCAGGCAGGCATCCGGGGAAAAGTCATTGAAGCCGGCTTCTGCGGCCGCCAGCCTGGCAAGCTCGCGCAAAGCGTCCGGCATTGCCGGCCAGGGTTGCCGGCTGCGCGGATCAACCGGGCTGTATCGATAGCCAGAGCTGTCGGTGGTCCAGCCCAGTGCGCCGCAACTGCTCAGGGCGGCCGACATGGTAAATCCGCCGGGTGTGACCATCTGCCGAAACGGGGATTGAGCCAGTACGCGCCGCAACTCAGGTAGCAGGCGATCAATCCAGGGCAGGGCGTAGCCCCTCAGCACGTAAGACTCTTCGCCGATCTGCTCGCGCCCGGCCGGTTGTTGCAGCGCATCGTCGGCGAACAGATCCGCCGTGGGGCCGGACATGGCTTACAGCGCCTTGCTCACAGTGATGTCGGTGATTTCGTCACTGGCATCGTGGATTTTCGCCAGCGCCTGCTGGGCTTCTTCGACACTGTTGGTGTGCAATTGCGCGAACTCAAAGCGACGTTCGCCGTTGAGTTTGTACTTGATGACGTATTTGGTTGTGGTAGTCACAGTGTTTTCCTGTCGAGTGTTCGGGTCAGCTCAGTTTGGTACTGGTGCGGCGAACGATGCGAATTTTGTGCGACAACGCGGGCTTGCGCGTAACGCTGATGGCGCGGCGTGTCACTACATCCAGGGTGATGTTCCAGAAACCGGTGCTGGGGGCGGTGATTTTTGCCGGGAACTTGTCGAATGCGCCGCCGTGATAGGTGTGGCGGCCGCCGTTCTTGAAGCTGCGAAAATTGGCGTCGCTCATCAGGCGAATGTTGCACGTCTGTGAGCATTCAATGACAACGATGTCGCCCTCGTTGAGGTGCTCGCGCTGGTGGATGAATTTCATGGGGTGTCTCCAGAAGGGCTTTTTCTGAAAAATCAGAATGATACGTAGGTTAAGATAGAGTTTATCAGCCCCAGCGCGTTTATTATCGGGTCGTCGTCGACGACTTCGACAATTTAAAACAGTTATTTCCCGAGTTTTTAGAGATAAATCCTACATTGGCGGGAGAAATTTACTCTCTACGCTGTCGTAGGATCTTTATCGGAGGTTTAAGTATGAAGTGGAGTGTGTTGGTTCTGGCCTTGGCCTTAGGTGGGTGTGCTTCGGTTGCAGATATCAAGCAGACCCCGCCAACATTGGTGGTCATTTCAGGTAAAAAACCGCCGGAATACGCCGCGTGTGTCGTGCGCAAGCTCGCCGCCACCCGCAGACCGCCGCAGATCGAGCCTCACAAGGACGGTGTACAGGTGATTGTGCCGCAGAAATTCTCGGCTGACCCGTCGGCGATCTTCGAGATTGAAGAGCGCTCCAGCGGCAGCAGTATCAAACTTTACGAAAGCATGTCGAACGTGCCCATTCGACCTGGTGATGTGAAAAAAGCCGCAGAGGATTGCATCTCCGGCTGAGCCCCAGCCTCATTGGGCGCTTGAATCCGATAAAAAGCCTGACGCTGCACTGCAGCGTCAGGTTTTTTTTGCAGTCATTTTGGGTGTTTTCGCAAAAGGTCCATTCCCCGACCGTTTGTAAGCTTATGCGCTCGTGATCTAAACCTATAACTCTAAAAATGCAGCCGTGATGAGCGTGTTGATCGGGCAAGGCATCCGTTAAACTGTTGGGCATTCAATGCAAAAAATGCCGCGCAACCTCATGGATGCGCGGCATTTGTCTTTTTCTGGAAAACCGTCATGAAGCGTGAACACGTCAAAGCCCGCCAGGCCGAGGGTCAGATTTCGGCCACCCATGTCATTCAGAACCCTGCCGATCTTGGCGAGTGGATCGTGTTTTTCAAGAAAAGCGGCGGACGCAGTTTTTTTCTGGTGGACGAGCAGGACGAAGTCGAGTCATTCGCGCGCCTGGATGACCTCATCGAGCTTCTGCGCGGGCTGGGCATCAAGTTCGCCGAAATTCACCTGTAGCCGTTGGCTATTTGCACACGACCACTACGCTTCGGCTCTTGAAGTTGCCTACGTCTTTGCCCAGGGTCTTGTCGTCTTCCTTGAGCGAGGGCGTGCCTTCGGTGCCGACGATACGGTAGCCGGTGCCCGCGCAGGAGGCGTCGGCTTTCTCGTAGCAGCTGGCCCACGAGTTGGCTTCGCCCGAGCAGTCGATGGTCAGGCCTTGTTCGCCATTTTTCAGAAAGGTGTCGGAGGTGGTGGTGCAGCCGGTCATCAGCGCCAGTGCCGCAGTCAGTGCCAGAATCTTGTTCATGAGTTGAGTCGTCGTCGAGGGTGTTGGAGGGAGCGCTGACACTGTCGTGGGGCGTTCGCAGCAGATTATAGCGAACTGCCACCTAGGTACAGACAAACACAAAAAAGCCCCGTCAAACGGGGCTTCTTGCGCAAGTCGCCGTGGCTTACTTGCCTTTGGGTCTTTTGCTCGATGCGTGGCCGGCTTCGTCCACAAACACTTCGGCTACCGCAATAGCCTGACTTTCAGTCGGGAATACCCCGGCAACGCTGTCACCGTGAAAGTTGATCAAGTGCCAGCCGTCTGCTCGCTGTGTGATCAGATAGCCGTTTACGCCTTTTGGTTCTGACATCTATTAACAATCTCGTGGTCTGGTTCAAGCGGCTCATGATAGCGCCAAATGCCGGGGGAAAGCGCAAGTTGTTGCAGGTCAGTGTGACGCGTGGCAAAGCGTGCTAAAACAGTTGCACCCCTTTTAATCATTGGGGGATGGCATGTTTTGCCGAACCGCTGGGCAAGCTCTTGGCAGGATCAGCGGAACTTACGCCGACATTTTTTCTCTATGATGACATCGCAACGCCAGCAGGACCCCATTGTAAGGTGACTGCGGCCTCATTAGACTGCGCCGAATTCCGTACGCACAGCCCTTTGTAAGGACTCATATGAT
>Ga0153931_100175_pt1 | contig 22946 bp, 19 predicted proteins | sample TSNJ015MetaG_FD_104730 | JGI IMG/M metagenome (GOLD analysis project Ga0153931, IMG submission 104730) | Attine ant fungus gardens microbial communities from New Jersey, USA - TSNJ015 MetaG | ecosystem: Host-associated > Fungi > Mycelium > Unclassified | place: USA: New Jersey, Wharton State... | reverse complement strand
CTGAACTCAAAACCACGATCCAGGGCGCCTATTCGCGTTTTCTCGAAGCCAAGAGCTTGAAACCGCGGTACGGCCAACGCCTGATGATCGCCGAAGTGGCCAAAGTCCTCGGGGATATCGACACCGACGACGAAGGTCGGCGCAGTGGCGACCCCGCGGTCGTGGCCGTCGAGGCCGGCACCGGTACCGGCAAGACCGTGGCCTATAGCCTGGCCGCAATCCCTACCGCCAAGGCCGCCGGCAAGCGCCTGGTGATTGCCACCGCCACCGTCGCCCTGCAAGAGCAGATCGTCTACAAAGACCTGCCCGACTTGATGCGCAACAGCGGCCTGAATTTCACCTTCGCCCTGGCCAAGGGCCGTGGCCGTTACATGTGCCTGTCCAAGCTCGACGTATTGCTGCAGGAAGGTCACGCCCAGACCGCCACGGCTTCGCTGTTCGAAGAGGAAGGCTTCAAGATCGAGGTTGATGAAGTCAGCCAGAAGCTGTTTACCAGCATGATCGAGAAACTTGCCGGCAACAAATGGGACGGCGACCGTGACAGCTGGCCCACCGCCCTGGAAGACGCCGACTGGGCGCGCCTGACCACCGACCACAGCCAATGCACCAACCGGCATTGCCCCAACTTCGGCCAGTGCGCCTTCTATAAGGCCCGCGAGGGCATGGGCAAAGTCGACGTGATTGTCACCAACCACGACATGGTCCTGGCTGACCTGGCCCTGGGCGGCGGCGCTGTGTTACCGGACCCGCGCGACACTCTTTACGTATTCGACGAAGGGCACCACTTGCCCGATAAGGCCATCGGCCATTTCGCCCACTACACCCGTTTGCGTTCCACCGCCGACTGGCTCGAAACCACCGCCAAGAACCTGACCAAATTGCTCGCCCAGCACCCGTTGCCCGGCGATCTGGGCAAACTGATCGAGCAGGTGCCGGAGCTGGCGCGCGAGATCAAGACCCAGCAGCAATTCATGTTCAGCGCCTGCGAGCAGGTCGCCGACTTCAAACCCGGCGAAGACGTCGAAGGCCGCGAACGGCCGCGTCACCGGTTTGTCGGCGGATTGATCCCCGAGCACATGCGTGAAATGGGTATCGAGCTGAAAAAAGGCTTCTCACGGCTGACCGACCTGTTCACCCGCCTGACCGACCTGCTCAAGGAAGGCATGGATGGCGAGGTCAACATCGGTATCGCCAGCAACCAGGCCGAGGAATGGTACCCCCTGTTCGGCAGCCTGCTGTCGCGCGCCCAGGGCAATTGGGAGCTGTGGACCGCCTTTACCGTCGAAGACCCGGAAGACAACCCGCCCATGGCGCGCTGGCTGACCTTGTCCGAAAGCGGTGCGCTGTTTGATATCGAGGTCAACGCCAGCCCGATCCTGGCCGCCGAAATGCTGCGCCGCAACCTGTGGAATGTGGCCTACGGTTGCCTGGTGACCTCGGCCACGCTGACCGCGCTGGGCACTTTCGACCGCTTCCGCATGCGTGCCGGCCTGCCGAAAAAGGCCGTCACCGCCGTGGTGCCGAGCCCGTTTCACCATGCCGATGCCGGTGTGCTGCGAGTGCCGGACCTCAAGGCCGACCCTCGCGACGCGGCCGCGCACACGGCCGCGATCATCCGCGACTTGCCGGACCTGGTGGAAGGTTCACGCGGCACCCTGGTGCTGTTTTCCTCGCGTAAACAGATGCAGGACGTGTTCGACGGCCTCGACCGCGACTGGCGCAAGCAGGTGTTCATCCAGGGCAACCTGTCCAAACAGGAAACCCTGAACAAGCACAAAGCGCGTGTTGATGGCGGTGATTCCAGCGTGTTGTTCGGCCTGGCCAGTTTCGCCGAAGGCGTGGACTTGCCCGGCGCCTACTGTGAGCACGTGGTGATCGCCAAGATCCCGTTCTCGGTACCGGATGACCCGGTCGAGGCGGCCTTGGCCGAATGGATCGAGGCCCGTGGCGGTAACCCGTTCATGGAAATCTCGGTGCCGGATGCTTCCTTGAAGCTGGTCCAGGCCTGCGGGCGCTTGCTGCGTACCGAGGAAGACCGAGGCACCATCACCTTGCTCGACCGCCGTTTGGTCACGCAGCGCTATGGCAAGGCTATCCTCAATGCTTTGCCGCCCTTCAGGCGCGAAATTTCTTAAGCCACTGTGGGCGAATTCGCCCACTTCGTGGTCTATCTCACTGCCAACGCTTTATGTCATCAGGCCATTCACCGGCCGTTTGGGAGAACCTTGTTCGTATGATTCGCACGCTGCCCGCTCTGTTTGCCTTGTTGTTTGCCGCGCCCTTGATGGCCGCGCCTGCCGGGCAACAAACGCTGTTCAATTTCGTCCGGCCTGCCGATGTGGTCAAGGTCGCGACCCAGGACGCGAGCCTGCCGCAATACAACGCCGAACAAACCGCTGAGGGCGAGGTGCTGCGCCGCATCACCTTCAACCCGGCGGCCGAACCGAGCCTGGTGCTCAGCCCGCAGACCGGCGTGTGGGACTGGTCGCAGTCCGGCGCCATGAGCCTGCGTATCCAAAGCGCCATGGACTGGGCGCTGACCCTCTACGTCAAGGTGCAGAGCACCGACGGCCAGACGTTGGTCAGCCGCATCGACCTGCCGGCCGGCCCCGCTCAAACCCTGCTGATTCCGCTGCAGGCCAACTCGCCGCTGAGCCAGGGCATGAAGGCCGGGCCGCCGATGCCGATTACCGTGGAAGGCCAGCGTGTGCTGTTGGCCAGCAGCGCCGGGGCAATCGATCGTAGCCAGGTGGCGTCGGTCACTCTGTCGATGATCAAGCCCAACGCAGCCCAAAGCATCCTGCTGGAACGCTTTGGCGTGCAGGACAGCGAGCCGGTGCTGAAGGCCGCCTACAGCGCGCTGGTGGATGCGTATGGTCAGTCCACGCGTGCGCGTTGGCCGGAAAAAGTCAGCAGCGACGAACAACTCAAAGCCGCAGCGGCCAAGGAGCAGCAACAGCTCAAGGGCTGGCTGGCTGAGCGCGACAAGTCTGCCCTGGACCAATATGGCGGCTGGAACAAAGGCCCGACGTTTGAAGCAAGCGGCTTTTTCCGCACCGAGAAGCGCGACGGGCGCTGGTACCTGGTGACGCCGGAAGGCCATCCGTTCTACTCCCTGGGCGTCAATACGGTTGCGCCGGACGATAATCAAACCTACGTGGCCGGCCGCGAATGGATGTTTGCCGCGCTGCCCAAGTCCGGCGAGCCGTTCGACAAGTATTACGGCCGTGCGGATAACCGCGGCGGCAACGGCGCTGACCAGGGCCGGGGCTTCAATGTGGGGCGCTGGTACGACTTTTATGGCGCCAACCTGCAGCGCACCTATGACACGCAAGGTTTCGACCACAAGCGCTGGGTCACGCACACGCTGGACCGCCTGCAAGCCTGGGGTTTCAACACCGTGGGCAACTGGAGCGACGAGGATTTGGCCAGCGCCGACCGCGTGCCCTACACCTTGCCGCTGTCGATTGTCGGTGACTACGCCAGCATCAGCACCGGCACGGACTGGTGGGGCGGCATGCCCGACCCGTTCGACCCGCGTTTCGCCATGGCCACCGAGCGCGCCGTGGCGATCGCGGCCCGCGATCACCGCGACGACCCGTGGCTGATCGGCTTTTTTGCCGACAACGAGCTGGCCTGGGCCGGCCCTGGCGATGATCCAAAGTCGCGTTACGCCCTGGCGTACGGGACCTTGCGCATGACCACCGACGTGCCGGCCAAACGTGCGTTCCTCAAGCAACTGCGTGACAAATACCGTAACGAAGAAGGCCTCTCCAAAGCCTGGGGCATACACCTGTCAGGCTGGGAGCTGATGGAAGACCCGGGCTTCGAGCCGCCGATGCCAAGCCCTGAGCACCCGGAAATCGAAGCCGACTTCAAATACTTCCAGAAGACCTTCGCCGATGCCTATTTCAAGACCATCTCCGATTCGTTGAAGTGGCACGCGCCCAACCAGCTGCTGCTGGGTGGCCGCTACGCCGTCAGCACCCCGGAAGCCGTGGCGTCCTGCGCCCAGTATTGCGATGTGCTGAGCTTCAACATGTACACCCTCAAGCCTCAGGACGGCTACGACTTCGCCGCCCTGCGCGCGTTGGATAAGCCGGTGCTGATCACCGAGTTCAACTTCGGCTCGGCGGATCGCGGTCCGTTCTGGGGCGGCGTGACTCAGCTGGCCAAGGAGGAAGACCGTGGTGTGGCGTACAGCAACTTCCTCAAGCAGGCCATGGCTGAGCCGTCGATCGTCGGCGTGCACTGGTTCCAGTACCTGGATCAACCGGTGACGGGGCGTCTGCTGGACGGCGAAAACGGCCACTTTGGCCTTGTGGGCATCACGGATGTGCCGTTCCAGGGCTTTGTCGACAGCGTGCGCAAAAGCAACCTGGCGGCCGTCGACCAACTGGGCAAGGAAGCCGAAAAAGCCAAGGCTGCCAGCGGGGTGCGTGAGAGTGAAGCCGGCAAGTCGGGGCACGACGGCAGAGGCGCGGGGCAGGGCGCCGGGCATGCTGGCGGTCACTCTGGAAATGGCCATTGATTCATATTTGACGGGTTCACAAAACCGCCAATGACTGGAACAATGTCGGCCACTTATTACGGTGTTTTCCGAGGCGGCTTAGGTGCAGATTCAGGGTCATTACGAGCTCCAGTTCGAAGCGGTACGTGAGGCATTCGCCGCGTTGTTTGATGACCCGCAGGAGCGTGGTGCCGGGCTGTGTATCCAGATCGGCGGCGAAACCGTCGTCGACCTGTGGGCAGGCACCGCCGACAAGGACGGTGCCGAGGCCTGGCACAGCGACACCCTCGTCAACCTGTTTTCCTGCACCAAGACCTTCACCGCCGTGACGGCCCTGCAATTGGTGGCCGAGGGCAAGTTGCAACTCGACGCCCCTGTCGCCAATTACTGGCCCGAGTTTGCCGCGGCCGGTAAGGAAGCCATCACCCTGCGCCAGCTGCTCTGCCACCAGGCCGGGTTGCCGGCGATTCGCGAAATGCTCCCCGCCGAAGCCCTCTATGACTGGCAACTGATGGTCGACACCCTGGCGGCCGAAGCCCCATGGTGGACGCCCGGCCAAGGCCACGGCTACGAGGCCATCACCTATGGGTGGCTGGTCGGTGAATTGTTGCGTCGCGCCGACGGGCGTGGGCCCGGTGAATCAATTGTGGCGCGGGTTGCGCGGCCATTGGGGCTGGACTTTCATGTTGGCCTGGCGGACGAAGAGTTTTACCGTGTTGCGCATATAGCGCGCAGCAAAGGCAATATGGGCGATGAAGCCGCTCAACGATTACTGCAAGTTATGATGCGCGAACCTGCGGCCATGACTACGCGTGCATTTGCCAACCCACCGTCTATTCTGACAAGCACTAATAAGCCTCAATGGCGGCGCATGCAGCAGCCAGCGGCAAATGGTCACGGTAACGCGCGTAGCCTGGCGGGCTTTTATAGCGGATTGTTGGACGGTAGTTTGCTCGAGGCGGACATGCTCGAACAATTGACCCGCGAACACAGTATCGGACCGGATAAAACTTTATTGACCCAAACGCGTTTCGGCTTGGGCTGCATGTTGGATCAACCGCACTTGCCCAATGCGACGTTCGGCCTTGGCCCACGTGCGTTTGGGCATCCGGGGGCGGGTGGTTCGGTTGGTTTTGCCGATCCGGAACATGATGTAGCATTTGGTTTCGTGACTAATACACTGGGGCCTTATGTACTTATGGACCCGCGTGCACAGAAGTTGGTCGGAATATTGGCCGGTTGTCTGTAAAGAGCTTGCTGTTTCACGTTTTTTTGTTACAAAGGCAACTATAAGAAGGCGCTGAACGAAATTTTGTAACTTCAATGTTCTGTAAGCGTCTGTTTAACGGGTCAACCAGACCCTCCGGTTTTTTCTCATTTTGTGGATATCTCATGTTATCGAACAAGTCCTTGGCACTGGCGCTGTGCCTCACAATTACGGGTTGCGCACAAACTCCACAAAATGATGCCGAGGGTGGGCATTGGTGGTCATTTGGATCAGACAAGGCTGCTACCAAGGACGCAGTAACCAAAACCGACGCCATGCCGGATGCAAAACCCGCCGCTGGCGCCAAGCCCGCAGCCCCGGTTGCCGCCGCCGCTGCTCCAGCGCCTGCCGCCGCCGCCGCCGCCGCCGCCCCTGCGCCCGTAGCCAAGGCTGAGACCGGCTCCAGCTGGTGGCCGTTCGCCTCTAAAAGCGCCGATGAAAAAGCGGCCGATGCCAAAGCCGATCTGAAAGCCGATCTCAAGGCTGCAGACCCGACGACCCCGGCGGTGGCCAAGACCGACACCGATACCAAATGGTGGTGGCCTTTCGAAAGCAAGCCAAAACCATTGGCCAAGGTCGACGTGACCAACGTGCCGATGCCTGACCCGAAAATCACTCAAGCCTGGCTGGACGACTATGAGCCGCGCCTGCGTGCGGCCATCAAGGACAGCAACCTGCAATTGGAGCGTCGCGAGAACGTATTGGTCGTGATCGCCCCGGTTGATGGCTCTTACAACCCGAAACGCCCGGCGATGCTGCTGCCAGTTACGTTGGGCCCGTTCACTCGCGTGGCCAAGGCGGTTGAAGGCGATCCGAAGACCGCTGTGTTGGTCTTAGGCCACGTCGACACCAATGGTGCCGAGCCAGTGAGCCAGGCATTGACCCGCGAGCGCGCGCAGTCCATCGCTTCGATTTTCAGCCTCAGCGGCTTGAAGCAGGATCGCCTGATGATGCGTGGCATGGGCGACCTTATGCCGCGGGCTGCCAACGATAGCAATCAGGGGCGTGCGCTGAACCGTCGCATGGAAATCATGTTCACTCAGCGTACAACGATGTTGGCGTTGTTGAGCAAGTACAACTCGGGCAAGCCACCGGTTGCGGAAATGGTTGCCGTGCAGACTGCACCCGCTCCCGTACCGGCGCCTGCTGCGAAAAAGGCCGCTCCGGCGAAAAAGGCTCCGGTCAAGAAAGCCGCTGCCAAGCCTGTTGCGAAAAAAGCTGCCGCCAAGCCGGCCGCGAAAAAAGCCGTACCCAAGGCCGACGCTCCAGCGACAAACGACCAGGCGAAAAACTGATCTGTTGAACCAGAAGGATAAAGCCGCATGACCCAGGCATTGGCCGATATGCGCCGTGACTACACACGGGACGGTTTGAGCGAGGCCCAGGCCCCGGGCGAGCCGTTTGCATTGTTCCACCAGTGGTTTGCCGATGCGGTGAAAACCGAGCAGCCACCGGTGGAAGCCAATGCCATGACTCTGGCCACGGTCGACCAGGACGGTCGTCCGCACTGTCGTATCCTGTTGCTCAAAGGCCTGGATACACAGGGTTTTACCTTCTTCACCAATTATCAGAGTGCCAAGGGCGAACAGCTTGCGGCACAGCCGTTTGCAGCCATGACCTTCTTCTGGCCCACCCTGGAGCGTCAGGTGCGCATCGAAGGGCGGGTGGTCAAGGTCACGCCTGAAGAGTCGGATGCTTACTTTCAGGTCCGCCCATTGGGAAGCCGTCTTGGGGCCTGGGCGTCGCCGCAGAGCCGGGTCATCCGTGATCGCGAAGAGCTGCAAGATTTGCTCAAGGCCACCGAGCAGCGTTTCAGCGACATCCAACCCGATTGCCCTGAGCATTGGGGCGGGTATCGCCTGCTGCCCGAGCGCATCGAGTTCTGGCAGGGTCGCGCCAGTCGCCTGCATGATCGCCTCAACTACCGCCTGCAAGCCGGCGAGTGGACTCGTGAGCGCCTGGCGCCCTGAGTTTCACCTTTCGTCACCTCGTACGAATGTTGCCCGCCACGGCGAAGTCTTTATCCATATGTCTTCGGCGTGTGCTGCTGCGCGACTACAATAATGATGAACGCGTTCATGACATTCTTCGGAACAGTTGAGTGCAACCGTTCGTCTATTTTTCTGGTGCTGGCAGTCTGTACTAAGGCTGAATGAAAGCAATTTTCTGCGGTGCTCGCCGTGACAGGCGCCAAGCCGCAGCGTCTAATGAATACCTGTCCTTTGGAGTTGATGCTATGCGTAAGTCCGTTTTACTAGTTGCCTGCTTTACCACCCTGTCGTTGCTGTTGGGTGGCTGCGCCTCGAGTCTGACCGGCGACTCGTACTCTCGTGACGAGGCGCGTCGTGTACAGACCGTTCGCATGGGCACCATTGAATCCCTGCGTCCAGTGAAAATCGAAGGCACCAAGACCCCAATCGGCGGCGCTGCTGGCGCAGTCATCGGCGGCGTTGGCGGCAGCGCCATCGGCGGCGGCCGTGGCAGCATTGTGACCGCCGTGATCGGCGCCGTAGCCGGCGGCCTGCTGGGCTCGGCCACTGAAGAAGGCCTGACCCGCACCCAAGGCGTGGAAATCACCGTTCGCGAAGACGACGGCAGCATGCGTGCCTACGTACAAGCCGTGCAGGAAAATGAAATCTTCCGCATCGGCGACCGTGTACGCATCATGACCGTTGACGGTACCAGCCGCGTTACTCGTTAAACGCCGGTCCTTGCAATAAAAAACCCCAACCGAGTGATCGGTTGGGGTTTTTTATTGCAGGCGCGGTGTGCCGCGCACGCTGCGTGACCTCAAACCTGGAAGTGCTTGACCATCGTGTTCAACTCATGGGCCAGGCTGGCGAGGGACTGCGAGGCTGCAGTCGTTTGGGTCGAGCCCTCTGCCGACTGAATCGACAGCTGCTGAATGTTCAGCAAGTTGCGATCGACTGCTCGAGCAACGTCGGCTTGTTCCGCCGCCGCCGTGGTGATCACCAGATTGCGGTCATTGATTTCATCGTTAGCGGCCAGAATGTCTGCCAGCGCTTGTTGCGCCAGCTCGGCCAGTCCCAAGGTTTGCTGAGTCATGGCGCTGCTGTCGAGCATGGTGTTGACGGTGCTGGCCGTGTTGGCCTGAATGCTGCCGATCATCTGCTCGATTTCCTGGGTCGATTGGGCGGTGCGATGGGCCAGTGCACGAACCTCGTCGGCGACCACGGCGAAACCACGTCCGGCCTCACCGGCACGCGCGGCTTCGATGGCCGCGTTAAGCGCCAGCAGGTTGGTTTGCTCGGCAATGGTGCGGATCACATCGAGCACTTTGCCGATGCCTTTGGCCTGCTCGGCGAGGCCGCCCACTTGCCCTGAGCTGACCTCGACCCCACGGGTCAACGCCTGGATCGAATTCAGTGCCTCGACCATGCGCTGTTGGCCCTTCAGCGCAATGCTGCGTGATTCCTGGGACAGGTCGGAGGTTGATGCCGCGTTTCGCGCGACCTCCTCAATCGCGGTGGTCATCTGAGTGACGGCCGTGGCTGCCTGCTCGATTTCGCCATGTTGCTGTTGCAGGTCGCGGCTGCCCTCGGCGGTGACGGCATTCAACTCTTCGGCCGCAGCGGCCAGTTGGCTGGATGAGCCGGTGATTTGCCGCAGGGTCTGCACCAGGTTGTTACGCATGGTTTCCTGTGCCCGGAGCAAGCGCGTGGCTTCGTCATTGCCTGTAGGGTTTATGGGCTGGGTGAGGTCGCCCTTGGCGATGGTTTCGGCCACCTGCACCGCTTCAATGATGGGGCCGGTAATGCTGCGGGTCAGTAGCCAGGCCACCAGCACTGTGCCGGCACTGACCAGCAAAATGACGATTGTGATGCCGCTCACGGCATGCTGGTAAGCGCCTACGGAGGTTTGGCCGGCCTGTTCGGCGCCTTTGTTGGCGAGGTCGATCAACTGGTCGAAGTTCTTGGTCATCTGCTCGTAGCTTTCTCGAATGCTGTTGAGAAAGTCGCGTGCGCCGGCTTTGTCGCCCGAGCGCGAGCGCTTGAGCATTTCGGTATGGTTCTTCGCGTAGGCATCCAGGCTTTGGTTGAACACATCCAGGCGCGATTTTTCCTCGGGTGTGCGTAGCAGCGCGGCATATTGGGCCAGCTGTTCCTTGACGCTTTTCAGGCGGCCGGCGGATTTGTCTTCATAGGTCTGCATGTCCGCATCGCTTGACGACAGGATGTGCGCCATTTCGCCCAAGCGAAAACGGTCGAGCGACGCGTTGGCCAGGGCCAGAATCCTGACACGCTGCATCCAGTTGTTCTGAATGTCGGCCGCCTGGGACTGGACTTCGCCAATCTGTTTGAGGGCGAACAGACCGAGAAACACACTCAGCGACGCAATGGCCGCGAAGCCGATGAAGGCTCTGGCAGCGATTCTTATATTTCTCAGGAACATGGGATTTTCGCTCGGGCTGAATACGCGTTGGAGAGCTGTGTCGGGCGGGTGTCCCTGGCAGGGACAGTGGTAGCGCCACAATCACTAGTCGGCGGCGCGCGCAAAGTCTTTAGGCGTTTGAGGTAAGTGTCATCTTCAGAAAAAGAAAAACCCCAATCGGGCTCACCGATTGGGGTTTTGGGTGCTTTCGCAACCCTCAGGCTTTCTTGCGACTCGCCATCGCGGTCACGGCATAACCCATACACGCGGCCAGGATCGACCCGGTCAGAATACCCATTCGATCCTCCCCGGCGAATTCGCTGGCACCCGGCACAAACGCCAGTGAACCGACAAACAGGCTCATGGTAAAGCCGATACCGCACAGGATCGCCACCCCGAACACCTGGCCCCAGTTCGCGCCGCTGGGCAGCGCGGCAAGGCCGGTCTTGATGGCGAGCCAGGTGAGGCCGAACACGCCGATGGTCTTGCCGATCAACAGGCCGGCGGCGATGCCCATGGGCACATGGTGAGTGAAGCTTTCCAGGCTCACGCCGGCCAGGGAAACGCCCGCGTTGGCGAAGGCAAACAGCGGCAGGATGGCGTAGGCCACCCACGGATGCAGGGCGTGTTCCAACGTCCTCAGGGGCGAGGGCTCGGCATTTTTGGTGCGCAGCGGGATGCAGAAGGCCAGGGTCACGCCGGCCAGCGTGGCATGCACGCCACTCTTGAGCACACACACCCACAGGATCAGACCGATGATCAGGTAGGGCCCGAGTTTGATCACGCCCAGGCGGTTCATCGCGATCAAGGCAATCAGGCACGCCCCTGCACCGGCCAGAGCAGCACCGGACAGGTCCGCTGAGTAGAACACGGCGATGACGATGATTGCGCCGAGGTCATCAATGATCGCCAGGGTCATCAGGAACAGTTTCAGCGATACCGGCACGCGCTTGCCCAACAGGGCCAGCACGCCCAGTGCAAAAGCGATATCGGTGGCCATGGGGATCGCCCAGCCGGAGAGTGCTGCGGGGTAGTCCTTGTTGATCGCCCAGTAGATCAGCGCCGGCACCACCATGCCGCCAATGGCTGCGGCCCCCGGCAGTACCACTTGCGAGGGTTTGGACAGGTGGCCGTCGAGCAGCTCGCGCTTCACCTCCAGGCCGATCAGCAGGAAGAACAAGGCCATCAGGCCATCGTTGATCCACAGCAGGGCTGGCTTGGCGATTTTCAGCGCGCCAATCTGTGCCACCACCGGTACATCGAGAAACGCGTTGTAGAGGTGTGACAACGGTGAATTGTTGATGATCAGCGCCAAGGCGGCAGCGGCGATCAACAACAGACCGCTGGCGGCTTCCAGCTGGAAGAAACGGGTGAAAGTGCTACGCAGAGGCAAGGGATGCTCTCCAATCCAGGTTCAATAGGTGGGTACCCTAACCCGTACCGTTAGTTGTTAAAACAAAAGTTATATTCTTATTTGTTATAAGGGACGGGCAGAGTCGGCGTTGCGCCAGAGCCTAGCAATTGTGTGTCTATTTGAGTCGCCACTGTATCTGTGTGCAGTGTAGGAAACTCCCTAAAATTGGCGCTGAAATCTTTAGAGACGCACCTTATGAGTGACCACCGTACCTGGGCCCGCGAAGCCATTCGCATCATTGAAGCGGACTTCCAGCGTAGCGCCGACACGCACCTGATCCCTTTGCCGTTGCCGGGGTTGCCGGGTATCGAGTTGTACTTCAAGGACGAGTCCAGCCACCCCACCGGCAGCCTGAAGCATCGGCTGGCCCGTTCACTGTTTCTGTACGCGCTGTGTAATGGCTGGCTCAAGCCGGGCGCGCCGGTGATTGAGGCCTCCAGCGGGTCGACGGCAATTTCGGAAGCGTATTTCGCGCGGCTGCTTGGCCTGCCGTTCATTGCGGTGATGCCAGCCACCACGTCTCAGGAGAAAATCGCCCAGATCGCCTTCTACGGCGGCAAGAGCCATCTGGTGAAGGATCCGACGCAGATTTACGCCGAGTCCGAGCGGTTGGCGCAGGAAAGTGGCGGTCACTTCATGGACCAATTCACCTATGCCGAGCGCGCGACGGACTGGCGGGCGAACAACAATATCGCCGAGTCGATCTTCCAACAGATGCGGTTTGAGCATTACCCCGAGCCGAGCTGGTTGATTTCCAGCCCTGGCACCGGCGGCACCACCGCGACGCTGGGGCGTTACGTGCGCTATCGCCAGCATTGCACCCGCGTGCTGTGTGCCGACGCCGAACGCTCGGTGTTCTTTGACTATTACCAGACGGGCGACGCCAGCTTGCGCCTGGATTGCGGTTCGCGGATCGAAGGGATCGGCCGGCCACGCGTCGAGGCGTCGTTTTTGCCCAAGGTGATTGATGCGATGGTCAAGGTACCGGATGCGCTGTCACTGGCGGCCATGCATTACTTGGCCGAGCGTCTTGGGCGGCGGGTCGGTGGTTCCAGCGGGACCAACCTGATCGGTGCCTTGGTGGCGGCGCAGCAGATGCAAGCGGCGGGGGAGTCTGGGTCGATCGTGGCAATTTTGTGTGACGGGGGCGAGCGGTATGCCACGACTTACTACGATCAGGCGTGGCTCGCCGGGCAAGGGTATGAGTTGAGCGGGCTGATTGCCACCGTTGCGGCCAGTGTTGAACGGGGTGAGCCGTTGCCGGAGACAATCCTGCGCGCAAACATCTGAAAACCGGCAAAAACCATTGTGGGGGCGGGCTTGCCTACGATGCCGGTGTTTCAGTCGATAAGTTCGGCGACTGAGACTCCGCCATCGCGGGCAAGCCCGCTCCCACCTTTGATCGGTTGGCTGTAATAGAGTGCTTAGGCCTCGATGCCGAGCATATCCCGCGCCAACGCCTCGGCAATCCGAATCCCGTCAACGCCCGCCGACAGAATCCCACCGGCATAACCCGCACCTTCACCGGCCGGGAATAAACCTTTCACGTTCAAGCTCTGCATCGACTCGTTACGGGTAATCCGCAGCGGCGAGGACGTGCGCGTCTCGATGCCGGTCAGCACCGCATCGTGCAACGAGTAACCTTTGATCTGCTTCTCGAACGCCGGCAACGCTTCACGAATCGCTTCGATGGCAAAGTCCGGCAAGGCCAGGGCCAAGTCACCCAGCGACACGCCGGGCTTGTAGGACGGTTCCACGCTGCCGATGGCCGTGGATGGCTTGCCCGCGATGAAATCCCCCACCAGTTGCGCCGGAGCCTCGTAGTTGCTGCCGCCGAGGATGTAGGCGTGGGACTCCAGGCGCTCCTGCAACTCGATGCCCGCCAGCGGGCCACCCGGGTAATCCACCTCCGGCGTGATGCCGACGACGATGCCGGAGTTGGCATTGCGTTCGTTGCGCGAGTACTGGCTCATGCCGTTGGTTACCACGCGGTTTGGCTCGGACGTCGCCGCCACTACCGTGCCGCCTGGGCACATGCAGAAGCTGTAGACCGAGCGGCCGTTCTTGGCGTGGTGCACCAGCTTGTAGTCGGCCGCGCCGAGTTTTGGATGCCCGGCGTATTTGCCCAGGCGCGCCGCGTCGATCAGCGATTGCGGGTGTTCAATCCTGAATCCCACCGAGAACGGCTTGGCCTCCATGTACACGCCACGCCCGTGCAGCATGCGGAAGGTGTCGCGGGCGCTGTGGCCCAGGGCCAGGATCACGTGCTTGGAGAGCAGTTGCTCGCCACCGTCGATGACCACGCCGTTCAGCTGGCCGTCTTCGATCAGCACATCGGTAACGCGCTGTTCGAAACGTACTTCACCGCCCAGGGCGATGATCTGCTGGCGCATGTTTTCCACCACGCCGGTGAGGCGGAACGTGCCGATGTGCGGCTTGCTGACGTAGAGGATTTCTTCCGGCGCACCGGCCTTGACGAACTCGTGCAGGACCTTGCGACCGTGGAATTTCGGGTCCTTGATCTGGCTGTAGAGCTTGCCGTCGGAGAAGGTCCCGGCGCCGCCTTCACCAAACTGCACGTTGGACTCGGGATTGAGCACGTTTTTGCGCCACAGGCCCCAGGTGTCCTTGGTGCGCTGGCGCACTTCTTTGCCGCGCTCGAGGATGATCGGCTTGAAGCCCATTTGCGCGAGCAGCAGCCCGGCGAAGATCCCGCACGGACCAAACCCCACCACGATCGGCCGTTCGACCAGGCCTTCCGGCGCCTGACCCACCACCTTGTAACTGACATCCGGCGCCGGGTTGACGTTGCGGTCATCGGCGAACTTGAGCAGCAGGGCGGCTTCGCCTTTCACGTTCAGGTCGATGGTGTAGATGAAGCACAGCTCCGACGACTTTTTGCGGGCGTCATAGCTGCGTTTGAACAGGGTGAAATCGAGCAGGTCATCACTGGCGATGCCCAGGCGCTGCACGATGGCAGGCCGCAGGTCTTCTTCGGGATGGTCGATGGGCAGCTTGAGTTCGGTGATTCGTAACATGACGGGATCCGGTAGGCGGCGGACAAAAAGGCCGGCTGTTTTGCAAACCGGCGATTATAAGCCCCAAAGGCGGTTTTCCGACACGTTAAAACAGCGTTGGGCCGAATCAGTCGTCGCGAGAACCGCCGAATGCCGCGCAACCACGCTGCACTTGGCCGTTGACGCGCAACTCGGCGGTCATGTGTTGCAGGCTGCCGCTGACGCTGTCGATGCACCGCTGCGGCGCGACCCAGAGTTCGATGTGCTGGTTATTGGCTTCGGTCATCAGGTTGAAACGGCCGTCGCCCAGTTGCTCTTCCACAAAAGGCACCGCTAAGGGTGGCTGGCCTTCGCGCTCCAGCACCATGCCCTTGGCGGTCACATTCATCGCCCAGGCGGGTTTATGGCCATTGGCGCGCAGCACCATGCGCTTGAAGTCCGGGTCGTTGCAGGCCGAAGTCGAACGTTCCATGCGATAGAGCTGTTGCAGCTCTACCGAGCCCTGGGTGCCAGTGGCAACCCCGGAAAACTTGCCGCGCAAGTCGGCAAACAGTGCGCCCTGTTGCCCAGCCAGTGAGGCGGCTTCCTGCAGGATGCTGGTGCCGCCGGCGTCGTTGACCACGTAGTTGCGTTTGTCACCGCAAGGCTGGAACAACAGCTTGCCGTCAACGGCCGTCAATTCACCCTGCATGCGGGTCAACCCGGCGGTAGACGGCTTTGCCGGCTCGCTCTCGAACATCTGGCAAGCGGTGAACAGAGGCAGCAGGGCAAACAGAACTAGGGTACGGGCGGCGCGCATTTATCGGGTCTCCAAACAAGTGCCGCCACGTTACGCAGGCTGACGCCGCACCACAACCCCAGTGCCCGGCTTCAGGCAATTCTGACAGACGCCGGATTCAGCCGACGATAAACGTCTGGCCGGTCTGCAGGCCTTCTACGCTTTTGGCGTAGGCCAGAGCTACGTCGGCACCCGGAGCCGGTTTGTAACCGCGGAAATACGGGGCGTAGCTGCCCATCGCTTCCAGCAGGACGGTCGGGCTCACGGCGTTGACGCGCAGGCCGCGTGGCAATTCGATCGCCGCGGCTTTGACGAAGGCGTCAATGGCGCCATTGACCAATGCGGCCGAGGCGCCGGTACGGATGGGGTCACGGTTGAGGATGCCGCTGGTGAAGGTGAACGAGGCGCCATCGTTGGCATATTCGCGGCCGATCAGCAGCAGGTTGACCTGGCCCATCAGCTTGTCGCGCAGGCCCAGGTCAAAATCGCTTTCGCTCATTTCACCCAGTGCTACGAAATTCACGCTACCGGCCGCGCAGATCAGGGCATCGAACTTGCCGGTCTGTTCGAACAGCTTGCGGATCGACGCGCTGTCGCTGATATCCACCTGAAAGTCGCCGCTTGTGCGACCGATGCTGATCACGTCGTGACGCTGAGCCAGTTCTGCCTTGACTGCCGAGCCGACCGTGCCGCTGGCACCAATCAATAGGATTTTCATCGTGCTGTTCCTCCAGGGGTAAGTGAAGGTTCAGTCTAGTGTGGCATTTCAGGTGGATAAACGTGCTAATAGGCAACCTTTGGTTTTCAAATGGAAACAATCCATGAGCGAGATGGATGACTTGGCGGCCTTTGCCGTTCTGATCGAAGCCGGCAGTTTCACCCTGGCGGCCGAGCAACTGGGGTGCAGCAAGGGCCAGTTGTCCAAGCGTATCAGCCAGTTGGAGGCGCAGTTTTGCGTGGTGTTGCTGCACCGCACCACCCGCAAGCTCAGCCTGACCGCTGCCGGTGCAGCGCTGTTGCCCCAGGCCCAAGCGCTGGTGGTTCAAGTGGAACGCGCCCGTCAGGCATTGGCGCGGCTCAAGGACGATTTAGCCGGGCCAGTGCGTATGACGGTTCCGGTGTCGTTGGGAGAAACTTTCTTCGATGGCTTGTTGCTGGAGTTCTCCAAACAGTACCCCCAAGTGCAGATCGAACTGGAATTGAACAACCGTTATCGAGACCTGGCGCGGGATGGGTTTGACTTGGGTGTGCGTTCCGGCGCCATCGAAAATGAGCGTCTGGTGGCCAAACCGCTGCTGGCCTGGCATGAAATGACCTGCGCCAGCCCGGCCTACCTGGAGCAACACGGCGAGCCGCTGACCCCGGCAGACCTGGCGACGCACACCTGCCTGCTCAACAGCCACTACAGCGGGCGTGAAGAATGGCTGTACCACCAGCAGCACGAACTGCTGCGAGTGCGGGTCAGTGGCACCTTTGCCTCCAACCATTACAACCTGTTGAAAAAGGCCGCACTGGTGGGCGCCGGAATCGCCCGCCTGCCGTCCTACGTGTTACCTGCGGAACTGGCTGACGGGAGATTGCGCTGGCTCCTGCGCGATTATCAGACGCGTAGCATGCCGATGTACCTGGTTCACCCGTATCAGGGTGGCTTGCCGCGTCGCACCCAGGTGCTGGCCGATTACCTGGTGGATTGGTTCAAGCGCAGCGGCGAGGCCCTGGACCGTCTTCAGCGGTAGCGGCGTGCAATCAAATGGTCGATGGACAGGCAGCCCGGGCCCTTGGCGACCAACAGCAGCAGCACGGTGATCCAGGTGCCGTGGGTCGGGTAGGCGTCCGGGTAAACGAAGAGTTGAATGGTCAGGGTCATGCCGATCAGGGCCAGGGCCGAGAACCGCGTGGCAAAACCCACCAGGATCAGCACCGGGAAGAAATGCTCGGCAAACGCCGCCATGTGCGCGGCGATTTCCGGTGACAGCAGGGGCACGTGGTATTCGCTGCGAAACAGCGGCAGTGTGGACGCCGCAAGACGCGGCTCGCCGAATTGGAACGTGCCGCTGATCAAGTCGATGGCAAACCCCTCGACCTTGGTCTGCCCGGATTTCCAGAACACCGCGGCAATGGAAAATCGTGCGAGAAAGGCGATCAGGCTGTAGGGGATTTTCTCGAACAGAGCGATGACCCGATTGACCGGACTCGAAGGGGATGTGTTCATGGCAATACCTTTTGTTCGAGGTGCAAATGAGTGATGGCGTCGTGGCTGATCAACAGGGCCAGGCATTGGTTCAGGTCGAACTGCGCCGACGCTTCAAGCGCGTGCTGCACCGCCGTCTCCAGTGCCGTGCCGTGATTCAGGCTGTCGATGAACGCGACCGAGCCGCTGTCGATGGCAAATACCTTGACCGCCAAGCCTTGGCGTAACACCAGCGCGCTTTGGGCGTGCCAGGGATTCAGGGTGGCCAGGCCACCTTCGGTCTGGTGCGCAGCCCAAACGGCCACCACCGCGTAAGCGCTATTCAGGGTGGCCAGGGATGGATGCAGGTGAAGGCGCAGCTTGCCCAGGTCTGTCTGGCCTTGCAGTGTTTGGAGAATGGCTTGCTGGTCCAGCGGCTGAGTGTCTGCCGCGTGATAGGCACAAACCCGCAAGCGCTCGAGCCTGGCGACGTCAGCCAAGTAGGGCACGCTGGCCGCCGGCTCAAAGGCCTGAATAAACCCTGCGAACGCGCTGCCGTACTCGCTCATCAGCGGGCTGCCAGGTGGGCTCGCCTGAACAAAAAGACCAGCCATGGCGCGAAAAAACTCATCGCCGACCAACTGCAAGGTTACGGGGTAAGCGGTTGCCAACGCGTTGATCAACGCGCTGTGAACATTGTTGCGATACACCGCGAAACGGCTGGCCGGGTCGGCGCCGTTGCGGCTGAACAGGCCGTCGGGGCACGCCAGGTCGGGATCGATCAGGGCGTCGGCAAACGCAGCGTGATGGCTCATACGTTCACCTGCAATAGATGCCAGTCGGCGTGTTGAGCTTCGGCATGCAGCACACTGAACGCAGGCAACTGGTTATCCCGCTCGATCAGTGTGGCCATCGGGCCCGTGCGCGTGAGTACCTGTTCGTATAACTGCCACACCGCGTTATCGATGGGCGCGCCATGGTCGTCGATCAGCAGGCGATCGCCCAGGCTGTCAGTGTCTTCGGCAAACCCCGCCAGATGTATCTCCCGGACGGCGTGTAATGGCAGCGCGTCGATGTAGGAAAGCGCCTCGCGCTGGTGATTGATGCACGACACATAGACGTTGTTGACGTCCAGCAGCAGGCCGCAGCCCGTGCGGCGGATGACCTCGCTGATGAAGTCCGTTTCGTCCAGGGTGGAGCGCTCGAATTGCAGATAGGTCGATGGATTTTCCAGCAACATCGGCCGCTTGAGCGTGCTTTGCACCTGGTCGATGTGCTCACACACCCGGTTCAGTGTGGCGGCGTCGTAGGCCAGGGGCAGCAAGTCATTGAGAAACACCGGGCCGTGGCTCGACCAGGCCAGGTGTTCGGAAAACGAGTGGGGTTGATAGCGTTCGATCAGCAAGGCCAACCGTGCCAGGTGCTCACGGTTGAGCGGGCCTTCGCCGCCGATGGACAGGCCCACGCCGTGCAGTGACAGCGGGTACTGCTCGCGGATCAACCCCAGGTAATGATGGAACGGCCCGCCGGCGACCATGTAGTTTTCGGCGTGCACTTCAAAAAAACCGATATCGGGCGAGGTCTCGAGCACTTCGATGAAGTGCTCGTTCTTCAGCCCCAGCCCGGCCCTGAGGGGAAGGCCGGGCACCTGAGCCGGTGAGACGGTGCGTTGGGGTAAAAGCGTCATCATCAGTACTCAGGCTGTGGGCTGTTTCAGGACTTGGCGGTGAAGGCGGCTGCCTGGCCGAAACCGGTCGGCGAGGTGGAGCTTGGGGTCTTGGCGCAAGTGCCGGCCGGGACCAGCTTCCAGGCGTTGGCCTGGTCTTTGACTTTCGAGGTGCCGGCGCAGGAAGTGCCGGCGCCCGCAGCGCAATCGTTCTTGCCGGCTTCAGCGACGCCGAAGCATTTGTCCATCTTGGCGTCGTCGGCGTGGGCCATGTTCGACAGGGCAGACAGGCTCAGGGCCGAACCGAGGGCCAGGATCAGGGTTGCGGCGGACAATTTAGTGGTCATGGTGTATCTCCAGCAATGAGGGGTGGGTAAGGAAGCGTTTGTGCTTGCTTACCCCTCTAGAGTCAAGGCTTCAGGTTGCGTTACAGCAGGTTGCAAATAAATTTTCGATGCACAGCCAATCGCCTCTGAGCCTGAGGGTTCTGGTATCGGTGGCGCTGCACCACCTTGCTGTCGGATCGCGCAATGCCCGGCGACGTTACGACCAATAGGGAGCTTTGGTGTTGAACAAGCGTTTTACAGATTTTTTTATCAGCAGGAATTTTTCATTTCTGCGGCTTGGGCAAGCGCTTTCGTCGTTTGGCGAGTTTGTTTTCGAGAGCACTGTCATCGTCTGGTGGGTGACGGACCTGTTTCACAACAGCGCCTTTCTGCCGACGGCCGTAGGTCTGGCAGTGGCTGCCTCGGCGATACCTCGTGTGCTGGTGGCACCACTGGCCATCGCCTCGCTTGCCGGCACGCTGGTGTGTTCCCAGACCCTAAGCCTGGCGCAGCGCGTTATCGGGTATTTCGACATGCCGTTGGACGTGTATGGCGTGTATATCTTTCTCGCTGCGGGCTTGCTGGTCACGGGCGCTGGCTTGATGCTCGTCGGCCAACGGGCCAGCAAAGGTCACTGGGCACGACGCGCTAAAAACCACATAAAAAAACGGCCCGAGGGCCGTTTTTGTTTACGCCAATGGCTCAGCCACCGAGGTAGGCTTCACGCACTTTCGGATCCGTGAGCAACTGCTCCCCGGTGCCCTGCATCACCACCCGGCCGTTTTCCAGCACGTAGGCGCGGTCGGCGATTTTCAGCGCCTGGTTGGCGTTTTGCTCGACCAGGAACACCGTTACACCGTCCTTGCGCAGCTGTTCGATGATGTCGAAGATCTGCTGGATGATGATCGGTGCCAGGCCCAGGGACGGTTCGTCGAGCAGCAACAGCTTGGGCTTGCTCATCAGCGCACGGCCGATGGCGAGCATTTGCTGCTCGCCGCCGGACATGGTGCCGCCGCGCTGGCTGAAGCGTTCCTTGAGCCTGGGGAACAAGTGCAACACCTTGTCCATCTGCTCCTGGTAGTCGCCCTTGTCGGTGAAGAACCCGCCCATGGCCAGGTTCTCCTCCACGGTCAGGCGCGAGAACACGCGACGGCCTTCGGGCACCACCGCAATGCTCTTGCGCATGATCTGCGAGGACTGTTGCCCCACCAGCTCTTCACCCATGTAGCGGATGCTGCCGCTGTGCGCCTGCGGCGAGCCGCACAGTGTCATCAGCAAGGTCGATTTGCCGGCACCGTTGGCGCCGATCAGCGTGACGATTTCACCTTGGCGCACTTCCACGTTGACGCTGTGCAGAGCCTGGATCTTGCCGTAGAAAGTGGAAACGTTTTCGAATTGCAGCATTTTACGCTTCCCCCAAAAAGGCTTTGATCACTTCAGGATTGTCGAGGATATGTTCCGGTGTCCCGTCGGCCAGAAGTGTGCCCTGGTTGATCACCACGATGTGGTCGGAAATGCTCATGACCAGTTTCATGTCGTGTTCGATCAACAGCACCGTGGCGTTGTTTTCTTCACGCAACACGCTGATCAGCGCCTTGAGGTCTTCGGTTTCCTTGGGGTTCAGGCCGGCGGCCGGTTCGTCGAGCATGAGGATCCGCGGGCGGGTCATCATGCAGCGGGCGATTTCCAGGCGACGTTGCTGCCCGTAAGCCAGGGTGCCGGCAGGGCGGTTGGCAAACTCGGTGAGGTTGACCTTGTCCAGCCAGTACTCGGCGTATTCCATCGCCTCGCGTTCGCTCTTGCGGAACGCCGGGGTCTTGAACAGGCCAGCAAAGAAGTTGGTGTTCAAGTGACGGTGCTGGGCAATCAGCAGGTTCTCGACCGCCGTCATGTCCTTGAACAACCGCACGTTCTGGAAGGTGCGCACCACGCCCTTGCGGGCGATTTCGTGGCCGGCCAGGCCCTGGATCGGCTGGCCGTCCAGTAGGATGCTGCCACCGCTCGGCTTGTAAAAGCCGGTGAGGCAGTTGAACACCGTGGTTTTGCCGGCGCCGTTCGGGCCGATCAGTGCCACTACCTGTTTTTCTTTCACGGTCAGGGCCACGCCGTTGACCGCCAGCAAACCGCCGAAGCGCATGCTCAAGTTTTCGACTTTCAGGATCTCGCGGCTCATTTGCGCAGCTCCATGTGTGGGCGTTGCATCGGCAGCAGACCTTGGGGACGCCAAATCATCATCAGCACCATCATGGCGCCGAACATCAACATGCGGTATTCGCTGAACTCTCGCATCATCTCCGGCAGCAGGATCATTACGATGGCCGCCAGGATCACGCCCAGCTGCGAGCCCATGCCACCCAGTACGACGATGGCGAGGATGATCGCCGACTCGATAAAGGTGAACGACTCCGGGGTCACCAAGCCTTGGCGCGCCGCGAAGAAGCTGCCGGCGAAACCGGCGAACGTTGCCCCGAGGGTGAAGGCCGAAAGTTTGATGACGGTCGGGTTCATGCCTAGCGCTCGGCAGGCGATCTCATCTTCGCGCAACGCTTCCCACGCCCGCCCGATCGGCATGCGCAGCAGGCGGTTGATCACGAACAGTGCCGCCAGTGCCAGCAGCAGGGCCACCAGGTACAGGAACACCACTTTGCTCACCGGGTTGTAGTCGATCCCGAAGTACTCGTGGAACGTCTGCATGCCCTCGGCGGCGGTGCGGTCGAACGACAGCCCGAAGAACGTCGGCTTGGGGATGCTGCTGATGCCGTTGGGGCCGCCGGTGATATCGGTGAGGTTACGCAGGAACAGCCGGATGATTTCACCGAAGCCCAGGGTCACGATCGCCAAATAGTCACCGCGCAGGCGCAGCACCGGGAAGCCCAGCAGGAAGCCGAACGTGGCCGCCGCCATACCCGCCAGCGGCAGGCAGATCCAGAAGCCCCAGCCCAGGTAATGCGAGAGCAACGCGTAGGTGTAGGCACCCACGGCGTAGAAGCCCACATAACCCAGGTCGAGCAGGCCGGCCAGGCCCACCACGATGTTCAGGCCCAGGCCCAGCAACACGTAGATCAGGATCAGCGTCGCGATATCCACCGCGCCGCGTGAGCCGAAGAACGGCCAGATCAGCGCGGCAACGATCAGGCCGATGATGATGTAGCGTTGGGTGCGCGGCAGGGTCAGGAACTGGCTGACCTTGGGCGATACCAACGGCCCACGGTTGCCCTTGAACAAGGCGCCGATCTGCTGGGTGAACAGCACGCGCAGGAACATCAGCACCGAGCACAGGGCGATGATGGTCAGGGTCACGGGACCGGTGCCATGCACTTCCAGGTTGATGCCAACAATGCTCAGCTTGAGGCCCAGTACCGGAAAGGCCACGGCCCACACCAGCAAGGCGCTGAAAAACGCCGAT
>Ga0153931_100174_pt1 | contig 23001 bp, 22 predicted proteins | sample TSNJ015MetaG_FD_104730 | JGI IMG/M metagenome (GOLD analysis project Ga0153931, IMG submission 104730) | Attine ant fungus gardens microbial communities from New Jersey, USA - TSNJ015 MetaG | ecosystem: Host-associated > Fungi > Mycelium > Unclassified | place: USA: New Jersey, Wharton State... | reverse complement strand
TTCAGATGCGTCAGTTTGTCGACCATGGCTACTCACGGAAAAACGATCTTATGGACGGCCAGCGGGCCGTGTTCGAGCGGGGCATGCTAGCACAGCACCTTCTTCTATTCAGGGAGCCGGCTAGATCGAAACGATATATGAATATGCCGCTGGGTTTGCCCCAACTCGGTCGAATGTGGGAGCGAGCTTTTTGTGGGAGCTGGCTTGCCTGCGATACAGGCACCTCGGTCAGTCAGGCAAATGGCGGTGATGCTGTCGCAGGCAAGCCAGCTCCCACAGGGGCCTGCTGTGAGGCTCAGATCGGGTTGGGGCAATCGATGAACAGATGCTCCAAGGCAAAACGCCGCGCCAGGTAATCGCCCAACGCCTGCACGCCATAGCGCTCAGTGGCGTGGTGCCCGGCAGCGATAAAGCTGATGTCGTTTTCCCGCGCGCTGTGGAAGGTTTGCTCGGACGCCTCGCCGCTCAGGTACAAGTCGACGCCAGCGGCAATCGCGTCGTCGATGTAACCCTGACCGCCGCCCGTGCACCAACCGACGCGGCGGATCATTTCGCTGCCTTCGATCAGCAGCGGCTCACGGCCCATCACATCCTGCACACGGCGAGCAAAGTCGCGAGGCGACAGGGGCTCGGCGAGGGAACCGACCAAGCCGACGATTTTGGGGTTGCTCGGGTCCAGCGGGCCTTCGACGGTAATGTCCAACTGGCGGGCGAGTTGCACGTTATTGCCCACGTCCGCGTGCAGGTCCAGCGGCAGGTGGTAGGCGAGCAGGCTGATGTCGTGCTTGAGCAGGGTTTTCAGGCGGCGCTGTTTCATGCCGGTGATGCATGGGTTTTCGCCCTTCCAGAAATAACCGTGGTGCACCAGCACCAGGTCGGCCTGGGCTTCGACCGCGGCATCCAGCAGCGCCTGGCTTGCGGTCACGCCGCTGACGATGCGCATCACCTGCGGACGGCCCTCGACCTGCAGGCCATTGGGGCAATAATCGGCAATTTTTGCGCTGCCAAGGTAGCGGTCCGCTTCCTCGACGAGGGTGGTAAGGGGGACGGCCATAAAAGACTCCTAAATATCCCGTTCCGAGGCGCTCGCAGCCTCGTATAATGCGCGACATTATGGGCGCTCTCCCGCCCCCTGCAACCTGTCAGGACTTACTTGATGCTCAAGGCACTGCGTTTTTTTGGATGGCCATTGTTGGCTGGCGTGCTGATCGCGATGCTGATTATTCAGCGTTATCCCCAGTGGGTGGGCTTACCCAGCCTTGATGTGAACCTGCAACAGGCTCCGCAAACCAGTTCGGTGGTGCAAGGTCCGGTGACTTATGCGGACGCTGTGGTCATCGCCGCGCCCGCCGTGGTCAACCTGTACACCACCAAGGTCATCAACAAACCGGCGCATCCGCTGTTTGAAGACCCGCAATTTCGCCGCTATTTCGGCGACAACGGTCCCAAGCAGCGCCGCATGGAATCCAGCCTGGGTTCCGGGGTGATCATGAGCCCCGAAGGCTACATCCTCACCAACAACCACGTGACCACGGGTGCCGACCAGATCGTCGTGGCCCTGCGCGACGGGCGCGAAACCCTGGCCCGTGTGGTTGGCAGCGACCCGGAAACCGACCTCGCGGTGCTGAAGATCGATTTGAAAAGCCTGCCCTCGATCACCATCGGCCGCTCTGAAGGGCTGCGCGTCGGTGACGTGGCACTGGCGATCGGCAACCCGTTTGGCGTCGGCCAGACGGTGACCATGGGCATCATCAGCGCCACCGGGCGCAATCAGTTGGGGCTCAACAGCTACGAAGACTTTATCCAGACCGACGCGGCGATCAACCCGGGCAACTCCGGCGGCGCCTTGGTGGATGCCAATGGCAACCTGACCGGCATCAATACGGCGATTTTCTCCAAATCCGGCGGCTCCCAGGGTATCGGTTTTGCGATCCCGGTGAAGCTAGCCATGGAAGTGATGAAGTCGATCATCGAGCACGGCCAGGTGATTCGTGGCTGGCTGGGCATCGAAGTACAGCCGCTGACCAAGGAATTGGCTGAGTCGTTCGGTTTGACCGGACGCCCTGGCATCGTGGTCGCCGGGATCTTCCGCGACGGCCCGGCCCAGAAAGCCGGCCTGCAACTGGGCGATGTGATCCTCAGCATCGATGGCGAACCGGCCGGTGATGGCCGCAAGTCGATGAACCAGGTCGCGCGGATCAAGCCGACCGACAAGGTGGCAATCCAGGTAATGCGCAACGGCAAAGAGATCAAACTGCTGGCAGAAATCGGCCTGCGTCCACCGCCGGCGCCGGTGAAAGAAGAGGAATAACGGGATTGGGAGCCCGTTCACGGGCTCCTGTAACCTAATATTTCAAAAGAAATCCATTCTCATTAGGCATGTTATATTGTTTCAATATAGACATTGGAACGTTCTATCATGCCGCCTCGTAGATTTACCCCACTGGCTGGTTTGGCCTTGGGATTGCTGCTCGACCCCGCCTACGCCGAAGACAACTACCTCCAAGACAACACTGTCGAACTGGACACCATCAGCGTCACCGGCGACGCCTATGAATCTGCCACGGGCCCCGTCAAAGGCTATCGCGCCACCCGCTCTGCCAGCGCGACCAAAACTGACACGGCCCTGCGTGACATCCCACAATCGATCAGCGTGATTCCCGCCACGGTGCTCAACGACTTGGGCAGCACCAGCGTGGAACGCGCCCTGGAATTTGCCGGCGGCGTGTCCAAGCAAAACAACTTCGGCGGCCTGACGCTTTACGAGTACAGCGTGCGCGGCTTCACTACTTCGCAGTTCTACCAGGATGGTTTCAGCGCCAACCGTGGCTACCCGAGCACACCAGACGCGGCCAATATCGAGCGCATTGAAGTGCTCAAAGGCCCTGCCGCCAGCCTCTACGGGCGTGGCGATCCCGGCGGCACCGTCAACATCGTCAGCAAAAAACCCCAACCGCAAGCCTTCACCACCGTGCAAACCAGTGCCGGCAGCTGGGACCGCTACCGCACAGCCCTTGATGTGAACACGCCACTGGACAGCGACGGCCGCATGCTGTCGCGCGTGAACCTGGCGGTGGAAGACAATCACAGCTTTCGCGACCACGTTGACGCCAAGCGCGTATTCGTCGCGCCATCTTTCAGCTGGCAATTGGACCCGGACACCCGCCTGCTTGTGGAAAGCGAGTTCGTGCGCCACAGCTCAACCTTCGACCGTGGCATCGTTGCGCCCCATGGCATGTCCCGCTCGACCTTCCTCGGCGAGCCCAACGACGGCAACATCCGCAACCACAACAACCGCCTCCAGGCCGCCGTGGGACACCACCTCAACGACGCCTGGCAAGTGCGCCTCGCCAGCCACTACAAACAGGGCAGCCTGTGGGGCGACGCCTCGGAAAGCCGCGCGCTGAATGCCGACGGCCACACCGTCAACCGCCGCTATCGCGAACGCTCCACCGGTTGGCATGACAGCATTACCCAGCTCGAACTGCGCGGCCTGTTCGACATCGGCAGTTGGCAGCATGAACTGCTGATCGGCAGCGAATACGAGGATTACCGCAAAAAAGAACGCGTGACGGCGATTGCCGGCAGCCTCTACCCCATCGACATCTATAAACCGATCTATGGCCAGGCCAAACCCAACGGCGCGCGCTCCGGCACCGACGTCTTCGAACAGGTGAAGAGCCAGGCACTGAACCTGCAGGACCAGATCGTCTTCACCGACCGCCTGCGCGGCATGCTCGGTGCGCGCTTCGAACACGTCGAACAAAGCACCGATGACTTCACCCGCAACCACGCCAAGAGCCGGCAAACCCATGATGCCCTGACCCAGCGCGCCGGCTTGCTCTACCAACTCACGCCGCAAGTCGGCGTGTTCGCCAACGCGTCAACGTCGTTCAAACCGAACAACGGCCTGGATGCCGGCGGTAAATCCTTCGAGCCAGAAGAAGGCGTCGGTTATGAAATTGGGCTCAAGAGCGAGCTGTTCGACGATCGCCTGAGCACCACCCTCGCCGCCTTCCACATTGAAAAGAAAAATGTCCTCGCCCTCGAACCCGCCACCGATACACAGCGCGCCATGGGCAAGGCGCGCAGCCAGGGTGTTGACCTGCAACTGAGTGGGCAAGTGACCGACGCCGTACGCGTCATCGGCGCCTTCGCCTACATCGACGCCGAAGTGACCAAGGGTGACAAAGCCATCCCTACCGGCAGCCGAATTCTCGGCGTGGCCAAGCGCAGCGCCAGCCTGCTGGGCGTGTATGAATTCCAGAATGGCGTGTTGCGCGGCTCGGACCTGGGCGCAGCGTTCACCTACGTCGGTGACCGCTCCGGCGAGGCTGGCAGCCGTTTCGAACTGCCTGCTTACCACACCGTCGACCTGCTGGCGCATTACAAAGCCAGCGAGAGCGTCACCGTGGGCCTGAACCTCAACAACCTATTCGACGAAAAGTACTACGAGCGCTCCTACAGCAATTACTGGGTCACGCCCGGTGAGCCGCGCAACGTCACCGTCAGCCTGACCCTCAACCTGTAAAAGGACGCTCCCATGCAAGCCTTAAAATCCCTGGCCGTGCTCGGCCTGCTGTGTGCCAGCCAAGTTTCTGCCCACGGCCTGTGGACCGAACAGCGGCGCGGCAATATCGAAGTGATCTACGGCCACGGCGCCGAGGACAACGCCTTCAAGGCCGAGAAAATCAGCGGCGCCTGGGCATATGACGCCAGCGCCAAGATGATTCCGGTCACCGTAGAACGCCTTGCCGACCACGCGCGCCTCAAGCCGCTCAAATCGCCCGCCGTTTTAGCCGTGGCGTTGGATAACGGCATGTGGTCGCAGACGCCGGACAAGAAGTGGATCAACCAGGGCCGCAGCCATGTGCCGGGAGCGATTGCATCGACCCAGACCTTCAAATACAGCCTGGCGATTTATCAGCCGGGGGCAAAGTTGCCGAAGCTGGATCAGATCAAGCTGCTGATCCTGCCTGAAGTGGACCCGGTGACTGTAGGACCTGGCCGGTCACTGCCGGTACGGGTGCTATTGGATGGCAAACCTGCGGCGGGGATCAAGCTGGTGGGCGACTATCGCAATGCGCCGAACACCTTGAGCACCGAGACCGACAAAGATGGTCGCGCCCAGGTGCTGGTGCGTAACGAAGGGTTGAATGTGATCGCGGCGCAGGTGGAGATCCCGCTCAAGGACAATGCCGATGTGGCGACGCGCGGGCTGTTCAGTTCGCTGACGTTCCTGGGTGAACCGCATCACGAATAAGCCCTACAAAACACTGTGGGAGCGGGCTTGCTCGCGAAGGCGCCACATCAGTCAATACAGTCGTTGACTGACAATGCGCATTCGCGGGCAAGCCCGCTCCCACAGTTGATCTCTATCGTTTCGACAAACGGGTTAAAGTGCCAGCGGCGCTCTTTCACACAACGTATTCAGCGCCGCAGCCCACTGCGGGTCATCATTGAGGCACGGCACCAACACCAACTCCTCGCCGCCTGCTTCGCGGAACTGCTCCAACCCACGATCCCCAATCTCTTCCAGCGTCTCAATGCAATCGGCAACAAACGCCGGGCACATCACCAGCAGCTTTTTCACGCCTTGCTGGGCCAGGGCTTCCAGGCGGGCTTCGGTGTAGGGTTCGATCCATTTGGCCCGGCCCAGGCGCGACTGGAATGCCACCGACCACTTGCCATCCGGCAGGCCCATGCGCGCGGCAAATTCCCGTGCAACGCTGAAGCATTGCGCGCGATAGCAGGTGGCAAGCACCTCGGGCGACGCGTTCTGGCAGCAGTTTGCATCCTTGAAACAATGCCCGCCGGTGGGGTCGAGCTTTTTCAGATGACGCTCGGGCAGGCCGTGAAAACTCAGGAGCAAATGATCGTAATCCTGCTCGACGTATGGCCGGGCGCTCGCAACCAGTGCCTCAAGGTATTCCGGCTGATCGTAAAAGGGCTGCAGGATCGAAAACTGCACGTTGAGCTTTTTGTCGCGCACCACACGCTTGGCTTCTTCAATCACGGTGGTCACGGTGCTGTCGGCAAACTGCGGGTACAACGGCGCCAGGGTGACTTTCTTGATCCCCTGGGCAGCCAGGCGCGTCAGCGTCGTTTCGAGCGACGGTTCGCCATAACGCATCGCCAGCTCCACCGGGCCCTGCGTCCACTGCGCGGTCATTTGCTGCTGCAAACGCCGACTCAGGACTACCAGCGGTGAACCCTCGTCCCACCAGATCGACGCGTAGGCATGCGCCGACTGCTCGGGGCGCTTGATCAGGATCAGCGACACCAGCAACCGCCGCACCGGCCACGGCAGGTCGATCACGTAAGGGTCCATCAGGAACTGATTGAGGTAGCTGCGCACATCGGCCACCGAAGTGGAGGCCGGTGAACCCAGGTTAACCAGTAACAACGCGTGATCCGTCATGCAACATCCTATCTCTAGAGGCGGCTGGACAAGTCTTCCAGGGCCGCGTGCAACTCAGTGAACTGAAAAGTGAAACCGGCCGCCAACAGCCGTTCGGGCACGGCTTTTTGCCCGCCGAGCAACAACCCGGACAACTCACCCAGCCCGACCTTCAATGCAAACGCCGGCATCGGCATGAACGCGGGACGGTGCAGCACCTGGCCCAGGGTCTTGGCGAATTCGCGGTTGCGCACCGGGTGTGGCGCGCAGGCATTATAAGGACCGCTGGCGTCCGCCTTGTGCAGAAGAAAATCAATCAGGGCGATTTGATCTTTGATATGAACCCACGGCATCCACTGCCGACCATCGCCGATCGGCCCGCCCAGCGCCAGCTTGAACGGCAGCAACAGCCGCGACAAAAAGCCGCCCTTCGCCGCCAGCACGAGGCCGGTGCGCACCAGCACCACGCGGATGCCCATGGCTTCGGCGCGCAGGGCCGTTTCTTCCCAGGCGATACACAGCTGGCTCGGGAAGTCGTCCTGCACCGGGCCGCTGGCCTCGGTCAATTCGCGCTCGCCGCCGTCGCCGTACCAACCGACCGCCGAACCGGAAATCAGCACCTGAGGTTTTTGCGCCTGGCCTTCCATCCACGCCAACAGCGTTTCGGTGAGACTGATGCGGCTGCTCCACAACAAGGCCTTGCGCTTTTTGGTCCAGGGCCGATCAGCAATGGGCGCGCCGGCCAGATTGACCACCGCATCCACGCTGCCGATCACGTCTTGCAAGCGGCCAACGCCCAACACTTGCGCACCGCACCACTCGGCAACGGTGTCCGGTTCACGGCTCCAAACGGTCAAGCGATGCCCTTGGGCAAGCCAGCGTTGGCACAGCTGGCGACCGATCAAGCCGGTACCGCCGGTCAGCAAAATATGCATGGGACACTCCTCATGTAACGTTCGCCGCCGATCACTGGTCTATTTTATAAGCAGGGATCAATTGCAATCGGGCGTGGCTCTTGGTTGAGCCTTAGCTTTAACCATAGGCCACGCCGTAAGAACAGGTACGCCAAAACTTATACCAAAAAACAATATTGTACAGCTATTGGTGTCGGCGTAGTCTGTACCCAACGGTAAAACGAGGCCTCCCATGACTGTTCCCATCGCGATCATCGGCACCGGCATCGCCGGTCTCTCCGCCGCCCGAGCGTTAAGAGACGCGGGGCACGCTGTACAACTCTTCGATAAAAGCCGCGGCAGCGGCGGCCGCATGTCCAGCAAGCGCAGCGACGCCGGCGCGTTGGACATGGGTGCGCAATACTTCACAGCCCGCGACCGGCGCTTCGTCAACGAAGTGCAACGCTGGCAAAGCAACGGCTGGGCCGAGCAGTGGAAACCCCAGCTGTACAACTTCAAGTCCGGTCAGCTCACGCCCTCTCCCGACGAGCAAATCCGCTGGGTCGGTACGCCGCGCATGAGTGCTATCACCCGTGCGCTGCTGGATGATTTGCCGGTGGAATTCGGTTGCCGCATCACCGAAGTGTTCCAGGGCAAACAGCACTGGAACCTGCTGGACGCCGACGGCGGCAATCACGGCCCGTTCAGTCACGTCGTGATTGCCACGCCGGCGCCTCAGGCCACCGCGCTGCTCGCCGCCGCGCCGAAGCTGGCGGGTGCCGCTGCGGGTGTGAAAATGGACCCAACCTGGGCCATAGCGCTGGCTTTCGACAAACCTCTGGATACACCAATGGAAGGCTGTTTCGTCCAGGACAGCCCGCTTGACTGGCTCGCGCGCAACCGCAGCAAACCGGGGCGCGATACCGCCCTCGACACGTGGGTGCTGCACGCCACCAGCGCGTGGAGCAAGGCGCACCTGGACTTGCCCAAAGAGGCCGTGATCGAACACCTGCACGGCGCCTTCGCAGAGCTGCTGCACAGTGCCATGCCCGCGCCTTCTTTCAGCCTGGCGCATCGCTGGCTGTACGCGCGACCCTCCAGCGCGCATGAATTCGGGGTCCTGGCCGATGCTGACCTGGGCTTGTATGTGTGCGGCGACTGGTGCCTGTCCGGCCGGGTCGAAGGCGCTTGGCTCAGCGGCCAGGAAGCGGCGCGACGCTTGATCGAGCACCTGCAATGAACCGCATCAATCCCGCCAAACTGCTGCTGTCGAAGTGGACAGCAGCTCGTCCTCGCAACAAGGAGAAACACTTCTTGGTCACAGAATTGTTCCGTGACGAGGAAGGCACTGTGCTGGAAATCGAGCTGCAAGCCGTCATGACTCGCCGTGCTGAACGCCTGGCCTGGCAAACGTTGCAAAATGCCGAAGACTGGCGAATTGGCTGGAAGTAGTTCGCCTGAAAATACTTGTACAAAATATTTGACTTGTACAGCATCAAACCTATGATGAGATTTAGTTGTACAGACTCAAGAGTTTGTACAGGAATCTCGGAGAGGTTTGAACATGTCCAGCACTGGAAAACCGAAGATCGCCATCAGCGCGTGCCTCTTAGGCGAAAACGTGCGCTTCAATGGCGGACACAAACAATCCCTGCTGTGCAGCCAGACGCTCGCTGACTACTTCGACTTTGTGCCGCTGTGCCCTGAAGTTGCAATCGGCCTGGGCATCCCCCGCGAACCGATCCGCCTGGTGGGCGACCCTGCCCAGCCGCAGGCCGTCGGCACGGTGCGCCGTGAACTCAACGTTACGCAGCCACTGGACGAATACGGCCAGCAGATGGCGCTGGAACACACCGACCTGTGCGGCTATATCTTCATGCAAAAGTCGCCGTCGTGTGGCCTGGAACGGGTCAAGGTCTACCGTGAAAACGGCACACCTGTCGACGGCGGCGGGCGCGGCATCTACGCGCAGGCGTTCTGCGCACGCCACCCCAACCTGCCGGTGGAAGAAGACGGCCGGCTAAATGACCCGGTGTTGCGGGAAAACTTCCTGACCCGCGTCTTCGTGTACGCCAGCTGGCAACAACTGCTGGCCGAGGGCCTGACCCGCCACCGCCTACTGGCATTTCACTCGCGCTACAAATACCTGCTGATGGCCCACAGCCCGGTGCATTACAAAAGCCTCGGCCACCTGCTGGGCAGCATGGGCAAGGACACCCGTCTCGACGAACTGGCCGCCGGCTATTTCAGCGAGCTGATGACCGGCCTGAAAAAATGCGCCACCCGCGGCACTCACACCAATGTGCTGCAACACATCAGCGGCTACCTCAAACAGGCCATCAGCGCCGACGACAAGCAGGAAATGCAAACCGTCATCGGCCAGTACCGTACCGGCATCGTACCGCTGGTGGTGCCATTGACCCTGCTCAAACACCACTTCCGCCAACACCCGGACCGTTACATCGCGCAGCAGGCCTACCTGCAACCGCACCCTGAAAACCTCAGCCTGCGTAATGCGATCTGACCCATGAAAAGTACATTATGAAAGCTGACCTGCAAGACGAACCCGGCGAAGACATCGCCCAAGCCCTCCAGGACGGTTGGCTGCCCATTCGCGAAGTGGCGCGCCAGACCGGCGTCAACGCCGTGACCCTGCGCGCCTGGGAACGCCGCTACGGCCTGATCGTGCCCCAGCGCACGCCCAAGGGCCACCGGCTGTTCAGCGCCGAACACGTGCAACGCATCCACACCATCCTGACCTGGCTCAACCGCGGCGTGCCCGTCAGCCAGGTCAAAGGCTTAATCGACTCGGCCCAAGCCAGCCCCGACACCGTCGAAAACGAATGGCACGCGCTGCGCCAGAACCTGGTGAACGCCATCAGCGCGTTGGCCGAGCGCCGGGTCGACGATGCGTTTAACCAAGCCATGGCGTTGTACCCGCCACGTACCCTGTGCGAGCAGTTGCTGCTGCCGCTGCTCCAGGAACTCGAACAACGCTGGCAAGGCCAGTTCGGCGCGCAAATGGAGCGGGTATTTTTCCTGTCATGGCTGCGCAGCAAGTTCGGTGCGCGCATCTATCACAACAATCGCCAGCTGCAAGGCGCCCCGCTGCTGCTGGTCAACCACTCGGACTTGCCGCTGGAGCCGCACGTGTGGCTCAGCGCCTGGCTGGCCAGCAGCGCCGATTGCCCAGTGGAAGTCTTCGATTGGCCGTTGCCGGTCGGTGAGTTGGCGTTAGCGGTGGAGCACCTGCAACCGCGGGCCGTGCTGCTGTATTCGAGCAAGGCCCTGCAGGTGTCGACGCTCACCAAACTGCTGGGCGGCGTCGATTGCCCGACGCTGATTGCCGGACCAACGGTATGCATCCACCAGGCCGAGTTGGCCGTATTAACCCGTGAAACCCCTGAATTGTTCGTGGCCGAAGACCCGTTGTCGGCCCACTTGATTCTGATCCAGCGTGGACTTCTTTAAATGCATTTGATCTGGCTGCGCACCGACTTGCGCGTACACGACAACACCGCCCTGGCCGCCGCCTGCCAGCGAGGCCCGGTTGCGGCCGTGTACCTGATCACTCCCGAACAGTGGCTGGCCCACGATGACGCGCCGTGCAAAGTCGACTTCTGGCTGCGCAACCTGCAGCACTTGAGCCAGGCGCTCGGCGAGCTGAACATTCCCCTGCTGATCCGCACCACCGCGACCTGGGACCAGGCGCCCGCCGTACTGGGCACGCTGTGTCGGGAGCTGTCGGTCGAGTCGGTCCACGTCAATGAGGAATACGGCATCCACGAAACCCGTCGCGATGCCGCCGTGGCCCAGGCTCTGGAAACCCAGGGCGTGACGTTCCACAGCTACCTGGACCAATTGTTCTTCCAGCCCGGCAGCGTGCTGACCAAAACCGGCACGTACTTTCAGGTCTTCAGCCAATTCCGCAAAGTCTGCTACAGCCGCCTGCACAGAGCCCTTCCCCGCGTGGTGGCGACACCCAAAGCCCAGGCGCCGATCAAGCTGAAAAGCGATCCGATACCTGCACAGGTCGAAGGGTTCGAGCCGCCCGGCGAAGCCTTGCGCGCGCTCTGGCCGGCCGGTGAAGACGAAGCACGCCGCCGTCTCGACGCTTTCGCTGATCAACAAATCAGCTACTACAAAGATGAGCGCGACTTCCCGGCCAAACCCGGCACCAGCCAACTGTCCGCCTACCTTGCCGCCGGCGTAGTCTCGCCCCGCCAGTGCCTGCATGCCGCCTTGCAAACCAACCAGGGCGAGTTTGAAAGTGGCGATATCGGCGCGATCACGTGGATCAACGAGCTGCTCTGGCGCGAGTTCTACAAGCATATTCTGGTCGGCTATCCACGGGTGTCGCGCCACCGCGCTTTCCGTCCCGAGACCGAAGCGGTGGCCTGGCGCGATGCGCCCAAGGACCTCGCCGCCTGGCAGCAAGCGCGCACCGGCTTGCCGATCATCGACGCCGCCATGCGCCAATTGCTCGAAACCGGCTGGATGCACAATCGCCTGCGCATGGTGGTCGCGATGTTCCTGACCAAGAACCTGCTGATCGACTGGCGCGAAGGCGAGCGCTTCTTCATGCGCCACCTGATCGACGGCGATCTGGCCGCCAACAACGGCGGCTGGCAGTGGAGCTCCTCCACCGGCACCGACTCGGCGCCGTATTTCCGGATTTTCAGCCCGCTGAGCCAGTCGGAAAAATTCGACAGCGAAGGCGTGTTCATCAAGCACTGGCTGCCGGAACTGGCGGCGCTGAACAAAAAGGAAGTGCACAACCCCGAGGCGGTCGGCGGCCTGTTTGGCGTGGCCGATTACCCACGCGCTATCGTCGACCTGAAAAAGTCCCGCGAGCGCGCCCTGGCCGCCTTCCGCAGCCTGCCCTCGCGCCAGGGGGTTGCCGAACATGAGTGACTTCCTGCACCGGTTCGCCCAGGCCTTTGCGACGCTGGACAAGCACAACCTACACCTGCTCGACAGCCTCTACAGCAAGGACATCGCCTTCACCGACCCGCTGCATGAAGTGCACGGGCTGACGGCGCTGCACCGCTATTTCACCGAGCTGTATGGCAATGTGAGCCAGCTGCGTTTTGACTTTCACGGCTTCGACCAAGTGGCCGAAGGCGAAGGCTACCTGCGCTGGAAGATGAGTTTTTGCCACCCGCGCCTGAACAGCGGCAAGGTGATCCGGGTTGAAGGCTGCTCACACCTGATGTGGCGCGACAAGGTGTACCGGCACCGGGATTATTTCGATGCAGGCGCTCTGCTCTACGAACACCTGCCAGTACTCGGCCGCGTCGTCAGTTGGCTGAAAAGGAGAATGGGATGAGCCTTACACCGCCTCGCCGATATTGGCTGACCGGCGCCAGCAGTGGCATCGGCGCGTCGCTGGCCGTGGAGCTGCTCAACAGCGGCGCCCACGTGGCCCTCAGCTCACGCACGAAAGGCCCGCTGGAAGCCCTCGCCCAACGTTATCCAGGCCAAGTGCTGGTGGTGGCTGGCGACCTGACCAACAGCCAGACCGTGCGTGAGATCGGCGAGCACATCGGCGTGGTCTGGGGCTCCGTCGATACGGTGATTCTCAACGCTGGCACCTGTGAATATGTCGATGCCAAGCAATTTGATGCATCGATTGTCGAGTACGTGGTGCGCACCAACTTGCTGGCCAGCAGCTATTGCATCGAAGCTGCGCTGCCGCTGTTGCGCGCCGGGCATTCCCCGCACCTGGTCGGCGTGGCCAGCGCTGTCACCTACCTGCCCATGCCCCGCGCCGAAGCCTATGGTGCGTCCAAGGCCGGGCTGCGCTACCTGTTCGAATCCCTGCGCATCAGCCTGTCGCCGGAGAACATTGACGTCACGGTGATCAGCCCGGGCTTTGTCGACACCCCGCTGACCGAACGCAACGACTTCCCGATGCCCCTGAGCTGGTCCGCCGACAAGGCCGCGCGGCACATCTTCGCCAAGCTGGCAAAACGTCCGCTGGAAATTGCCTTTCCCGCCATGTTTATCGCCACTTTGTGGCCGCTGTCGAAGCTGCCCAACCGTGCGCAACTGATCATCGGCAAACGCATGTTGCGCAGCCCGCCACCGAAGAAGGACGACCTGTGAAGATCGCCATTATCGGCAGCGGCATCGCCGGGCTGACCAGTGCTTACCTGCTCAGCCGTCGCCACGACATCACGGTGTTCGAAGCGGGCGAGCGCATCGGCGGGCATACCCACACGGTCGACGTCACGGTTGAGGGTAAACGCTACGCGGTGGACACCGGGTTTATCGTATTCAACGACTGGACCTACCCCAACTTCATTCGCTTGCTGGGGCAGATTGGCGTCACCTTCAAACCCACCGAAATGAGTTTTTCGGTGTGCGACCAAAGCGCCGGATTCGAGTACAACGGCAACAACCTCAACAGCCTGTTTGCCCAACGCCGCAATATCCTGTCGCCAGGGTTCTGGGGCATGTTGCGCGACATTCTGCGCTTCAATCGCCAGGCACCGCTGGACCTGCAGGAACAGCGCATCAGCGCCGAGATGACCCTGGGCGATTACCTCGAAGCCGGCGGCTACGGCCCACGCTTTATCCGGCATTACATCGTGCCGATGGGCGCGGCGATCTGGTCGATGTCCCTGGCTGACATGCTCGGCTTTCCGTTGCAGTTCTTTGTGCGCTTTTTCAAGAACCACGGTTTGCTCTCGGTGAACAACCGGCCGCAGTGGTGCGTGATCGAGGGCGGGTCGAGCAGCTACATCGAACCGCTGACGCGCGGCTTTCGCGAACAGGTGCGCCTCAATTGCCCGGTGCATAACGTCGAGCGTACCGACGATGGCGTTGTGATCCACAGCGCCGCCGGCAGCGAGACCTTTGACCGGGTCGTGCTGGCCTGCCACAGCGACCAGGCCCTGGCCTTGCTGGCCGACCCCAGCACGGCTGAACAGGAAATCCTCGGCGCGCTGCCTTACGCCGACAACGATGTGGTGCTGCACACCGACACGCGCCTGCTGCCGGACCGCAAGCTCGCCTGGGCCAGCTGGAATTATAGGCTGACCGGCGATGCCCAAACCCAGGCCGCCGTCACTTACGACATGAACATTCTGCAAGGCATCGACAGCGCTACCACCTTTTGCGTCAGCCTTAACCAGACGCCAATGATCAACCCGCTGAAGATCCTCGCGCGCTTCACCTACGCGCACCCGCAATACAGCCTCGCGGCGGTCGCTGCCCAAGCGCGCTGGGAAGAATTGGCGGGTACGCGCAACACCTTTTTTTGCGGCGCCTACTGGGCCAATGGTTTCCACGAAGACGGCGTGGTCAGCGCATTGCGCGTGGCTCAAGCCTTTGGAGAAACCCTGTGAACAGCGCCCTGTACAGCGGCTGGATCGCCCATCGCCGGTTTGCGCCCAAGGCTCACGCCTTTCGCTACCGCATCGGCCTGCTGTACCTGGATTTGAGCGAACAGGACGAAGTGCTCAGGCTGTCGCCCCTGGCCGGCAACAGCCGCCTGGCGCCCTTCGGCTTTCGCCAGCAGGATTACCTGCGTGAATTCACGCGCCACGGCATGAGCTTGAGCGATGCCGTGCGCCAGGAAGTTGGCAAGGCGCTGGGGCGCGAGCCCCAGGGCGTTATCTGCCTACTGACCCAGGCTCGCAGTTGGGGCCTGGCTTTTAACCCGGTGAGTTTCTTCTACTGCTTCGAGGCCGATGGGCAACTGGCCGCGATCCTGTGTGAAGTGACCAACACCCCATGGCGCGAGCGTTATCACTACGTGCTGCCGGCCCAGGCGCTCGGCGCCGATGAGCATCAGCACTTCGCCGTGGCAAAGGCCTTCCATGTGTCGCCGTTTTTGCCGCGCGACCTGGAATACCGCATGAGTTTCAGCCCGCCCGCCGCCAAGCTCGGCGTGCACATGGCCGACTGGCAAGGTGAGCTGAAGGTTTTCGACGCCACGCTGAGCCTGCACAAGGAGGCGTTGAACCGCGCCAGCCTGCATCGCTACCTGTGGCGCTTCCCGTGGATGACCGCCAAGACGTGCCTGGCAATTTACTGGCAGGCCATGCGCCTGTTGCTCAAACGCACACCGATTTTTTCCCATCAGGCCGCCGATGGCGCCTCTCGCACCGCAGTCGGGTATACCAAGGATCGCCGCCATGAAATCCCCTAGCTTATCGGTCAAGACCAATCGCCTGAACGTCAACGGCATGACCAGCGCATTGCTGCGCAAGGCCGTGCTGCGCCAACTCAGCCAACTGCGCCACGGCCAACTGGTGGTGATCGAGGACGGCGAACGCCAAGTGTTCGGCGCCCGCGAAGCGCACCTGCTGGGGGAAATCCAGATCCTCGACTCGGCAGTGTGGGGTCTGGTGGCAGCCAACGGCTCGATCGGTGCCGGCGAGGCGTTTATCCACGGTTACTGGACCAGCCCGGACTTGACCGCCGTGGTGCGCGTAATGGTCAGCAACCTTGAGGTGCTCGACGCCATGGAAGGTGGCCTGGCGCGCCTGGCACGCCCCTTCACTCAAGGCCTGCACTGGCTCAACCGCAATACGCGCAAGGGCTCGCAGAAAAACATCGCCGCCCACTATGACCTGGGCAACGACCTGTTCGAAGAATTCCTCGACCCGACCATGATGTACTCGGCGGCGCAATTTCTGACGCCCGATGACACCCTGGAACAGGCGCAATTGAACAAGCTGGAGCGCATCTGCCAAAAGCTTGCACTCAAGCCCACCGACCATCTGCTCGAAATCGGCACCGGCTGGGGCAGCATGGCGCTGTACGCAGCGCAGCACTATGGCTGCAAAGTCACCACCACGACCTTGTCCAAAGAGCAGTTTGCCTACACCCAAAAGCGCATCGAGGCCCTGGGACTGCAGGACCAGGTGACCCTGTTGTTGCAGGACTACCGCGACCTGACCGGTCAATACGACAAGCTGGTGTCCATCGAGATGATCGAAGCGGTGGGCCATCGCTTCCTGCCGACCTACTTCAAGCAATGCGCGCATTTGCTCAAGAGCGACGGCCTGATGCTGCTGCAAGCCATCACCATTCGCGAGCAGCGTTTTGAGCAGGCCAAGAACAGCGTCGATTTCATCCAGCGCTATATTTTCCCCGGTGGCGCCCTGCCCTGCGTGCAGAACATGCTGCACATCGTCAGCCGCGACACCGACATGAACCTGCTGCACATGGAAGACTTCGGCCTGCACTACGCAAAAACCCTGCGCCTGTGGCATGAGAACTTCCGCCGCGCCCATGGCCGACTCGCCGAGTTGGGCTACGATGAATACTTCCTGCGCTTGTGGGAATTCTATTTGTGCTACTGCGAAGGTGGGTTCATGGAACGTACGATAGGCACCGCGCAGTTGCTGCTGGCAAAACCTGCGGCAATCAACCCACCCTTGCTCGGGCGCTTCAGTGCTTAAATCGCTGGCGAACGCCGTACTGTTCCAGTGCGGCTGGTTTGCCTGTGTGCTGGGGGGCGACAGCGGATGGTTGCTGGTGGTCGGTGCAGTGCTGGCTATTCACCTGCTATGGACAAGTTCATGGTCGCGGGAAGGCCGGGTGATCCTCGCCGTCACGCTGCTGGGCGCTGTGGTGGATACCGCATTGCGCACCTTTGGCGTCTTTCATTTCAGTTTTCCGGGGCCGCTGATTCCGTTTTGGCTGGTGCTGCTGTGGGCGTTGCTCGCCACCACGCTACGCCATTGCCTGGCCTGGAGTGCCCAGACCTGGTGGCGCGCCAGCGTGTTGGGCGCAGTCGGCGGGCCGTTGTCTTATTACGCGGGCAGCCAATTGGCCGGCGTGAGTTTCGGTTACGGCACGGCGCCAACCCTGATCGGCCTGGCGCTGCTCTGGGCGCTGGTGTTTCCGGTGCTGCACTGGATCGCCCGACAACTGGGGCACTGACGTCCGTCAGAGCTTTTACACCTACCTGACACGCTTGCCTTACACTGCGCGCCTATGACCAACATCCCCCACACTCAAATCACCGAACCCGCCGTCACTTGCTCGACGTGCGCGGCCTGCTGTTGCCAATTGGAAGTGATGCTGATCACCGACACCGGCGTGCCGGAGCGCTATATCGATACAGACGATTGGGGCGGCGAAGTGATGCTGCGTCTGGATGATGGCTGGTGTGCGGCGCTGGACCGGGACACCATGATGTGCACGATTTACGAGCGACGGCCGCTGATCTGCCGGGAGTTCGAGATGGGTGCGCCGGAATGCCTGACCGAGCGTGAAGGAATTGCGACGGCGTATCGCTAGCGCTGAACGTTACGAGGATTAAATGTGGGAGCGGGCTTGCTCGCGAAGGCGGTGTATCAGTCAATTATTCAGTGACTGACACCCACCCTTCGCTAACAAGCTCGCTCCCGCATTTGGTTTTGCAGGGTTCTGAAAAACTGCGCTGGTTTACAGCGGCATGGTGTAGTGCAGCGCGTAGCTTTCTACGCCGTCGTTATTGCTGCTGATGCCCGCGTTGGAATAGTGCGTGGCACGAATGCCCACCTCATGCCCACCGGTAAAACGCAAACCAAAGCCCAGGCGGTCCTCAAACTGGAAGGACTGGCCGATGTTGTTGTCTTCCAGGCGTGTGCGCGAGAATGCCGCCACCCCGATGCCGGCCTCGATGTAAGGTTTTACCGATGCCCCGGCAAACTCATACACAAACACTGGCGAGAACGACAGGCTGCTGGCGCCCGCACGTTTGTCGCCCTCCCAATAGGTGTAAGCGCCGCTCCAGTAGCCGGTCAGCCGGCCGGTATCGCTCTGCCACCAGCTTTTATCCCAATCCGATGTCAGCCCCAACCGATAGGTCATGGTCGAATCGCTGGTGCTCCCCACACCAAATTCCAGGCCAGCGGCCTGGGCCGAAACAGAGTGTCCTACCACGGCGGCCGCAATCGCAGCCAAACAGAACAAGCGCTTCATAAGAAACAGTCCTTGAGAACGAAGTTGTATGGTTTTGTACAGGCTAACTCGCTATAGAAGCGCGCGCATAGCCAGAAGTTCAGCGTCTAACCCCGGTATTTCACGAATTTTTCACGCGTCGAAGCTTCGCACAACTCCGGGATGTTTCCATAGTGTCGGTAGGATATTTCTTAAATGATCGACGTTACCGCTCGTCCAGAACCGGGCCGGCTCAGGGTTGCCGCGTGCCAACAGGTCACGCTCGCCCAGCAAACGCTTGAGCTGGCGTGCCACGGCAGCGCCGGTATCGATCAGGATGATGCTTTGGGGAAGCATCTGCGCCAGAAGCGGCTTGAGGAAGGGATAGTGGGTGCAGCCCAGAATAATCGTGTCACAACCGGCGCTGAGCAGCGGTTCGACATAGCCGCGCAACATCTGGCGCAGCTCGGGGCTGTCGAGGTCGCCGCTTTCAATCAACTCCACCAGGCCCGGGCACGGCTGGGTGATCACACGCACGTCGGTGGCGAAGCGATCAAGCAAAGCGGCGAACTTGGCACTTTGCAGGGTGCCGGTGGTGGCGAGGACACCGACCACGCCGCTGCGAGTGGCGGCGGCGGCGGGTTTGACGGCGGGCTCCATGCCTACCAGGGGCCAGTCCGGATAGTCCTCGCGCAAATCGGCGACGGCGGCGACGGTCGCCGTGTTGCAGGCAATCACAAACGCCTTGGCGCCTTGCTCGCGGAAAAATTCGGCGACACGCCGGGAGCGCTCAAGAATGAATGCAGGGGTTTTCTCGCCGTAGGGGATATGCCCGCAATCAGCCACGTACAGCAGCGTTTCATGGGGCAATAACTGCTGAATTTCTTCCAGCACGGTCAAGCCGCCGATGCCGGAATCGAACACACCGATGGGCGCGCTCTTAACCATGCTGCGTCCCGCAGACACTGCAACCGGGGTCGCGCTTGACGCGCAATTCGCGAAAACGTGTGGTCAACGCATCAATCAGCAGCAAGCGACCCACCAACGGCTCACCGAAACCGGCCAGCAATTTCAAGGCTTCCAGGGCTTGCAGGCTGCCGACCACGCCAACCAACGGACCGACGACGCCGGCTTCGCTGCAGGTCAGTTCAGTGTCGCTGCCGTGCCCGTACAAACAGTGGTAGCACGGGCTGTCGGCGCGACGCGGGTCAAACACCGACAACTGCCCCTCGAGGCGAATCGCCGCGCCGCTGATCAATGGCCTGGCGGCAGCAACACAGGCAGCGTTCACTGCTTCACGGGTGGAAAAGTTGTCGCTGCAATCGAGCACCACGTCCACCGCCGCTACTGCCGCGGCCAGTGAATCGGCATCCAGCGCTGCGCGGTGAGCAAGCAGTTTGACTTCAGGGTTGATCGCCGCGAGACGACGCAGGGCTGAATCGACCTTGGTCTGCCCGACGCTGTCGGTGTCGTGGATGATCTGGCGTTGCAGGTTGGTCAGGTCGACGGTGTCGAAGTCGGCCAGGTGCAGCTCGCCCACACCGGCAGCGGCGAGGTACAGCGCGACAGGCGCGCCCAAACCGCCCAGGCCGACAACCAGGGCGCGGGCGTTTTTGAGGCGCAATTGGCCTTCGATGTCGACATGTTGCAACAGAATCTGTCGGCTATAGCGCAACAGCTCCTGATCGGTCAGCACGGCCGGCGTCCCAGGGTGATGCGCTCGTGGCCGCCGAGGTCAAGGCGGCTGTGTACCGCTTCAAAGCCTGCGCCAAGCAACAGATCACGTACGGCCGCCGCCTGATCGTAGCCATGTTCGAGTAACACCCAGCCAGCCGCATTCAAGTGGGCTGGAGATTGGGCAATGATCAACCGCAAGTCATCCAGGCCATCATGCCCCGCCACCAGCGCGCTGGCCGGTTCAAACCGCACGTCGCCGGCCACCAGATGGGGATCGTTATCGGCAATGTACGGCGGGTTGCTGATGATCAGGTCGAAGGTTTGGCCTTGCAGGGCGCTGAACCAATGGCTGCTCAACACCGTGGCGTTTTTCAGGTGCAGGCGCTGGCGATTGCGTTCAGCCAGGGCCACGGCTTCGAGCACGCGGTCGACCGCCGTAACCTGCCAGGCCGGACGTTCGCTGGCCAAGGCCAGGGCGATGGCGCCGCTGCCGGTGCCCAGGTCCAGAACCCTGGCAGGCGTGGCGGGCAACAGTTCCAGCGCGGCCTCCACCAGCAGCTCGGTTTCCGGACGCGGGATCAGCGTGTGAGGCGCGACCTCCAGGTCCAGCTTCCAGAAGCCTTGCTGGCCGAGGATATACGCCACCGGCTCACCGCCCCGACGACGTTGCAAATAGTCAGCAAAGGTCAGCGCATGTTCGCTGCTGACGATTTTTTCCGGCCAGGTGTGCAGGTAGCTGCGCGATTTACCCAAGGCTGCGGCCAACAACAACTCCACATCCAACCGCGCAGTGGGCGAGTCGGGCAGGTCGGCGGCGCGCAGCAGGCTTGCGATGATGGTCATTTATTCACCTATCGCAGCCAATTGGTCGGCCTGGTATTCGGCGAGCAACGGTTCGATTACCGCATCCACACCGCCGGCGAGAATCTCGTCGAGGGAGTAAAGCGTGAGGTTGACCCGGTGGTCGGTGACCCGGCCCTGGGCAAAGTTGTAGGTGCGGATGCGCTCGGAGCGGTCGCCCGAACCCACCAGCAACTTGCGCTCGCTGGCAATCGCGTTGGCGGCGGCGCTGGTCTGCTGGTCGTTGAGCTTGGCCGACAGCCAGGACATGGCACGCGCACGGTTCTTGTGCTGGGAACGCTCTTCCTGGCACTCCACCACAATGCCCGACGGCAAGTGCGTGATGCGGATCGCCGAGTCGGTCTTGTTGACGTGCTGACCACCAGCGCCCGATGAGCGGTAGGTGTCGACACGCAAATCCGCCGGATTGATCTCGATGGCTTCCTGCTCGTCCGGCTCGGGCAACACGGCCACGGTGCACGCCGAGGTGTGGATACGGCCCTGGGACTCCGTCGCCGGAACCCGCTGCACGCGGTGCGCGCCGGATTCAAATTTCAGCTTGCCGTAGACGTTGTCGCCTTCAACCCGGGCGATGACTTCTTTATAGCCGCCGTGTTCGCCTTCGTTTTCGGACAGGATCTCGACGCGCCAGCCACGGCGCTCGGCGTAGCGCGAGTACATGCGGAACAGGTCGCCAGAGAAGATCGCCGCCTCGTCGCCACCGGTGCCGGCACGGATTTCGAGGAACACGTTGCGCCCGTCGTTGGGGTCCTTGGGCAGCAGCATGCGCTGCAGGTCGCCTTCCAGCTCGGCCAGCTTTTCCTTGGCCTCACGGACTTCTTCCACGGCCATTTCGCGCATGTCCGGGTCGCTGTCCTTGAGCAGCGCCTGGGCGCCTTCGAGGTCGGCCTGCACTTTCATCAGGTGTTTGTAGGTAGCCACAATGGGCTCAACTTCGGCGTATTCCTTGGAATAGGCGCGGAACTTGGCCTGATCGGAGATGACCTCGCCATCGCCGAGCAAGGCGGTCAGTTCTTCGAAACGGTCCTGGAGCACATCCAGTTTATTGAGCAGTGACGCTTTCATTGCGGTTTTTTATCCGAAGAGCTATCTGACGCGCCCTCACCGAGGGCAAAGAGTTCCTGGGCCATGGCCAGCGCATCGAGGCGGCCTTCGGCGGTAAGCTTTTTCAACTGAACGCTGGGAGCGTGAAGCAACTTGTTGGTCAAGCCACGCGCCAGTTGCATCAGCACCTCTTCGGCGCTGCTGCCGTTGGCCAGCAGACGCTGGGCCTTGACCAATTCCTCGTCACGCAGGCGTTCGCCTTGCTGACGATACGCCTTGAGCACGTCGACCGCTGCCAGTTCGCGCAGGCGCACCATGAAGTCTTCAGCGCCGGTGCTGACCATCTCCTCGGCGGCCTGGGCGGCGCCCTGGCGACTCTTGAGGTTTTCGGCAACCACTTCGTGCAGATCGTCGACGCTGTAGAGGTAAACGTCGTCCAACTCGCCGACTTCCGGCTCGATATCGCGGGGAACGGCGATATCCACCATGAAGATCGGTTTGTGCTTGCGCAGCTTCAGCGCGCTCTCGACCGCGCCCTTGCCAAGAATCGGCAACTGACTGGCGGTGGAGCTGATGACGATATCGCTGCGCACCAGTTCAGCCGGGATATCCGACAGCAGCACCGCATGGGCGCCAAACTGCTCGGCAAGAATGCTCGCGCGTTCCAGGGTTCGGTTGGCGACCACAATGCGCTTTACACCCAGGTCGTGCAGATGACGCGCCACTAGGGTGATGGTTTCCCCGGCGCCGATCAGCAGGGCCTGGCTGCGCTGCAAGTCGCTGAAAATCTGTTTGGCCAGACTGACGGCGGCAAACGCCACGGACACCGGGTTTTCACCGATGGCGGTGTCGGTGCGCACCTGCTTGGCCGAGTTGAAGGTGGCCTGGAACAGCCGCCCCAACAGTGGCCCCACGGTGCCGGCCTCGCGGGCCACGGCATAGGCAGATTTCATCTGGCCAAGGATCTGCGGTTCGCCCAACACCAGCGAGTCGAGCCCTGAGGCGACGCGCATCATGTGACGAACTGCCGCATCCTCTTCGTGCACATACGCACTGGCGCGCAGGTCATCGAGGCTCAAATGGTGATAATCGGCCAGCCAGCGCAGCACCCCATCCGCTGAAAGATGTTCCTGCTCTATATAAAGCTCACTGCGATTGCAGGTCGAAAGGATCGCAGCTTCGCGGCTGTCGGTGAGCCGGCAGAGCTGCTGCAAGGCCTCAACCAACTGCTCTGGCGTAAAC
>Ga0153931_100173_pt1 | contig 23022 bp, 20 predicted proteins | sample TSNJ015MetaG_FD_104730 | JGI IMG/M metagenome (GOLD analysis project Ga0153931, IMG submission 104730) | Attine ant fungus gardens microbial communities from New Jersey, USA - TSNJ015 MetaG | ecosystem: Host-associated > Fungi > Mycelium > Unclassified | place: USA: New Jersey, Wharton State... | reverse complement strand
GAAGTCCTGCACCTGGTCGACTTAACCGGTGCGAAAGATCCGGCCGCGCGCCAGATCCCGCTGCTGAAAAAATTGCTGGCGGGCGTAAGCGTGCCGGTGCAGGTTGGTGGCGGCATTCGCACTAAGGATGACGTAGAGGCGCTGCTGGAAGCTGGCGCCACGCGTGTGGTGGTCGGCTCTACGGCGGTAAAAGAGCCGCAGGAAGTGCAAAACTGGTTCAGGCAATATGGTGCAGAAGCGATCGTGCTGGCGCTGGACGTGCGTATCAATGCCAGCAACCGTAAAGAAGTGGCTATCAGCGGCTGGCAGGAAGCGGCGGGCGTAACGCTGGAGGAAGTGATTGAGCAGTTTCAGCCGTATGGCCTGAAGCACGTTCTTTGTACCGATATTTCCCGCGACGGCACGCTACAGGGATCTAACGTCGGATTATATCGCGAGGTTTCAGCCCTTTATCCACACATCGCCTTTCAGTCATCTGGCGGCATCGGTTCGCTGGACGATATTCGCGCGCTGCGCGGCTGCGGTGCCCAAGGCGTGATTGTTGGTCGCGCTTTACTGGAAGGTAAATTTAACGTTTCGGAGGCGATAACATGCTGGCAAAACGGATAATCCCCTGTCTGGACGTTCGCGACGGCCAGGTGGTTAAAGGCGTGCAGTTCCGTAATCATGAAATCATTGGCGATATCGTACCGCTGGCACAGCGTTATGCGCAGGAAGGCGCGGACGAGCTGGTTTTTTATGATATCACCGCCTCTTCGGCTAATCGCGTGGTCGATAAAAGCTGGGTAGCGCGCGTGGCGGAAGTGATCGATATTCCTTTCTGCGTGGCTGGCGGCATTAAGTCTGCGGAAGATGCCGCGCAAATTCTCTCCTTCGGCGCGGATAAAATCTCTATTAATTCTCCGGCGCTGGCCGATCCTGAACTGATTACGCGCCTTGCCGATCGCTTCGGAGTGCAGTGTATCGTGGTCGGTATTGATACCTGGTATGACAGCGAAAGCGGCAAATACCATGTGAATCAGTACACCGGCGACGAAGCGCGTACCCGGGTAACCACGTGGGAAACGCTGGACTGGGTAGAAGAAGTACAAAGACGCGGCGCGGGTGAAATCGTTTTAAATATGATGAACCAGGACGGCGTACGTAACGGTTACGATCTGACTCAGCTGCAAAAAGTACGCGCCGTCTGTAAAGTGCCGCTGATTGCTTCCGGCGGCGCGGGCACGATGGAGCACTTTTATGAGGCTTTCCGTGATGCCGATGTGGATGGCGCGCTGGCCGCTTCCGTGTTCCATAAGCAGATTATCAACATTGGCGAGCTGAAGGCATTTTTGCTCGACAAAGGCGTGGAGATTCGTACGTGTTAACAGAACAGCAGCTATCCCAACTCGACTGGCAAAAAACCGACGGCATGATGCCGGCTATCGTGCAGCACGCCGTTTCCGGCGAAGTATTGATGCACGGCTATATGAACCAGCAGGCGCTGGCGAAAACGCTGGAAATCGGCAAGGTCACCTTTTGGTCGCGTACTAAACAACGCCTGTGGACCAAAGGTGAAACTTCCGAACATTTCCTGAACGTGGTCAGCATTACGCCGGACTGTGATAACGATACGCTGCTGGTGCTGGCTAATCCGGTTGGCCCAACCTGCCATCGCGGCACCTCAAGCTGCTTCTCGCCTGCCGCCGCCGACTGGACATTCCTCTATCAGTTAGAGCAGCTTTTGGCCGAACGTAAACATGCCGATCCGAAAAGCTCCTACACCGCCAGCCTGTACGCCAGCGGCACCAAGCGTATCGCGCAGAAAGTGGGAGAAGAAGGCGTGGAAACCGCGCTGGCAGCGACGGTGAACGACCGCTTTGAGTTGACTAATGAAGCTTCGGATCTGGTTTATCACCTGCTGGTGCTGCTTCAGGATCAGGATTTAAACCTGAGTGCGGTAATAGAGAATCTGCGCCAGCGCCATAAGTAATAAAGACAAGCCGGGAAACCGGCTTTTTTATTAAGGAAAAGGGATGAGCACTTTCGATAAGCTAACCGCTTTACTGGACAGCCACCAGGCACGTTATCAGGTCATGGAGCATGAGCCGACGGGCAAGTGTGAAGAAGTAGCGGCGATTCGCGGCACCGCCGTGGGCCAGGGAGCAAAAGCGCTGGTCTGTCACGTCAAAGGTAACGGCATCAAACAATACGTGCTGGCGGTGCTGCCCGCAGACCAACAGGCGGACTTAGGCAAAGTGGCGCAGGCTGTTGGCGGTCTGCGCGCCTCGCTGGCCAGTCCGGCAGAAGTAGACCGGCTAACCGGCTGCGTATTTGGTGCGATCCCGCCGTTTAGCTTTCATGACGAGCTACAGGTGGTGGTCGATCCGACACTCTGCGAGCGCAATAGCGAAATTGCGTTCAACGCTGGCCTGCTGGAAAAGTCGATGGTGCTGGATGCGCGGGATTATCAGCGGATTTGTCGATTTGAGCCAGCGGAGATACTGAGATAGTTTTGCTGTCACTATTCAGGTGCTTAGCCTTAAATCTTATCTGAAGAGTTTTCGCTACCCTCCCCCTCATCTCAGCGCATTTGAAAAAATAAGCCGTACATGCAATAAGAGATGATCCGCAGCCAGTGTGGAGGCGGCTCAAGAGGAAGTGTGATGAAAATTTCTTCTCCTGAACAACGAGCGGCAGCAATCGAAACCGTTCTGCAAAAATTCCCTGGCTGGTCTGAAGGATCCAGACAGCGGCTAAGAAACCTTAGCGATATTAGCTGGAACAGTAGCAGTAGCGCTACGGTTGCTTTCACTTATCAGCCCGGTTCGCTCTCTATCCTGTTCCAGCTTACCGGCAATCTTACTAACGTGTTTAAAGGCCAGGCTCCGGATACGTTAAGTCCGGATATAACAGGTACGGGTGGAAGCGGCTCGCTGGATTTTGATGATTTAGCTGAGCTGATGACTTCTGGCACCGAGTTTCATATTTTTCCAAATGCCGATCAGGCTCCCTCGCAGCAAAACTTAGTGATTCTGTTTTGCGATAGCAGCTACCTGTACGGCCTGTTCACCTACTCGGGGTTACCTTCGATAGAAGGTGATGCGGTTGAGGGAACCGGTACATGGAGTTAAGCCAAAAAAAACCCCACAAACGTGGGGTTTAGCGCGGTACTGAAAAGACAATTTCAGTGTAGAAATTAATCCAGCCACTCGGTGTGGAACACGCCTTCTTTATCGGTACGCTTATAGGTATGCGCGCCGAAGTAGTCACGCTGCGCCTGAATCAGGTTCGCTGGCAGTACCGCTGAACGGTAGCTGTCGTAGTAAGCGATAGCAGCAGAGAAGGTTGGCGTTGGGATACCGTTCTGAACCGCATAAGCCACTACGTCACGCAGAGCCTGCTGGTATTCATCAGCGATATTTTTGAAGTACGGTGCCAGCAGCAGGTTTGCGATGTCCGCGTTATCGGCATAGGCATCGGTAATTTTCTGCAGGAACTGCGCGCGAATGATGCAGCCAGCGCGGAAGATTTTAGCAATCTCGCCGTAGTTCAGATCCCAGTTGTTTTCGGTAGAGGCGGCCTTCAGCTGAGAGAAGCCCTGAGCGTAAGAAACGATTTTGCCCAGATATAGCGCGCGACGCACTTTCTCAACGAATTCTGCTTTATCGCCTGCAACGGTCTGCACGGTTGGGCCGCTCAGTACTTTAGAAGCCGCAACGCGCTGGGTTTTCAGTGAAGACAGGTAGCGCGCAAACACGGATTCGGTGATCAGCGACAGCGGCTCGCCCAGATCCAGAGAACTCTGGCTGGTCCATTTACCGGTGCCTTTATTGGCAGCTTCGTCCAGAATGACGTCAACCAGGTAGTTACCCGCTTCGTCTTTCTTGGTGAAGATATCTTTAGTGATGTCGATCAGGTAGCTGCTCAGCTCGCCTTCGTTCCACTCGCTAAAGGTTTTAGCCAGATCTTCGTTGCTCAGGTTCAGCGCGTTTTTCAGCAGTGAATAAGCTTCTGCAATCAGCTGCATATCGCCGTATTCGATGCCGTTGTGCACCATTTTTACATAGTGACCCGCGCCGTCCGGACCGATGTAGGCTACACAGGCTTCGCCTTCTGCACGTGCTGCAATTTTATCCAGAATCGGTGCAACCAGCTCGTAAGCTTCTTTCTGGCCGCCAGGCATGATAGATGGGCCTTTCAGTGCGCCCTCTTCACCGCCGGAAACGCCGGTGCCGATAAAGTTGAAGCCCTGCTCAGACAGCTCGCGGTTACGGCGAATGGTGTCTTTATAGAAGGTGTTACCGCCATCGATCAGGATGTCGCCTTTATCAAGGTGTGGCGTCAGGGAAGCGATAGTTTTATCGGTCGCTTCGCCTGCCTGAACCATCAGCAGGATGCGGCGCGGTTTCTCAAGGGATTCAACGAACTCTTCGATGGTGTAGTAAGGAGCCAGCTTTTTACCTTCGTTCTCAGCGATGACTTCATCAGTCTTTTCGCGCGAACGGTTAAAGATGGATACGGTATAGCCGCGGCTCTCAATGTTAAGAGCCAGGTTACGGCCCATTACTGCCATACCTACAACGCCGATCTGTTGCTTGGACATTACATACTCCTGTCTTGTAAAAACAATGGCTTATATCGCCTTCGTTCCAGTGCTTGAACTGTCACTCTACCTTAAAGTTTATCTATTCTATTGTACATAACAAAATTAACATTCAAAGCTATCACAGCTATTACTATTTTCAGATTAATGCTTAAGTAATAACCATACATGAAGAATGCATGACGAATAAAAAACAGACATAAGTAATTGCTAAGCAGAAATTATTTACACTCTGAAATAAAAGCCCTCAAAAATGAGGGCTTAAAGTCTATTTAACAATCTCATGCATAGCACGATTTGATAATCGACGCTTTACGTAACGCTGCAAACGATATGGAATCAATCGCGTTACAAACTTAACGCCGGGAAGTTGAATAATCTTCCATAGTTTTGCCAGGTAAACTTCCTTACGAGAAAGTTCTGCACCAGAGGTACGGATAATCTCGGCATGATTAATGAGCGTCTTATAGTCGATAACCCCAAGTTTACTTTCACGCACCCATTCTGAATTAAGATAATCGTTTTGATAAAAAGTATTGTTAAGCTTAATTCCTTTATCAGCAAGAATATTTATTTCATTTTCACCATTATTGAGAATATCCTGATTTACCATTATTGACAGGAAAAACTCTTTTAGCGCTGGCAACGACATGTCCCACTTAATTACTTTACTATAACTTCTGTTTTTAACTCTTTCAGGAAATGCGCCTAAATTAGGAACTATTACTGGCAATCCATATTCCAGTGCAATGCTAAGAGTATAGCTATATGTTTCTGGCCATTGTGCGGGGTACCAAACAACGTCTGGCTTTTGTTCATCGATAATTTTTTCGATATCTGAATCTGCATAACCTCCCAACGTAGTTATACAGTTATGTAATGGTCTGGAAGCATAACCCATAAGGGTAAACTTAATCGGGTGATCTTTTAATGTAAGGGCCGTTTCCTCAAGAAGGATGGCACCTTTTTCTTTTCCAATTGCACCAATAACCAGCACATTTAACTGGTTACCGAACCCTGGCGAGTGGACTGGATTATTACAAATTTTCCTATGATGATCGATATGCCATGCGCTTACGGCATTATGACTTTCCAAATTATAGACATTAGCATAACGAGCCTGAGTATCAATTGAAGGAAAAATCACACGCTGTGCACCACGCAGCCATGCAGCTATCTGTTTACGATAATCATCCAGCTGCATGGACATAGGCACTGGATAATGCTCGATACATAGCTTATCCATAGTGGTTAAATCGTCGCCGCAGAAGCGGCCATTTCTATCGGTGAGCGTAGGATTGCCATTGATCAGAAAATAATCATGCACGGTAATATCGTAGCTGCACTTAAGCTTTTCATGCAAACTAAATATTTCTTTACCAAAGCCCATTATATGGTGGTAATGTATATTCCCTACGCCTACAAATTTTAATAGATCAAATAACTTATCAATGTTTTTATCTACATCAAATACTAACCGGTCTTTGTTAGCCGCTCCCTCTGCCGTCAACGCTAAAGAACAGGTGTTTTCTGTTTCGCCTGGTGAAAGAAGTAAAAAATGAACTTTATTTTTATAATAGGCAATAAGCTCATTTAAATGGGTGACTACCCCGCCGCCCATTTTATGGCTGACCAATAGCACTTTTGGTAATGACGTTGTCGCAATGATTCGCGCCATAATTTGCTGACGAGCCTTCTTTGCTGGGTCGGCGGCAATAAAAGACATGACATTAGCAGTATAATTAGGATGGAGTTCAGAAAGAATTTCCATTGCTTTGATTTTTCTTGGGCTCTGCTCACCAGCAAAACTTACACCGCCTTTATGATAGGCAAAAACATTAAGCTGATGATAATTTTTCCAGCCTAATTTATCTGCTCTCTGACACCAGTCATTTTCTTCGCCGTAGCCGCGACCAAAAGTCTCGACATCAAAATAACCAACATGGTTTAAACAGTCGCGCCGTATATACATGCAAAAACCAATACCTGTTGGGATTTCAACCAGATTATCATCCGTACCATAGCTGGAAAAATGGTCATCCAATGCTTTCACATCCAACCCAAACAGCAGCTCATTATCCTCGCAAAAATTAGGAAAACTGCATATTGTAGCGTTGTTTGAAAATGGTGTAATACTTCCCACGCGCTCTCTACTATAGGCTGCGTCCCTAATCCTTTCCAGCCAGTTATTCGCTACTTCAACATCGCTGTTCAGCAGTAGCACATCATTACGCAGATGAAGTTGCATACCGCGATTAACTGTCGCCACGAAACCCAAATTTGTTTCATTTTCCAACAAGATGAATTCATCATTGTTACTTCTGGCTCGCAGCCATTGCGTTAATTCTGGATCGGGTGAACAATCATTGATCACTACCAGCTGCGCCCACTCGGGAATCGAGGCCAGGGCAGATTCAATACATTCCTGAGTTTCTTCAAGTCCAGCATAAACAGGGACAATTACGTCGACTTTTTTAGTCAAATCGCTTTCCCTGTACGCCATAGCCTTACGACGACTCTCATCTAACTGCCCACTTAAGCTTGATACCTGCTCTTTCAAAACCTTGTTGTCGGCTTCTAAAGCAGCGAAGCGGGTAGTTAGTTCTTTTATCTTACGATCTTTTACACCGTTTTCGATATCAGATGCTAGTGAGAAATTGTTGTCATTATCATTCATTTTACATCACCTGAAATTTCATAAAATTGAAGATGCTTTTTTATAATTGCCTTTTCGCAAGGCATAGTTAGCCTGAAAGATATATATTCCAAATCAAAGATAAGCGGGTAAGGCACTAAGTACGCGAACAAATAAAACCCCAGGCGATTAATAAGCTCTTTTTCGTTTTCCGCTTCTAAAATAAACTTAAATGACGAGTCTCCAAAACTAACAACTGGTACGCCCATCAATAGTGCTTCAAGTCCAACGCTGGAATTGATGGTCACTATTTTTTTACAGCGCGCAATAAAATCGATACTTGTAGCCGACTTATCAACATTGAACAATGTATCATCTAATTTAAATGCGCTCCCCGGATGGCCACGAACAATAAAATTTCCAGGATAATTTAATTGAGCATAATCCAGCAGCGCCTGATTACTAAACCCATTAGCATAAGCAATGAGATTAGAATCATTTTCAACCTGCAGCACGATACCCGCATCGTATTCTTTTGTCAGTGTTGGTAGTGGTGAAGAGCTAAAAAACCCTCTCAAATCGTCTAGTGAAAGATCAAGAAGGCATTCATTTTCCACAGCAGCATAACGCGCAGCCGCTTCGGTATTGCCATTAACACCACTAAAATCTAAATACCCTGTTGAAAGGTACTCTGGATGCCTGAGCGGCCCTATCTCCATATTTATCACAGGAATATTTAGTCGTTCACAAGCCGATGATAATGAAGGACAATTACACCAATTTAGAAGAGCTGTGACTTTTCCGATAGCCAAAATTGCATCATAAAAGTTCTCTTCCAGCAATGCATCTTTATGAGAAAGATAGTCGTAAAAAACACGCGTTGGATTACCTTGATGTTCGGCTAACTTTCGCACAAAAAAGTCGCTATTAAAAAAAGAAATATTTTTAGTCGCTAATTCGGCTGAGTCAGGCAGACGATAGCCCTGTCGCTTTTGCGAATCTTCCAATAACTCCCAACGATTCTGCTTTTTCCAGATATCCATATCGTTAAGATAAACATCGTCAATCAGATAATGTAACTGATCGCCATAAGACGTTAACAGTTTATAAAAAATCCATAGATAAGGAGCCGAGTGCCCACGGAACGGAAAAGACGGAAAAAAGGCGACAATCATTTTTCTACTTCCTCTTTGACCGAAACTTTCACCGGAGCATAGAGGACACCGCCCTGTTCACGAGGAGCCCAATATTTTATTTTATGCATTGGGCGACGCTGATCCAGTTCTTCTCGTTGACCATTATCCAGCGAAGCTAACCCACAGTGTATTAAGTAGTTGCCTGCATTAAGCGGCAAGGCCACGCTATAATTAATATGATATTTACCAGGCCTGAGATGAAAAGGCTGACCGGCTGCAATATTATTATCACCCCAAACATCGCCACCTTGCGCTCGGGAAAGTGAAACGCCCAGCACAGCCTCTTTAATCTCTTCAGCCACCAACAGAGTAAAATTGAAAGTTAAAGCTTCGCCGCTTTTCACCATCGGTTTTTCTTCCAGTGGCGTACCATCAGATTTTATGATAACCATTTTTTCTATAATGGCACGGGCGCTACCGAACCGTTTTTCATCAATTTCACGATGAATACCCTTATTCTGAATATGTTGTAGTTCGGTTAGACTGAAACTTTTGAGGTCACTATGCTCAGTGTCATCTTTAATAGTTTCAACTGCTTCTGCTTGTGAAAGGATCATTCCTTTTTCATAAGCCAGTACAGCGGCCAGCACATCGCTAGTATCAGCAATAACCTCACCATTTTTCATCACGATGCAACGATCGGCATATTCCAGAATACTGCCGGTAGAATGTGTCACCATCAGAATAGTGGTTCCCTTTTTCTTTAACGCCTCCATACGCTTAAAGCATTTATACTGAAAGCCAATATCACCCACCGCGAGCGCTTCATCAACAATCAATATTTCAGGGTCTACACATGCTTGTACAGCAAAGGCTAGCCTTACATACATGCCGCTGGAGTAGGTTTTAACAGGCTGATCAATAAAATTGCCTATATCTGCAAAGCTTAAGATTTCATCAAGTTTTGCATCGGTTTCACTTTTGCTCATGCCCAATACGCTGGCATTGAGATAAACATTTTCGCGCCCGGTAAATTCTGGATTAAATCCTGCCCCAAGCTCCAGCAAGGCGGCAACACGTCCATTTACCTCTACATTTCCTGCAGTAGGTGAAAGCGTACCACATATCATCTGCAGCAGCGTTGATTTCCCCGCACCGTTGCGACCAATAATACCGACGGTTTCACCACGTTTGATGGTAAACGAAACATCTCTTAACGCCCAAAATTCCTTAAAATAATCATGGGAACTTTTACCAGCCAAACGACGAGCTCGTGGCAAGACGAATTGTTTCAGTCGATCTCTGGGACGATCATAAATGTGGTAACACTTACTTAGCCCTTCAATTCGGACAGCTAAATCATTAGAGGACATCAGCAAATCCCTTTCTGGTTTTCTGAAAGAAAGCAAAGCCAAGCCAGGCAATAGCAGAGGCAAAAATAGTATAGATAATTAATCCCTTCCAGTTTGGCACATGCCCCCAAATTAACACTTCTCGCGCTTGTTCAATAATAAAAGTTAACGGATTGAGCATAATCCATATACGATACTTTTCAGGAATAGCTGTAATTGGGAAAAAGACCGGAGAGAGAAACATCATGATAGTTGTAATAATCATTGTTGTTTGACCTACATCGCGTATATAGACGCCCAAAGACGACAGGATCCACGAGAGACCAAGACAAAAAATGACCAGCGGTAGAAAAACTGCAGGCAGGAAGACGATAGTCCAGTGCAGGTAACCATTAAATGCAAAAAAAGCGAGCATCAAAACAAATAAGCTAATAACGCTATGAAAAATAGCGGAAAGAAGGCTGATTACAGATAATGTCTCCAGTGGGTATACAACTTTTTTAACATAATTAATATTACCTAAAATTATTGTTGGCGCTTTGTTTATAACTTCGGCAAACAGGCCGTGGACAATCATGCCTACAAAAAGAATTAGCGCAAATTCAGTTTTACTTTCATCACCGCCAACCGACCAGCGTGCTTTAAATGCTACAGAGAATACAAAGGTATACACTGCAAGCATAAATAAAGGGTTCAGAAATGACCACGCCAGGCCCATACTTGAACCTTTATAACGACCGACTACTTCTCGCTTTGTCATTTGATAAATCAATTGCTTATGATGAAAAATAGCAGCGAGCATTGCTTTAATGGAGATGCGTGGTTTTAAATGAGGGTTGCTCATGGTTCCTCCCTGACTGAACCTGCAATAAAAAACTTATTGTACATATTAACAATACCTCAAACAGTATTTATATATCAGATCGGGTTGGCGTTGATTCCAGACACTCTCTGTTTTTTGAGCGCCTCAACGGGTCGAAAAACCAACCCCACTTATTAAAATATTTTATCGATGATAAAATATGTTGCCACAAGAGGTATTTATTTTTATAAGAACCTTTTTTAAACAGATGGGTAATAGTAACATCTGAATAGTAGACAATATTCGTGTAATTTAAAGCACGGCGACAGAGATCAATATCTTCCATATACATAAAATATCTGTCATCAAAACCTTCTAATATGGCAAGCAGTTCAGATTCCATAAACATAAAACAGCCAGATACAGAGGGCACAGTAAAATTTTTTGAAAAGTCTGCATTTCGCAATTCATACTCTTCATCCAGGCCTTTTGCCAGCGCAGGAATAAAGCGGCGAGCAAAAAGATTTACTGGCGTAGGTAATAATCGGCAGCTGAATTGTTTTGAGCCATCTGAATAAACGATCGACGGCGAAACAAATTTATATTTGTTTTTTTTTGCCACCTCATATAATGCAGAAACGGCACCTTCCTGGAAGTGTATGTCAGGATTGCAAATTAGAAAATAATCAGACTTTTTAAGATATTTTTTTATTGCAATATTGTGCCCTGCTCCAAATCCACGATTCCTACTGGCTCGGATATAGTCAACTCTCGGATGATGCAATGTCGCAGCCCATTCAGCGCCGCCGTTGTCCACCAGTACAATTTTTTCTACAGTCTTTTCGCTTAGCAGCGCAGTCAATGTTGGCTCAATGTCTTCCTGAGTATGGTGATACAGAACGATTGAGGAGACTATTTGCATATGTGCGTCATCCGTTGTTAAACCTGTCTGGCATTAGCACCCTTCCCGGGTGCCAGTTCGTTATTCTGATTAGTACGTTGCGTTAGCATCAGGTTTTCAAGGTAGACTTGTCTTCAATTTTTGTAATACGAAGTCAACTCGTGACAGCCAGCTAACGGGCCTGATGCCCGCTGCAGCAATCTTGTCTGTAGACATAACCGAATATTTTGGTCGCTTCGCTGGCGTAGGAAATTGCGTAGTCGGGATAGGCGTTAGCTCCGGCATTTTTTCCAGCAGGCCAATTGCACATGCCTTTTGTAAAATAGCTTCTGCAAAACCAAACCAGCTCACTTCACCTGTCCCACAGTAATGATAAATACCTGTAGGGCGCGAGGCAGAAAATATTATCTCCATCACGGCACTAGCGATGTCGCCTGCATAGGTAGGGCAACCACGCTGATCGTCAATAATGCTAAGTCCAGGCCGCTCTTTACCCAGCCGCAGCATAGTTTTTAAAAAATTATTGCCATATTCACTGAACACCCAGGACGTTCTCAACACTACGGCTTGTTCACAGGCCAACGCCGCTTTTTCACCTGCCAGTTTGGTAGAGCCGTATATGCTTTGCGGATTGCAGGGGTGATCTTCAACCCAGGGCTGGTCTGCTTCGCCATTAAAAACATAGTCAGTAGAGATATGGACAAAAAATGCGTGGTAACGCTGAGCAGCCAGCGCCAGATTTTCTACGGCCTGTACGTTTACGTTCCAGGCACCCTGCGGATCGGATTCAGCGCGATCGACCGCAGTGTAGGCCGCCGCGTTAAAAATAACATCTGGCTGAAAATGTCCGACGATACTGTCGACAGCAGCAGCATCAGTGATGTCGAGCTGCGAACGATCGGTTGCCAACAACGTAAGATGTGGAAATTTTTCTTTTGCGAGGTCCTGAAAGCATGAGCCTACCTGACCAGAAGCACCTGTTAGCAGCACTTTCATTTAAACAACTCTCTGAATAGCTTCCCTTGTGCATCTTTACTGGACAGCAGTGGCTCAGTAACAGGCCATTCGATATTTAGTTCTGGGTCGTTCCACAGCAGGCAACCTTCGTTTTGCGGATCATAATAATCTGTGCATTTGTATTCAAAATCGGCAAATTCTGAAATTACTACGAAGCCATGGGCTAGTCCGGGTGGTACCCAGAACTGGTTTTTATTTTCTTCAGAAAGATAAACGCCGGCCCATTGGCCAAATGTAGGAGACCCTGGACGGATATCGACTGCTACATCAAAAACCTCGCCGCGTACAACGCGCACCAGCTTACCTTGAGGTCTGGAGGTTTGAAAGTGTAGACCTCTTAAGACACCTTGAGACGAACGGGAGTGGTTGTCCTGTACAAAATCCAAATCTATATCCAACAGCGCCTTATAACGCTCTTTCTGGAAAGTCTCGAGAAAAAAGCCTCGCTCATCACCGAACACTTTTGGCTCAATAAGTTTTACACCTTGTACACGCGTCTCTGTTACTTTCATTCACACACCGTTCGTCATCTGTTAAAACCTGCTTCCGGCCCTGACTCGTTTTTTCAAAACATCTCACAAAGTCGAAGCATTGAGTTTCAAAGGGTTGATCTTAACATTAACTTGATCGGTGCTGAACCCTGCGTTAGCAATTCTTTTTCTAATTTTGCGGCTATATCTGAAACGTTATTTGACGAAAAAAATTATAACACCTTGACTTATAAAATATTTTAATGTGAAAAATCTTAGGATTTGTCTACTTTGAGCATCATTTTCCCTTTACTGAGCATATCCTCACGATTTAAGACTACGAACAGTAAAAACAACAGAAAAAGCAATGTGAACTATGTTTTTATGCTCTTCGATGGTTGAGACGATCAACGTAACAGGTATAATTTGTTCCCTTAACCTGTGGTCAGGTTATCTCTCTGATCCTGCGGCTTAATATGCTGGATAACTTCGCGATAGCAAATGAGTGAGCTTTAATTCATGAAAATTCTTGTAACAGGCGGTGCGGGTTTTATCGGTTCAGCCGTCATAAGGCACCTTATTAACGATACACAAGTGACGGTATTGGTAGTAGATAGCCTGACCTATGCCGGTAATCTGGAATCTTTAGCTGCCGTTTCACAAAGTCCTCGCTATCAGTTCCTGCAGGCAAATATTTGTGATGCTGTCGTCATGAAAAAAGCCTTCACCGATTTTCAACCGGATGCCGTAATGCATCTGGCTGCAGAAAGCCATGTAGACCGCTCTATTGATGGCCCGGCGGCGTTTATCGAAACTAATATCGTGGGTACCTACACCCTACTGGAAGCGGCTCGTGCATACTGGTCAGCGCTTTCGGACGATAAGAAAGCAGCTTTTCGCTTTCACCATATCTCTACTGATGAGGTTTATGGCGATTTACACGGAACAGACGATCTGTTCCTGGAAACGACGCCATATGCGCCAAGTAGCCCTTACTCTGCATCTAAAGCTTCGAGCGATCATCTGGTCCGCGCGTGGCACCGTACCTATGGGCTGCCGGTAATTATTACCAACTGCTCTAACAACTATGGTCCTTACCATTTTCCAGAAAAGTTGATCCCTCTGGTGATCCTCAATGCTCTGGCAGGGAAACCGCTTCCTGTTTACGGTGAAGGCTTACAAATTCGCGACTGGCTTTATGTCGAGGATCATGCACGCGCGCTTTATAAAGTCGTTTCAGAAGGCGCACCGGGTGAAACCTATAACATCGGTGGTCACAACGAGCGCAAAAATATTGAGGTCGTAAAAACTATCTGCGCCATTCTTGACGAGCTGATTACGGATAAGCCTGCGAACGTGACGCATTTTGCCGAGTTAATCACCCACGTTACCGATCGTCCAGGCCATGATATGCGCTACGCTATTGACGCAGGCAAGATTGCTCGCGAGCTTGGCTGGAAACCTCAGGAAACGTTTGAAACGGGCATTCGTAAAACCGTTGAGTGGTACTTGAATAATAAAGAGTGGTGGCAGCGTGTTCAGAGCGGTGCCTACGCGGGTGAACGTCTGGGTTTAAATAAATAAAGGTATTTTATGAAAGGCATCGTTTTAGCCGGCGGATCCGGAACGCGTCTCTATCCTATCACTCGTGGCGTATCAAAGCAGCTGCTGCCCATCTACGATAAGCCGATGATTTATCATCCGCTGTCCGTGCTGATGCTGGCAGGGATTAGAGAGATTTTGATTATTACGACACCTGACGATCTGGCTTCTTTCCAGCGTCTGTTAGGCGATGGCAGTCAGTTCGGCGTTCAGCTTGAATATGCCGTTCAGCCTTCTCCGGATGGACTGGCTCAGGCTTTTATTATCGGCGAAGAGTTTATTGCTGGCGAATCCTGCGCGCTTGTGCTGGGCGATAACATTTTCTTTGGACAAAGCTTTGGGAAAAAACTGGAAGCTGCCGCGCAGTCTAAAGCGGGCGCTACCGTATTCGGCTATCAGGTAATGGATCCGGAGCGTTTTGGCGTAGTTGAATTCGATGAGAACTTCCGGGCGCTTTCCATTGAAGAAAAGCCTCTGAAGCCAAAATCACACTGGGCTGTTACCGGCTTATATTTTTATGACAACAACGTTGTAGAAATGGCTAAGCAGGTAAAACCTTCTCATCGTGGCGAGCTTGAAATTACCACGCTGAACGAGATGTATATGGAAAAAGGCCAGCTGAACGTGGAGCTGCTGGGACGCGGTTTTGCCTGGCTGGATACCGGTACGCACGACAGCCTGATCGAAGCCTCACAGTTTATTCATACCATTGAAAAACGTCAGGGCATGAAGGTTGCCTGCCTCGAAGAGATAGCCTGGCGCAAAGGCTGGTTGAATTACGAAGAGGTTGCCGTTCAGGCAAAACTGCTTGCTAAAACATCTTATGGCCAGTATCTGCAAAACCTGATTGACGAAAAGATTTAGTCGTAAAAAAGCACAGCCGACGCTGTGCTATGGACTAACTACTTTAAAAAGCACAGCATTTGCTGTGCTTTTTACTTTTACTTTTACTTATACCCGTTAGGGTTCTTGCTCTGCCAGTTCCAGGTATCGCGCATCATCTCGTCGATACCGCGTGAAACGCGCCAGTTCAGTTCTTTATCCGCCAGCGAAGCATCAGCCCAGAACGCGGCCAGGTCGCCATCGCGGCGTGGAGAAATCTGGTAAGGGATCGGACGGCCGGAAGCCTTCTCAAAAGATTTCACCATTTCCAGCACCGAGTAACCTTCTCCCGCACCCAGGTTATAAGCTTTATAACCGCTGATAGCAGGCAAATGATCCAGCGCTTTCAGATGGCCTTCCGCCAGATCCATCACGTGGATATAGTCGCGAACGCCGGTGCCATCTTTGGTTGGATAGTCGTCGCCAAAGATGCCAAGCTTTTCCAGACGGCCAATCGCAACCTGAGCAATGTAAGGCAGCAGGTTGTTAGGGATGCCGTTAGGATCTTCGCCAATCTGGCCAGATTCGTGCGCGCCGACCGGGTTAAAGTAGCGCAGCGCGATAACTTTAAAATCCGGGTTAGCTTTGGCGTAGTCGCGCAGAATAAATTCAACCATCAGCTTGGAGGTACCGTACGGGCTGGTCGTCCCACCGATTGGCGTGGTTTCCACGTAGGGAACCGGCGCATCCGCGCCGTAAACGGTGGCGGAAGAGCTGAAAATAAACTGGTTTACGCCAGCGGCGCGCATCTCTTCCAGCAGCACCAGCGTGCCGGTAACGTTATTCTGATAGTACTCCAGCGGCATGCGGGTTGACTCCCCTACCGCCTTCAGACCGGCAAAGTGAATAACCGCTGAGATATCGTATTGCGCGAAAAGATCCCGCAGGCAGGCACGATCCAGAATGTCGCCTTCGCAGAAAGTCGCTTTTTTACCGGTGAGCTGTTCTACACGGCTGACGGATTCCCGTGAAGCGTTACTCAGGTTATCCAGGACCACAACGTCGTCGCCGCGCTCAAGAAGCGTCAGCACCGTATGGGAACCGATATAGCCAGCTCCGCCCGTTACCAAAATAGCCATGTTGACTCCTTTACAGCCGCGCCAGCGCGGCTATCAATGAACAGGATTACTTCGCCAGAATCTTTTTGATCTCTTCGCGGAATTCGCGGCCCTGGGCATTGTTACGCAGGCCCCAGGAAACGAAAGCCTTCATGTAACCCATCTTACGGCCACAGTCAAAGCTGTTACCGGTCAGCTGCTGAGCCTGTACCGGCTGTTTTTTCGCCAGGCTGGCGATAGCGTCGGTCAGCTGGTAGCGATCCCATGCGCCCGGTTCCAGATTTTCCAGCTCTGCCCAGATATCCGCAGAGAGCACGTAGCGGCCAACGGCAGCCAGGTCGGAATTCAGAGTCTGAGGCTGTTCTGGTTTTTCCACGAACTCGACAATCTGGCTGAACTGGCCCGGGTTATCCAGCGTTTCCGCCGTTTTGATTACGGAGTATTCAGACAGATCGGCTTCCGGCATGTGGTGAGCCAGTACCTGGCTGTGACCGGTTTCTTCAAAGCGTGCCACCATGGCGGCCAGGTTATAGCGCAGCGGATCGGCGGTAGAGTCATCCAGCAGCACGTCTGGCAGTACCACGACAAAGGCTTCGTCATGCAACATTGGACGAGCGCACAGGATGGAGTTAGCCAGGCCCAGCGGCTGCGGCTGGCGCACGTTCATGATGGTTACGCCCGGTGGGCAGATAGACTGAACTTCGCTCAGCAGCGAACGCTTAACGCGCGCTTCCAGCAGCGCTTCCAGTTCATAGGAAGTATCAAAATGGTTTTCAACCGCGTTCTTGGACGCGTGAGTGACCAGAACAATTTCCTTGATGCCTGCGGCTACGCATTCGTCGATGATGTACTGGATCATCGGCTTATCGACAACGGGCAGCATCTCTTTAGGAATGGCTTTTGTAGCAGGGAGCATGTGCATACCCAGACCCGCGACGGGGATAACTGCTTTAAGCTTGGTCATGTTAATTCCATCTAATGAAGTGAAGACATAGGTCGATTATGCAGGATCGCCCGGTCTGGCAAGTATAATCTTTATCTGAAAAAAAACAGGGGCTTTTCTGATAAAACAGCGGACCCGCTTATTATCCGGTTTGCCCGTAGCGATACCCTGAAATAATCAGATTTACGCCAGCATTAGGCGTTAAATATATTTGTTGCACACTGCTGTTTAATTGTGCGCCTTAAACGAAAAATGCGCCGCGACAAAATTACATCGGGCGCATCATAAAAAATTAAATATAGAAAGAACGTAGCTGAGCGCGGCAAATCAATAATGCACGCTTTACTCGCGGCTTAACCGTCGACATCGACAGCACGGAAGGAGCCGCGATCGTTGCGGTTTGGCCAAAAGCTTTTACCTGCTGCTCTTTGCGCTCCTGCTCGATCAGGCTGGTCGTTAAATCGAGAGGGTGGTCAACAAAGTCCGCGACGAAGATATTGTTAAACACGCCCTTGCGCAGGAAGTAGTTCCACTCGTCGGCGACAAAAAACTCTTCGCGCGCCAGCGCCGTCAGCTTCGCGGCCGATTCTGCGCCGATCACATAACAGCAGGTACGAAAGAGGAAGTTTTCGCTCTTGATCGACTTGCGAAAGCGTTCGTTGCCGACGCGCTTTTTATACCAGTGGCTTAACGCAACGTAAGGCGCGCAGCGCAAACCGTTCTGGCCGCCCAGCAGATAAAGCTCATCGCCGCGCAGCGCGCTAAAGTCGCCATTATCAAAGCCACGGCAGAAATCGGCGAAGCGCGCATCGAGAATAGCGTCATCTTCCAGAATGCAGGCCCACGGCTGACCGCGCTCCTGCATAATCTCGTAGATTTTAAGATGGCTTAAGGTGCAGCCAAGCTCGCCTGCGGTAGGACGGTGCCCTTTACGTCGGGTTACGCCATCAACCCTGAATTTAGCTACCTCTTCGGCCGGCAAATCTTTGCCGTAAACCGCATCGACAAACTCATAGTTCAGCGCGTACTTGTCCAGGATAGCGGACAAAACTTCACGCCGCTGGGTATCTCTTTTCAGCGATACGATATAGATCGGTAACATCACCGTTCTCCCGTGTTCAGGTCACAATAATTAGCTCTGGCTGTAGAGCCGCGCGTGATCGATATTCTGCGTCCACTGTGCGTAGTAGCCGCTATTTTTACCATAAGAGTTATCGATCAGCATATTGTTAGTATCCACCAGGCAGGAAAGGATATGCCCGTGCATACGAGAGGTAACCACTTCTTTATAGCCTGAGAACAGATGTGCGTTACGATTCGCCATCTCAAACGTATGATCGCGCCACGCCTTATCGGCATAGTTTTTGATCAGTGAGGAGTTAAGCTTTTTGCCCACTTTAGCCACGCGGCTTAAGAAGTGAATCTTTTTCTGGTCGGCTTCGGTAATCAGATCGACCCAGTCAAAGGTTTTCGTTTCCTGCGGCAGCCCGTAGGCGCTTTGATCGGCGCTGGCCTCGCAGTCAACGCGCAGGAAATAGAGCGTATCGTCCTTTTTGCTGTTGTTGATTTTCAGCGAGCCATAAAGCTGATGCGCCATATCCGGCATCATATAAACTTTGTCGGTAAAGCGTTTGAATAATTCGAAGCTGCGCGTATCACGCGAATAAATAACCACGTCAGGGTGCTGACGGAAAATAGCCGCCGACTCTGCCAGGCGCTTTTCATCAGAAAAGTGCGCGGTTTGCGGCATGATAATGACTTTATTCTGGCGGAAGTTTTTGACGACCTGCTCGCGCAGATTCTGATGCACAAAATAGATGTCACCAAAGTTGCCGCCGCCGTGGCAAAGAATGGTAGTGTTTGGCGTCAGCTTTTTACGAATTTCCGCAAGATCGAAATCTTTCTCAGAACGGCAAAGTTTTACTTTGATGTTGTTATCACGAAAGAACTGCAGCGTTCCTGCATAGATCAGCAGATCGCCGACGTTATGGTGAAACGGATAGTCAAGATAGATGACGTCGTTCTTGTCTTTAATCTCTGCAACAATGGCATTTAGCTGGTTTTTAAGGTCAATCATTACGTTATTCATATGTCACCATAACAGATATTTAAATGTCGATTTTTTTCATTTTAAACAGAACGCCCATGACCAGCAGATAAGCCAGCACGCCAACGCCAATTTCACTGACTACATAGAGAATGGGATGTGCTGTTTCACCCGCGCCAAAGTGGCGGAAAAGTATCAGCGCCAGCGCCATAATCAGCGTGGTCAATGCCGGATAGAAAACCGGACGCAGCTGGTCAATAACGCCCAGAGTAATAATACGCTTCATCAACCAGATGCCGAGCGGAATAGTGATAATCACCCGCATCGACGACCAGGTAATCATCGTTTCAATCAGCGACAGCTTCGCGGTCACCAGCGCGGCAATCACCGCAACAATCGCCGAGGTCAGCGAGAGGTAAAGGAAACGGCGCGACTGCCCTACCGCTTTCATCACAATGCCCACGAACATACGTGAGAACATCACGGCGTTCATGATGGCGATAACCTGAATAATCGGCACCGCCGGACGCCAGTGCTCGCCCAGCACCAGCGGCAGCCAGTCGTTACAGGTCAAAGCAATGCCGACAAAGGCGGGCATAGAAACGAAGTTGAAGATTTTCGTCGCCTTGTAGAAGGCGTTAATCAGCTTGTTGCGATCGTCCTGTACCGACGAGAAGACCGGCAGCGCCATACGGCCAATCACCGTGTTAAGGATATTTAAAATGGCATCGGTCAGGCGAGTCGACATATTGTAGATACCGAGCTGCGCCACGCCGTGAAAGCTGAGGATAAGCAGGCTGAACACGCGCGAAAGCACGTTCCACAGCAGGTTTTCCACCATCACAAACAGGCCAAATTTACACAGTTCGATAAAATCTTTCAGGTTGAAATAGAAACCTTTAGGCAGAATTTTTCTGGACTGCACATAAATCAGGGTGGTGGCGATAGTGTTTTGTAACAGGCTGCCCAGCACCACGCTCCATAGCCCAAATCCGGTCAGCGCCATGGGTATTGCCACGGCGAAAAAGCAGAGGCGGGAAATCAGCGTTCGCTTGGTCAGCGCGCTCATTTCCAGATTTTTCATCAGCAGCCCGGTCGGCAGCACCGCTGCAATCTGCATCGCCGCGCCAATCCCTTCGCTTACCATGATGATGGCAATAATCTTGCTGTTCCAGACGTGTTCAATATAAAGCGCAATAACCAGCGAGGCTAAAAAGCTAAACAGGCTGAGGCCCAGCGTGCTCCAGAGCACGGTAAGCTGGAGTTTTTGCGTCAAATCTTTACGCTGGATCACCGCTTCGGTCAGACCCAGGCTAAGAACCAGCACCATCAGGGCTGCAATGGTCTGGGCGGCGGCAATTTTACCGTAGTCGTCCGGGTTAAGAATACGCGCCAGAAAGACCACGGAAATAATGCTGAGCGCCGCTGACGAAAGCGCTTCAAATGCGGACCAGATGGCCGCACTTTTAATTTTTTTTCTGTCCACCATGCCGGGAAGGCCCCTGTATTAACTTTCTACAAAATTTTATTTTAATTTCTCTTTTAGCCAAAAAATTGAATAGTAGAGAAATGGCATGTGCCAGTTAAGCAAGCGACATAGCAGCCGGGCTGAACGTCCTGCGGTAAGGTGGTTGACGGCATAATGCCCACCGCGGTTATCTTTATATTCTTCTTTTACCAGGCGATAACCCGAAAAAAAAGATAGCTGTGACTTAATTATATTTTCCGTAAGCATCGTCATATAATTAAATCGCATCATATTGGCCAGCGGCTCGGTATTTTTTCCCAGCGCCTGCATCATGCCAAGGAAAATCTGGTCAGATCTTTTTGTATCGTTAATACGGCTGGAAGAGTAGCTGGTTGCCAGCGTTCCGGACGGGTAACGAATATACTGGTAGCAAAGCTGCGGTGACAGCACGACGCTTTGCGACACGTAAAGAAAATTAAGATTGAACGCGCGATCTTCCGAATGGTGCATGGCGGTATCGAATCGCAGCTTGTGCTGTCGTAGCGTATCGACAAGGAAAAGCTTGTTCCATACCGTGCTGAGATTATTCGGGCCGTCGTATGAGTTATATTGCGCGATAGCCTGCTGGCCGCTGCAGCGATCCTGCGGGAAAAGGCATTTGTCACTCTGCCCGCTCTGCTGGGTAATCTGTTCGTAGGAAAAGCAGATAGCGTCCGCGTCGGAAGCCTCATCAATCAACGCAATAATCTTTTCCGGGAAAAAACGATCGTCAGCGTCGCAAAACCAGACGTAGCGGCTGGTCAGCGCTTCAATACCCGCGTTGCGTGCGCTGGATACGCCGCCGTTCGGCTTATCGATCAGGTGGAAATTGTCCCTTTCTGCGGCTATCGCTTCACACAGCGCTTTGCTGTTGTCGCGTGAGCCATCATTTACCAGAATAATATCGACGCGATGTGCAGGAAATTGCTGCAGTTGTTCAAATAACGCAGGCAGGTGTTCGCCAGTATTATAAACAGGTATGACCACCGATAAGTCTTTCATTAGAGCCACCACACTATCATCAAAGTTTATCCAAATAAAAACGTCCGCTTCCCTGCGTCGACGTTGTCGGTGACATCATTATTTTGTTTTAAAATAAGGCAAGGCGCAGTGCTCCCCATTAATCAGCACTGATACATAACCTGCCGGGCTGGACGCATCGACACGTTCAGCCGTAATGGCATTAGCCGACAGCAGTAAATCGCCGTCGTTAGTTCCACCAATCGCTACTTTGCCGCTTTGCAGAGAGAAACGGGTTTCCGCTTTGTGGCTTCCCTGACCAGGGGCGCTTTTGAGTGGTTTAAGCGTAGCGTCAAACCGGGCACACTTGCCGGTAAGGTAACGGTCTTTGCCCGTGGTTTTTAGCAGCACCATGGCTGAAGAAACCTCTGAGGCCATTTTTACGCACAGAATAACGTCGGTGTCATAAGGCGCATAGAAGGCAACATCGGTAATCGGGCTGCCGCCTTCGCTGTGCCAGCTGGCAGTGCTTTTATGTGCCAGACGCTGCAAATGAATGACCGCTTTGCCCTGGTCGCCAGGGATTTCGATCTCCCAGCTGTCGCCCGCTTCCGGCGAATAGAACCGTCCCAGCTCCACCCACTGTTCCGTGCTGCTTTTGTTTTCCAGACGGTGCTTCGCGGTCACGTAACCATATTTCAGGCTGCCGTCGATTGCCGCGCCAAACGACTCAATACGCGTCGAGCCAAGCTCAAAGCTGCTGAGCCAGCTTCCCGGCGCGTTAGCATTATCAATACGGCTACCTACCTGCAGGTTGATCTGGCGCAGGTTCAGGCGCGAGTTGCGGGCGTTGAGGGCATTTTTACAGCCTTCCATACTCAGGCCATCTATAATCCATTGCCCGTCGGAGATATTGCCGGGATTCGGGCTGTGCTCAATCCAGCCGTTGTGGATAAACGACTGGCTACAGCGTGGCAGGTTAATAACCACCCCATCACAGCCCTGCGCGTTGAAGTTTGACAGCTCAACGGCGGTGTTGTGATCCCAGTTGCCTTTTTTGGTGTCGGACCAGACGCCTTTAATCACGTCGCCGCTACAGTGAGAGGCGTACCACTGGTCGATTTT
>Ga0153931_100172_pt1 | contig 23185 bp, 18 predicted proteins | sample TSNJ015MetaG_FD_104730 | JGI IMG/M metagenome (GOLD analysis project Ga0153931, IMG submission 104730) | Attine ant fungus gardens microbial communities from New Jersey, USA - TSNJ015 MetaG | ecosystem: Host-associated > Fungi > Mycelium > Unclassified | place: USA: New Jersey, Wharton State... | reverse complement strand
TGCCAGTGTATCGTGCCGGTGCTGAACCAGTTTGTGGCAAATAACCTGCACGTCAGCGTCGATCTCGATCTGACCGACAGGCCAGTTAATCTGGTGGATGATAATATCGATCTGGCGGTAGTGATCCGACGCGACAGGCCGGAACACCCACACTGCCTGCCGCTGATGGATATCAGCTGGGGACTGTACGCCGCGCCGGAGTACCTGGCGCGTTTTAACCCCATCGGCAAGCCGGAAGATCTCTCGCGACACGATTTTATTCTGTTTCGCGGCCCCGCCCACACCATCTCGCTGCCTTTCCGTAAGGAGAAGCAAAAGCGGGATATCGAAGTTCGCAGCCGCTTTCGGGCCAATAACAGTACCGCACTGGTCAATTCCGCCGTAGCGCAAACGGGTATCGCCTATTTGCCGGACTATATTGCTTTGCAGGCGGTAGAAGAGGGAAAGCTAAGTAGGGTACTGCCGGAATGGGAATGGATCTTTATAAATCCTGGATTTTAACAAAGGATAACGGATTAATTTCGCCGCGCGTCAGGCTGTTTATCGCCGCGCTACAGAAGGCGCTACGGTAAAAAGGCGGAACCAGAGTTCCGCCCTGTCAATTTAGTAGTAGTTACCGTGACGGTAATCCCACGTAGTAAAGATATCTGACAGCATGGACATAATCTTATCCACGTCCAGACCTTTGCGAATCAGCACCGGGCAAGGGGTAATATTGCGCTCGCCTTTCTGCTCCGGTACCAGCTTGCCGTTTTCATCTACCATCGCCACCATAACGCCCTGCTCGTAGCGCGTTTTTTCGGACTCGTTCGGCTGGATAGATTTTACATAATCGTTGGCCGCGATAATCAGATCCGCCTGGGATTCGATACGCTCGCCGATACCTTCGACCAGGCCACGGTTGCCTTTACCCGACGGGTTAGCGGAGCTGGCAAAAGAGAACTTACCGTGATTTTCCCACAGCTCTTTCGCCAGGTTTTCGCCGGGTACGCCAAATTTAATTACGAAGCAGCTGGTCTGACGGCGATCCATCATCAACTCTTTCGATCCGTCTTCCGGAATACGCGCCACGGCTTCTTCTTTCCACGGCAGGATACAGCCCAGCAGGACATCTTTGTCCCAGTGCTGCTGATACAGCGCTTCAATTTCCGGATTCAGCTGCGCCAGCTCTTTCAGCTGCTCCAGTGAGCCGCACAGCACTACGCCTGGCTTGTTGCGGTTACGCTGCTTGGCATCGAACTTGCGTTCTAAGCCTTTGGCGTCAGAAGTCATAATGATATAGCCCACTTTAGTCGGGCAAACGATCATGCCGCCTTCGGCAGACAGGATTTTAACCGCTTCTGGCTGTAAGCCACCGTTCCACTGAATCGTCTTGTTGCTCATGGTTGCACCTGCATATCAAAAAGTGAATTTGTGGGTCAGCTCACTAAGGGTAGCCCGTAAATAACAGCGCCCGCTGACCGGATAAATTCATCCTAACGCCGCAGGTATTTTTCGCAACAGTAAAGGGGTGATTGCGCTCATTGTTTCCATCAGGAAACAATTGTTGCCGACGACGAAAATCGTGGTCATCAAGCACATTGCTCTTTGTAGACTAAACCGCCCGCGGTAATCGACAGTTCAAACAAAAAACCATGCCCGATGCAGAATAACAATGCTTCGCCAGCAACGGTGCCAGCCGCTGACGAATGAACTAATCTCTTTTCTCTGCCACCCACTTTTTTACCGCAAGCGGAGAGTTTTATGCAGATCGCCTTTTTCACCGCCGAAGACCGCTTTACCTTAAGCGGCTGGTTTTCCTCACAGGCAGACGTTACGCAGTGGGCCGGTCCTGGCGTTGCCTGGCCGCTGGACGACACTTTTCTTGCCACGCTGCTGGATTCCGGTCAGCAGCAGCCCGCTAGCCTGCTGACTTTCTCCGGTCGGATTAACGAAGAGTTGGCGGTTGTGGCACAGCTGGGGTTTGACTGGGATAACCATCTGGCATGCGTGTGCCGCGTGGTGGTGAATCCGGCGATGCGAGGAAAAGGGCTGGCAGAAAAAATGCTGCAACAGCTTATCGCTACCGCTTTCAGACAGGAAGCCATTGAGCGTATTGAACTGCGCGTTTACACCTTCAACGCTGCGGCGATAAGAACTTATGAGAAGCTGGGTTTTATGCGGGAAGGCGTGCAAAGACGATGCGTGGCGGTTGGCGACGAACGCTGGGACTGCGCGATTTATGGCATGTTGCGGGAAGAAAGCCCGGCAATCAAACAAGGCGTAAAGCAGCCTTTGACGGCCTGACGAGGTAAATTATGCCGCGCGTTTTGCGCGGCATCGTCTGCAAACAGCCGTGACCGCCTGGTCAGCAGTTCGAGCCGCTTAATCAGGCCGGAATCAGGCGTTCCGCCTTCAGCTTATCGAACAGCGCGATAAAAGCATCGCGGGTGCATTGATAGCCGGTAAAGCCCGCCTTGCGGCTTTTGCTGATGTCGGTGATAACCTCCATCGGGCGGCCAAGGTCGGCGTCGGTATGCCACCAGGACGCCAGCTTGCTGACATCGGCTTCTTTAAGGTTGAACTGCTGCGCTATAGCCTGCCACTGCTCCGCCGCCGCATCCATTCGCCCTTCCAGCGGCTGCATTTCGCCAGGGAAAGGTGCCGCTTCGATACCGAAGTAGTTGGCGATTTCGCCCCACATCCACTTCCAGCGGAACACATCGCCGTTCACGACGTTATAGTCTTCGTTTTGCGCCGCGGGCGTGGTGGCTGCCCACTCCAGCTGCTGCGCCAGCACGCTTGCGCTGGTCATATCCGTAACGCCTTCCCACTGGGTTTTGGAACCAGGGAAGATAAACGGCTGGCCGGTCTGTTTGCACAGGCTGGCGTAAACGGCCAGCGTCTGGCCCATATTCATCGCGTTGCCGGTCGCAAAGCCGATAATGGTATGCGGACGGTGTACGCTCCAGCTGAAGCCATATTTTTCGGCTCCGGCGAAGACTTCGTCTTCCTGGGCATAGTAGAAATTATCGACCGGCTGACGGCCCTGCTCTTCACGGAACGGCGTCATCGGCACCGCGCCTTTACCATAGGCGTCAAACGGGCCAAGGTAATGCTTCAGACCGGTGACCAGCGCTACATGGCCGCCTTTTAGCGTATCGCCCAACGCTTCAATCACGTTACGCACCATCGCACCGTTGACGCGAATATTCTCTTTCTCATTTGCCTGGCGCGCCCAGACGCTGAAAAAAACTTTATCGACCTTAATATCCGCCAGCGCTTTTTTAGCAGATTCGCTGTCGGTCAAATCGGCCGTCAGCGACGTGCAGCCTGCCGGTACGGCAGTACGTCCACGAGAAAGACCATAAACTTCCCAGCCATCGCCAAGCAGCTTTTCTGCCAGCGCGCTACCAATGACGCCGCTGACGCCAACAATCAATGCACGTTGTTGCATAATTCTCTCCTGATAAGACCTGACACTAAGCTTAATAGAGAATTAAAATCTCATCTCAGGTATAAATTCATACTATTTAAGAAAATGAGTCATCAATCATGGCTAACCGCGATCGCCTGAAAGACATTGCCCCTTTTGTTGCCAGCGTGGAGCACGGGAGCTTTACCGCCGCTGCCGAGTATCTTCATCTGACCAGTTCAGCCATCAGTAAGAGCGTGGCGAGGCTTGAAGAACGACTGGGTTCACGGCTGTTCGAGCGTACTACGCGCCGCCTGGCGCTGACCGATGCCGGACAGGCGTTTTATGAAACCTGCACCCGCGTGCTTGGCGAGCTGGCGGAAGCGGAATCGGTACTGGCCGCACAGCGCTCCATTCCCGTTGGCCGACTGCGTATTGCCGTACCCAATACGTTTGGTCGCCTGCAGGTGATGCCTTTAATCAACCAGTTTTGCCTGCAAAATCCGGAGATGCAAATCAGCCTGGCGTTTTCCGATCGCTTTGTCGATCTGTTCGAGGAAGGGGTTGATATCGCTATACGCATTGGCGGATTTACAAACTTTCCGCCCTCGCTGGGCTTTCGCTTTTTGGGCAATGAGCGGCTAATCTTCTGCGCGTCGCCTGATTACCTACGGCAGCACGGGACGCCAGCCTCCTTACAGGAGCTGACCGAAAGACGCGCTATTGTTTATGATCGCGTGGACGGCAGTACCGGTCCGTGGCATATCGTTTCGCCGGACGGACGTACCGTAACCAGAACAATGTCCTACCGTATGGCGCTGGGGGAAGGTGAAGCCCAGGTCTCCGCCGTGGTGGCCGGGCTGGGCGTGGCGCAGATGGCAACCTGGCTGTTAGACAAAGCGCTGGCCAGCGGCGCGCTGGTACCGATTCTGCCAGAACTGGCGGTAGATGGCCTGCCGCTGTATGTGGTCTGGCCGCGCAGAAAGCAGCTGATGCCAAAAGTTGACGCGCTGCTGACTGCGCTGGCAGAACTAAAAATCAGTCCGTAGACGGTTTATTGACGTTGATGCGCCACGGCACGCCAAATTTGTCGATTAACGTACCAAAACCGGCTGCCCAGAAGGTTTCTTCCCACGCCAGCGTCACCTTGCCACCGGCGGCCAGGTTATCGAACCAGCGCTTGCCTTCAGCAGGATCGTCACTGGAAAGGCTGACGGCAAAGCCGCTGTAGTTAACCGCTTCGACGCTGTCGCTCATCTGCAGTTCGCCATCGCCGATATGCAACAGCGCGTGCATAATCTTGTCGTCGGCAGGCTGTTCTGCGCTCGGGCTGTTCTGCTTCTGCGGCTGCTGTTTTTTCTCAGCAGACACGTCGCCCCAGGTCATTTTAACGCTCAGCCGTCCACCCGTTGCCTGCAGGTAAAAAGCGATAGCCTCTTCACAGTTTCCTGAAAAGTACAAATAAGGCGAAAGTTGCATAACATCTCCCTGATTTGAGGTTGAAGTTGAAAAACAAACATCGAGGAAAGTGTAGCAGGCGAATGATACTTGTTGATTTTTTTGGAAAGATTAAGGCAGATAGTGCAATAAAATACGCCCTGAGGATGCAGTAACATCGTCAGGGCGTTTAAGCTTTCTGCTGGCGAGATGACGTTATAACCAGGTCAGATTTTGCAGCCTGCGCGCCGCCTCAGGCCTTTTTTGGCCGCCGAAAAATAACCTTTTCCGCCAGCGTTTCCAGCACCACATAACCGACGCAGGCCACGATAAAAGAGTTGATGGTAGAAACGCCCCACAACACATTCAGCCCGACATAGCCGCCCAGTAGCGTGGCGATAATAGCTGGCCAGCCGGTAAAAATAGTTTCTTCCGGCAGGCGGCCATCGTGTCGGTCAAGCCGTAACGGCAGGCTGTACTTCTTCAGCCAAAAGTACTCCGTCAGCATCACGCCCAGCGCTGGCGGCACGATTACCCCCAGCAGGTTCAGGAAATCCACAAAGTGATCCAGAATGCCCAGCACCGACAGCGTGGTGCCGAGCACGCCGAGCAGCAGCGTTACGTGACGATACTTTAGCTTTATGCCGCTCAGGCTTTCCACCGCGTTGATAATGCCCAGCGCCGACGAGTAGAGGTTAAGATCGTTAACCCTGAGCGTAGAGAAAATCACCGCAAACAGGCCTGCCGTGCCGGAGGCCAGCGTGATAATCGACATCACATCGCCGGTATTCAGTTTACGGGCGATAAAAATGGCCAGCCCGTTGATAATAAATTCGCCCAGCATAATCGTTGCCAGCGTCACGCCAAAAACATGGCTACCCTTTCTGGAATAGCGCGTGAGATCCGGCGTCATCAGGCTGGCAAGGATAGCGCCGCCCACCACCAGGGTAATGCCTGCATTGACCGACAGCATTTCTTTACCCGGCGTGACAACCGCCAGCGCGTGTACGTGATCGGTGGCGAGCGTCTGCCAGGATATCCAGGCGATCAGCGCAACAAATACCGGCACCGCTATCCGTGCCGTAAAGCGCAGCGCTTTAAAGCCAAAAGCCACCAGCGTCGTCAGAAACAAGCCGGAAATCGTTGCTGCCGTTTGAAAGCTCAGAACGCTGGAAAACGCCGTACTTAAAGATTTGGCAAAGATGGCGTTCTGAATGCCGAACCAGCCCAGCAGGCTAATTGCCACCACGACGCCAATCAGCGCTGACCCCGTACGGCCAAACCCGCACCAGCGTGCCAGCAGGCTGCCTGATAACCCCTCTTTCATGCCGATATAGCCAAACCCAAAGGTAATCAGGCCAAACAATAAGCTGCCCACCAGAATAGCGGTTAGCGCCGCCGACAAGGTCATGCTGTCGCCCAGTACGGCACCCAGCATAAACTGGTCGAGCGCGGTCAGCATGCCCATATGCACAATAGCGACGCTAAAAAAAGAGACTCGACTGCTTTCCGGCACGCGCTCAAGCGGAAAATCGTTGATTTGCATGGTTGGCTATTCCGTATTAAATAAAGTGAATCCCTTTCTTAATAAGACGGACAGGGATATAGTTTTCCAGGTTATGAGCGATACAATATTCTTCAAACTGCTTCAGGGAATGCACATCGGCTTTTTGATATATCGTATAAACCCGGTTTTCAATGGTTTTGACGCTGGCGTTATAAATATTAGCGATCTCTTTCGCCGTATAGCGTTGCAGCATCAGAAAGATAATATCCAGCTCGGATTTAGTAAATGATTTATTATCCGTAACGGTTGTCAGCACCCCAGGCTTTTTCTGATTAATAAACTTTAATGGCGTCAGCGTGTCCAGCGGTTTGGCGCTCCAGACCGTGCCAATACAGTTTCCGCGTTCGTCAAATACCGGCAGTTTTTCACTGATAAAAGGCGAAAGGGTTTCTCTGCCGTACCAGTAATGCGTTTCAATGACCGCTACCCTTTGCTGGCTCTCTTCCGTCCGGCGATCGTGTTCCTGTAAATCTTCCGCGCACTCTGCCCAGCTGGCCGGAAACTCATGGTCGAACGCGCCTTCAACAGCAAAAGAAGAAGGCGTATTGGTATATAAAAAGGCGGCCTTGTTCATATAGATATGTCTTGAATCAAGGTCTTTGATGCCCCACGGCTCATTCAGATGCTCCATCGTGGCGATGAAGCTATTAAAATGTCTGTATTTCTCGCTGGCCTGCGGCATACCTTTTCCCTTTTATGAGAACGACTTGTGCAAATAAAACCGCGTGTGCTTGCCCAGATACCCCCCAAGGCTGCCGTAGACGCTGTAGCCCAGCTTCTCGTAAAAGCCTCGGGCCTGGAAATCGAACGTATCTACATAGGCCATCTGACAGCCGCGCTCTTTTGCTACTTCTTCTGCTTTGAGCATGAGTTCCCGCCCTTTCCCCAGGCCGCGCACGGCTTCACCCACCCACAGATACTGTACTTCTAAACCTTGCCACCAGGTTCTGGCGACCAGGCCGCCGAGAATATGGTTTTGCTCATCGCGCAGCGTAAGAAAAAGCGGCTTAATATCGACTTCATCGAACTGGCTGTTGTGTTTCCATAGACCAGCAATAACAAACTCTTCATCCTGAACCGATGGCTTATCCGTGACAACAATTTTCATTCTTACTCCAGATATTAATTAATAGTCAGCCGTGTCAGATAACACTTTGCAAAGAATAATTCAAGAGGGGTTTATACGGTATAATAAATAGCGAGTTATTGCTTACTATAATGTCATAACTACTACGATACTGCCTTTGCTTTACTTTTAGCTTAATGCCAACACCCGGGAACTATTCCCTTGCGTAATTAAAAATTGATACTGTAAAAATAACCGATGTTTATAGGCTATATACAAACAAACTTTCACTGCGTCACTTTCTCATAAGGAAAGCATTTTAAAAATTAGTTTTAATCACATAAAAAAACGGCCGGGAAACCGGCCGTTTAACATTTTAGCGTGCTTAGCTGCCTGTAAAGGTTATTTCACCTCGGTCAGCTTCTCAATATCCACGCTACCCTGCTGCTCAGCATCGTTTTTACGCACTTTCGCCACGTCGCTGGCGCTGACCTGGTTTGTCGCCGTATTGCCCCAGCTGGTACGAATAAAGTTCACCACATCTGCAACCTGCTGGTCGTTCAACCGCCAGCCGAAAGCGGGCATGGTAATAGCAGAAGGTGCGCCCTTCACGCCTGGCAGCGTTGCTCCACTCAGAACAATGTGGATAAGCGAGGTCGGATCCTCAGCCAGCACGACGGCATTACCGCTGAGCTGTGGGAAGGCGCGCTTATAGCCCTTGCCGTCCGTTCGGTGGCAGGCTCCGCAGCTGTCGACATAGAGCGCCGCGCCAGCCTTGCTGTCATCGCCTTTCCACAGCGCTTTCGCCACCGTATCGTCCGGCGTGAAGCCAACCTGGTTTGGATCTTTTGCCCCCAGCGATTTCAGATAGTGCGCAATAGCAGTGATATCTTCATCGCTCAAATGTTGCAGGCTATGCTGCACCACTTCAGTCATGCCGCCAAACACAGCGGTATGGTCATTGCGGCCGTAGCGCAGAAACTGCGTCAGCTCATCTTCGCTCCAGCGACCCAGCCCATCCCGGTTATCGCCGCGCAGATTGTTAGCGGTAAAGCCGTCAATGGGAGTAGCGCTGCCGGAAAGATAGCTGCTGCCTTCGCTGTCGTTAAGCGCTTTTTCCTGCATGGTAAAGCTGCGTGGCGTGTGGCATGCGCCGCAGTGCCCCAGTCCTTCCACCAGATACTGACCGCGAGCCAGCACCGCATCCTGGCCTTTCATCGGCTGGAAAGCTTTTACATCCGGTGCAAACAGGCCGCGCCAGATCGATAACGGCCAGCGCATCGACAGCGGCCACGGAATATCGCTTTTATGGTTAGCGGCCTCAACCGGTTTTACGCCGTGCATAAAGTAGGCGTACAGCGCGTGCATATCTTCATCGCTGACGACGGCGTAAGAAGGATAAGGCATCGCCGGATAGAGCGTATCGCCATTCTTCGCTATGCCGTGACGTACCGCTTTCTGAAAGTCGTCATAGGTGTAGTCGCCGATGCCGGTTTTCTTGTCCGGCGTAATATTGGTCGAATAGATATTGCCAATCGGCGTCGCCATCGACAGGCCGCCAGCAAAAGTTTCTCCGCCCATTTTCGTGTGGCAGGCTACGCAGTCACCGGCGCGCGCCAGATATTCGCCGCGCTTAATCAGATCGGCACTATTGTCTTCTGCCGCCGCAGCGGCAAAAGTTGTCATACCCAGCAGCAAAGCCGGGATCAGCATTTTCATCATGGTTATCCTTAAGCCTGCACCAACGGACCCGGGTTCTTCAGGTACTGTTCACGAATCGCTTTGGCTGACCAATAGGTCAGCGCCGCCACCATGCCGGTTGGGTTGTAGCCCAGCCCCTGCGGGAAGGCGGAAGCGCCCGGAACAAACACGTTAGGCACATCCCAGCTTTGCAGATAGCGGTTAATCGCGCTGGTTTTCGGATCTTCGCCCATGATCGCGCCGCCGTTCATATGCGTCGTCTGATAAACGGTGGTGTCGAAATGCGTGCCCGGCATTTTCGGCGCGCCGCTGATCAGCTTCGGATTCATTGCCTCAGCGATTTTGTGCATCTGTCCATGCATAAACTGCGACATCTTGATGTCGTTTTCCTGCCAGTCAAAAGTCATACGCAGCAGCGGCTGGCCGAAAGCATCCTTGTAGTTCGGATCCAGATCCAGATAGTTATTGCGATAGGACTGGTGCGCGCCGTGCGCATCCATAGAGACGTGATGCGTATAGTGATCAGCCACCGATGCTTTCCATTGGCTGCCCCAGGTCGGCGTGCCCGGAGGCGTTGGCAGGCCTGAAATCGGCTTAACGCCCGCCTGGTTTACCCACATTGGTGAGCCACCGACAAAACCGTATTTCCCGTGGTCAAAGTTGTCGGCGTTAAAGTCATCGACGCCCACGCCCGCGCCGCCAGCACCGATAAAGTTATTGGTAAACACGTCTTTATCAAAGAAGGCTTTGATCGTAGAGATGTTCTGGTAGGCGAAGTTACGGCCTACGGTACCTTCGTTAGTCACCGGGTCGTAAGGCTTACCGATACCGGAAAGCAGCATCAGGTGCACGTTATGGAACTGGAAGGCGGACAGGATCACCAGGTCGGCTGGCTGCTCAATCTGACGGCCCAGCGCATCAACATAGGTCACGCCGGTCGCGCGCTTCTTGTCATCGGTCAGATTAACGCGCAGCACGTTAGCGTTTTCGCGCAGTTCAAACTTAGCTTCCTGACGCAGCGACGGCAGCACGTTGACGTTCGGTGACGCTTTGGAATACATGTAGCAGGCGTAGCCGCTGCAATAGCCGCAGAAATTACACGGCCCCATTTGCGCACCATAGGTGTTGGTGTATGGGCCGGAGGTGTTAGCAGACGGCAGATCGTAAGGGTGCAAACCGATAGATTGCGCCGCCTGTGCAAACAGCTGCGCAGAGAAAGTCCGCTTCTGTGCCGGCAGCGGGAACTTATCGGAACGATCGGGCGCAAAAGGGTTGCCTTTGCCCTGACCGATAACTTTGCCTTTGACGCTCCATTCGGAACCGGAGGTGCCGAACACTTTTTCCGCCTTATCAAAGAACGGTTCCAGCTCGTCATAGGTGACGCCGAAATCCTGGATGGTCATGCCTTCCGGAATAAACTTTTTACCGTAGCGCTCTTCATAATGGCTGCGCATGCGTAGCTCAATCGGGTCGACGCGGAAATGTACGCCAGACCAGTGCAGACCTGCGCCGCCGGTGCCGGTGCCGGGTAAAAACGCGGCAAGCTGGCGGTAAGGCTGCGCGGTTTGCGCCGAATTATGGCGAATGGTCACGGTGCTTTTGGACAGATCCTGGAACAGCTTTTTACGGATGTTATAGGTGAGCTCGTCAATCACCTGCGGATAGGCGCCGTCAGGATAGGTATCACGATGTGGGCCGCGCTCCAGCGCTACCACGTTTAAACCCGCTTCGGTCAGCTCTTTCGCCATAATCGATCCCGCCCAGCCGAAGCCGACGATCACCGCATCTACTTTTTTCATCTGGTTTGCCATTACGCTCTTTCCCCACGAATTGATACCGGAGGAAACGGATAGCGCTCGCCACGTTCAACCCAGTCCATAAAATCGGCGCGTGCGCCAGGGAAGCCAATCAGCTTCCAGCCGACCATGCCCTGATTGCCGCCGTGAATCGGATCGCTGAAGAAACCTTCGCGAGTATTTTGTAACAGGAAAGAGAAGAAAACCTTCGCCGGCACCTGTTTAAACTCCGCTTTCCCGGCTTCAAACGCCTGTAGCAGCGCATCCTGCTGGTCGTGGTTTAGCTCAGCAAACACTTTGCCATGCTGCGCTTTCGCAAAGGTATCCGCGTCGGCCAGGCCCAGGCGATAGATATCGCGCGGGATTAGCGGATACTGGTACCCCAGCTCTTTATCCGCATCCGGGTGAAAAGGCCCCTGCATATACCAGTTTGCGCCCGTGGCGTACGGCGTATTCATCTGGCGATCGATATATTCCGGCACGCCAGCTTCCAGTGCGCCAGGGCCGCGATCGTCAGCGGGGATCAGGCGCGCCACGGCCGCTTTTACCAAAGCGTATTCTTCCGGCGTGAACCAGGTGGGCTGATAGTCCCGTGCCTTTTGCGGGCCTGCGGGTTCAGGCGCGGCGGCGGCGGGTGTAGGTGCAGTTAAAGCGCCAAGGCCGGTACTGCCGATGGCGACAGCGGGCGCGAGCGTAATAGTTTTTAGCAGAAAATCCCGGCGGGAGTTTCTGATGGTTTCTTCCGACATGTCATTGCCTTTATCAAAAATTGCCTGGTACAACAGCTAATAAGAATTTGCGATTTATGCCCCGTTAACCTGTTTTTTTATAAAAATCGAGGGCTGGCGTGATTTGTATCAATGTTACCGGTAACAAAACGTGCATTTTAACAGGTATAGCTGCAAAAATTTAGATCAAATAAACAAAATCGCACAATTTTATTAACATTCAGGACGCACTGAGAATCGCTTATCCACAGTGCTGAAAAATAATTTATGCAGCCCGCAGGCGGCGTAAGGCCTGGCTTCTGGCGTGGCGTGCTTCTGGCTTTGCTTGCCTCTGACCTGACGTGCTTCTGACCTGGCTTGCTTCTGACCTGATCTGATCTGACCTGGCCTGGCGTGACATAGCGTGACATGGCGTGACATGGCGTGACATGGCGTGGCGATTTTAACCATGTACGGAAAGGAAAGGCATATACGGCTGAATGGGGTAAACACCAGCAGGCGGCAGTCTTTCCCCGCCCGTTGGTGTTGATAACTTGCTTAATTATCCTTTACTTACGTGGGGAAGAGGAGTGATTTTCTCCTGCCAGCTTCTCCGTTGAGTTGAACAGCTTCAGGCGCGTTTCCGACGGCTGTGGGCGGCCAAAATAGTAGCCCTGGAACAGCGTACAGCCCTCTATTTTCAGCTGTTCAAACTGCTCACTGTTTTCTACGCCTTCCGCCGTAATTTGAATATCCAGGCTGCGGCTCATGCCGGTAATGGCGCGAATTATTGCCAGCGCCTCGCGGCTATCTTTCATATCGTTAATAAACGACTTATCGATTTTGATTTTATCAAACGGAAAAGAGCGTAAATAGCTAAGTGAAGAGTAGCCGGTGCCGAAATCATCCAGCGCGATACGCACACCCAGCTTCTTCAGCTTTTGCAGAATGCGTATATTGACCAGCGTGTTGTCCAGCAAGACCGATTCGGTTATTTCCACTTCCAGCCGGTAAGGTGCCAGCCCGGAATCTGTTAACGCCGCTTCGACCACCGACACCAGCGAGCTGTTTTTAAACTGGAGCGGCGACAGGTTGACCGCCACGCTCTGATCTTCCGGCCATTTCACCGCTTCGCGACAGGCTTCGTGCAGTGCAAACGCGCCGAGTGAATGGATCAGCCCGGTCTCTTCCGCCACGGGAATAAAGTCCAGCGGCATAATCAAACCCTGGCGGGGGTGATGCCAGCGCATCAGCGCCTCATAGCTGATAATTTTCTGGCCTTCGCCATCGGTAATCGGCTGATAATAAAGCTTAAGATGCCGATGGGTCATCGCTTCACGCAGATCGTTTTCAATCATGCGCCGTTTGCTGGCGGCCTCGCCCATTTCGCTGGAGAAGTGTTCAAAGCGATTGCGCCCGTTGCGCTTGGCTTCATACAGCGCCATATCGGCGCAGCGCAGCAGCTCGTCCGGCGTGGTCAGGCCGGCCGACGCCAGAGAGATACCAATGCTCAGCCCTACGGTCAGATTATGTCCGTCCACGTTGAAAATGGGACGGATCGCGTCAATCAGCCGGCTCGCTACCGCCTCGGCCTCTTCCACCTGCGTCAGGCCCGGCAGCACGATGGAAAACTCATCGCCGCCGTTACGCGCCAGCGTATCCTGCTCGCGCAGTACGCTACGCAGACGGCTGGCAACGGCGCGCAGCAGATCGTCGCCAACCTGATGGCCCAGCGCGTCATTCACATTTTTAAAATTATCCAGATCCAGGCAGAGCGCCGCCGTCTGTTTGCCGGCGTCAAAATCCTTACGCAGCGCTTCATTTAGCCGCTGGCTAAACAGCACGCGGTTTGGCAGGCTGGTGAGATTGTCGTGATGCGCCATATGATGAATACGCGCATCCGCCGCACGCTGATCGGTCACGTCGTCAGCAATCAGCAGCACGTAGCTGTTACGCGCGTCGTTACCGTTAATGATGGAGGCCGAAGCGTTAATAATTCGCTCGCCGCCACGGGTTCGCAGCAGCTGCTCGTTTTTATGCAGGCCTTCGTTACGCTGCGCGGCGGTTGCCAGCTGAGAAAAATAGCTGCTCAGTTCCGAAGGCATAAAGCTGTCCAGCTTTTTGCCGGTAATCTCTTTGGTCTTGACGCCCAGCAGCTGTTCCGCTTTGCTGTTCAGCAGCAGGACTTCACGCGACACCACGTCTTCTACTATCACGCACGAAGGAATATTAGCAATGATGGTGTCCAGAAATTTCGACAGCGAAGCCATGCGCGCGCTGTTCTGCTCGGCCAGATCTTTCGCCCGCAAAATTTGTTGCTCATATTCGCGCAGTTCGGTGCAGTCACGGGTAATTTTGGCGAAGCCCAGCAGATTGCCTTCGTCATTATAAATTGCCTCAATGACCACATGTCCCCAAAAAGCGCTGCCGTCTTTACGATAGCGCCAGCCCTGGTCTTCGAAGCGCCCAACGGTTTTGGCAATAGAGAGGTTGTTATCCGGTAAGCAGGCCAGCCGATCCTGGGCACTATAGAAACAGGAGAAGTGTTTGCCGACGATTTCATCAGCGGTATAGCCTTTGGCGCGATGCGCTCCGGCGTTCCAGTTAACAACATGCCCTTTGGGATCGAGCATGTAGATAGCGTAATCGGTTACGCCTTCTACCAGTAGCCGGAAAACCTGTTCTCTTTCACGCTGTTCGCGCAGCGTGCGCTGTTGTTCGGTACAGTCGCGGGTAATTTTGGCATAGCCAATTAGCTTGCCGTCATCGTCATAAACAGCATCAATCACCACGTGCGCCCAGAAGGAAGTGCCGTCTTTGCGATAGCGCCAGCCCTGCTCTTCAAAGCGACCGGTGCGATAGGCGGTTTTCAGATTGGTTTCCGGCAGTTTCGCCAGCCTGTCCTGCGTGCTGTAGAAACAGGAGAAGTGTTTGCCGACGATTTCCTCGGCCGTGTAGCCTTTGGAGCGCCGCGCGCCTTCGTTCCAGTTCACTACGTAGCCATCCTGGTCGAGCATGTAGATGGCGTAATCGGTCACGCCTTCGACCAGCAGCCGGAATTTCTGTTCCTGCGCGCGCTGTTCGGCAAGCTGGGCCTGCTGTTCGGTACAGTCGCGGGTAATTTTAGCGAAGCCAATCAGTTCGCCGTTATCGACAATAGCGTCGATAACCACGTGTGCCCAAAACGCGCTGCCGTCTTTACGATAGCGCCAGCCTTCCGTTTCATAACGGCCGATTTTGCGGGCACTGGCAAGGTTGCGCTGTGGCACACCTTTATCTTGCTCTTCCTCGCTGTAAAAGCAGCTAAAATTTTTGCCGACAATCTCTTGCGCCACGTAGCCTTTTGCCCGTTCGGCACCGGTATTCCAGTTAGCCACGGTTCCGTCAGGTGTCAGCATATAAATGGCGTAACCCGCTACGCTTTGCACCAGCAGCCGGTACATTACATCATCACTGTTATTCATTATTTTTCCGCCTGGGGAACAGTGTCCCAAAGAAGGCTCCGGCCTGTCGATAAGCCTGTACAGACAGCCCTGCCGGTAGAAGCGCGCCTTCTTATCCCGTGCCGCTGTTGCCTGTCACCGGATCGGGAAAACCAAAGCTCCTGAAGGCGCTTATCCGATTATCGGCCTCGTTTAAATAATATTCAGAGTTTATTTTGCCGAACCGATAAACAGAACTTAAGTGGGTATTGTGCCGGGACGGCTGGCGGATGTCATACATAACCAACCTTAGCCGCTGTTTTATTACTAAATCAGACAAACCGACACCTGCGGATACAATCTCAGCAAGACCATTAACATCCAGTCGGGCTATAAGAGGACGTAACCGTTCTGGAGTCGCTATGTTTAAATCCTTTTTTCCCCGGCCCGCACTGTTTTTTAGCAGCGCCGCCATCTGGTGTCTTTTTGCTGTTTTGCTGTGGTTTGAAGGCGGCAAAAGCTGGTTTTCTCATTTTTCGTTCTTTGCGCATGCCGCGCCTTTACCCAATAACGCGCTGCGTTTTATCGCCCCCTCGGAAATCGCTTTTTATCTTTATTATCTGGCGGCCTTTGCGCTGTTTGCCGGATTCTGGCGCTGGTTCAGTCCACATCCGTGGCAGCGCTGGTCGGTAGCCGGAACCGCGCTGATTATCTTTGTGACCTGGTTTTCCGTGCAGATGAACGTGGCTATCAACGCCTGGTATGAACCATTTTACGATCTGATTCAGCGCGCATTAACCCATCCCAATACGGTGCAAATCGCCACGCTTTACCAGCAGCTTGGCGGTTTCCTCAGTATTGCGCTGATTGCCGTACTGCTCGATGTGCTGAATATGTTTTTTATCAGCCACTACGTTTTCCGCTGGCGCACGGCCATGAACCAGTACTATATGGCGCACTGGTCGCGGCTACGAGGGATTGAAGGAGCCGCGCAGCGCGTGCAGGAGGACACTATGCGCTTTGCCTCTACGCTGGAAGACATGGGGGTTAGCCTGATTAATGCCGTAATGACGCTTATCGCCTTTTTGCCGGTGCTGGTTGGGCTATCCGTTCACGTAAAGGATGTTCCGCTATTGGGCAACCTGCCTTATGCGCTGGTTATTGCGGTGGTGGTCTGGTCGCTGCTCGGCACCGGCTTGCTGGCTGTGGTGGGCATTAAATTGCCGGGCCTGTCGTTTCGCAATCAGCGCGTGGAAGCAGCCTATCGTAAGGAGCTGGTCTATGGCGAGGACGACGCCGCGCGCGCTACGCCGCCGACGGTGCAGAATCTGTTTGGTCTGATCCGCAAAAATTATTTTCGGCTCTATTTCCACTATCTCTATTTTAATATTGCCCGTTCGCTTTATTTGCAGCTTGATGTGGTGTTTGGCCTGGTGATCCTGTTCCCCTCTATCGTTAGCGCGGCGATTACCTTTGGCCTGCTTCAGCAGATCAATAACGTTTTTGAGCAGGTACGTGGCGCTTTCCAGTATCTGGTTTACTCCTGGACGACGCTGGTAGATTTGCTTTCCATCTATAAACGCCTGCGGTTGTTTGAACAAGTGCTGGACAGCGAGCCGACAACGGAAGAGGCGGTCTGAATCGACGGATAATGCGGCTGGCGTTTTGAATAGCCTGCCGTTAGCGGCTGGAAATAGCGTTTTGAAAAGCCAGCCGTAAACGGCTGGCAGAATGCCTTCTCTGCCAGCTTTCACAACAACAGGCTTTTAACGCTGTGCGGCCAGCCGGGCAAAAACCTGTTCAACCGCGTAAGCGCCCGGATCTTTCACGCCGTTCAGGCTCTCCTGATTCAGATAGGAAGAGCGCCCCGCATTTGCTTTACCCATCTGCGCCGTTTTTTCCGCGCCCTCTTTGGCCGCTGCGGCTGCGTCATTGAGGCTTTTTCCGGCCGCCAGCTCGCTGAAAGCGGGGTCGAGCGCATCAATCATAGTGCGATCGCCAGGCCGCGCGCCGCCGTAATGCTGCATGCGCTCCAGGCCATAGCTCAGCGCTGCGGCCAGCTTCTCGCCCTCTTCCAGCTTCTGCCCGGCAGAGGTGAACATAATCGACATCAGCACGCCGCTGGAGCCGCCCATCACTATTGCCAGCTCTTCGCCGATTAGCGTTAACAGGCTTTCCGTTTCGTTTAGCGGCAGCTTTTTCGCCTCCAGCTCCTGCAGAATTTTTTTCGCCCCGGCGGCAAAAGTTGACCCGGTATCGCCGTCGCCGACTTTGGCATCCAGCTGGTTAAGCTCGTTTTCCAGCTCAATCAGCGTGCCGCAGATGCAGGCCACCACAGCGGCCGCCTGGGCATTTTCCGACGGTTTAAATGTTTGTTGGCGCTCGGCCCTCTTGCCCTTAACTGATTTGCTCGCCTGTACCTTCAGCGCTGGCTGCCAGCCGCTCGCCTCTACCGGCGACAAGAGGGCCTGTGTCAGCTCATCGGTCAGCCGCAGCGTGGAAAGCGAAAAGCCCTTCATATCCAGCGCGCTTACCAGCGTGGCTGGCCCAATCAGTAACTCAACGTTTTCCTTCAGCGAAGAGTGTAAAACCTCACGCGTCAGCACGGCCATCTCCAGCGCGGAGAAACCGCCAAGGTTGTTGATTAACAGCGCAACCTTTTGCTTTTGCGGGTTATGCTCAGCCAGTTTTTCCACCATCAGAGAAACGATTTCACGACTGTCCTGCGTTTTTAGCGTGGTGACGCCAGGCTCGCCGTGAATGCCCATGCCCAGCTCGCTTTGCCCTTCTTTAACGCGCTCGTCCCGTTTTTCTCCGGGTACGTGGCAGCTGCTGAAGGCCAGACCGATGCTGGCCGTGGCGGCTATCGCTTCACTGGCGATGGCGGCGACCTCTTCCAGCGATTTACCGCTAGCGGCGGCGTGTCCGGCAACTTTATGCACCAGCGCCGTTCCCGCTATGCCACGCGGCTGAGGGTTGTCCGGCAGCGTGATATCGTCCGTGACCATCACCAGCTCGACCTTAAAGCCAAGCTTTTTGGCTTTTTCTGCCGCCAGGCCGAAGTTTAATCGGTCGCCGGTATAGTTTTTAACGATCAGCAGGCAGCCTTTTTCACCCGTAACGTTAATAATGGCGCTGAGCACCGCCTCCACGCTCGGCGAAGCAAAAATATCGCCGCAGACGGCGGCGGTAAGCATCCCTTTGCCGACAAAGCCCACGTGCGCCGGTTCATGGCCGGAGCCGCCGCCGGAAATCAGCGCGACTTCCTTTTTATCCCAGTCGTTACGTACCACCACCCGAATATCCGGCCCGGCATCAAGCAGGCTGAGGGTGTGATAAGGGTTAGCGATCAGCGTACCTTCAATGGCTTCGCTGACCACATCGCTTTTCTGATGCATAAAAAACTGACTCATAAAACTTCGCTCTCCCGGATGAAAAAGACGTGCCTGAGCCACTAACTGTAGCCGAATTATTCAGCTGGCCGCGCAGGAAAAAGATTTGATAGTGGGCAGAAATTTAAATGAAACAGGCGCTTTGGCTCTGTCATATTTTTTTACTTTTCCAGACGCAAAAACAACAGGATTTTTTATCTTTTGGCCAAAAGAAACTCACCCATGTATTTACCCCTTACTGATCTGACCAGTAGGAATAAACCATCGGATAAATCTGAATAGGGCAAATTAGTACCGTGATATATAAGGGTTTATAATTGTCACGGCCCGGCATTAATCCTAATTAGCCCGTCATTTTGTTTTTGAGATTGCAGTACAACTGCAAATTAATATACAGTTTTGGTTATCGTTCTGCGGCAGTGTGTAATAAAGCGTTTGCTGTTAACCTTGCCCGACAGACGATGTTTGACCCTCTGAGCAGAATAAGCTTCATCTCGCCACCACCAGGGCGTTACACGGGGCAGGTCGCAAGACCTGCTCTTTTTTTTCAGGCGTCACTTTTACGCTACAGGCTGTCAGTTTTGCGCCAGCCAGCGGCAACCCGGCCTGACAAAATGGCAATTCCCCCTTCAGGAGAACTGCCATGTTATTGCACCCTAATGAAAAATATATTGCCTTTCCCCCTCAGCCATTAACGAACCGCCAGTGGCCGGATAACGTGCTGCACCGGGCACCGCGCTGGCTTTCAACCGATCTGCGCGATGGCAATCAGGCACTGGCCGAGCCGATGGATATTGGCCGTAAAAAAGCGTTCTGGCAGCTTTTGTTACAGTGCGGCTTTAAGGAAATTGAGGTGGCATTTCCTGCCGCTTCACAAACCGATTTTAATTTTGTCCGCGAGCTAATCGAAAAAAATCTGATCCCTGACGATGTCACCATTCAGGTGCTGACGCAGGCCAGAACAGAGCTCATTGAAAGAACCTTCAGCGCATTGCAAGGTGCAAAGCGTGCCACGCTGCATTTATATAACGCCACCGCGCCGCTGTTTCGCAAGCTGGTATTTTGCCAGAGCCGCGAAGAGATTGTTGCGCTGGCGGTCAAGGCAGCGCGGCAAATCAGAACGCTTTGTGAAGCGCATCCCGAAACGGAATGGACGTTCGAATATTCTCCGGAAACCTTCTGTTTTACCGAAATGGAGTTTGCACTGGAAATTTGCGAAGCCGTTGCCGCTGTCTGGCAACCTGACGCCTCCAGGCCAATGATTATCAATTTGCCCGCGACCGTGGAAGTTAATACGCCAAACGTGTATGCCGACCAGATTGAGTATTTCTGCCGTCATTTTTCCGTGCGCGATAAGGTCTGTATTAGCGTGCATCCGCATAACGATCGCGGAACCGGCATCGCCTGTGCCGAACTGGCGATGCTGGCCGGAGCGGATCGTATTGAAGGCTGCCTGTTTGGCAACGGCGAACGTACCGGCAACGCCGACCTGGTGACGCTGGCGCTGAATCTTTATAGCCAGGGCATTGCGCCCGGCCTGGATTTCAGCCAAATAAAACAGGTGGTTGACGTGGTGGAACAGTGCAATCAACTGCCGGTACATCCGCGCCATCCCTATGCTGGCGAACTGGTCTTTACCGCCTTTTCCGGCTCGCATCAGGACGCGATTAAAAAAGGCTTCGCCGCACGCCAGCAAAATGCCACGGCGCTGTGGGAAATGCCCTATCTGACCATCGATCCGGCCGATATCGGCTGTAGCTACGAAGCGGTTATCCGCGTTAACAGCCAGTCAGGGAAAAGCGGCGCGGCGTGGATGATTGAGCAAAATCATGGTCTGCAACTGCCGCGAACGCTGCAACAACATTTTAGCCTGCACGTGCAGGAGCAGGCTGACAGCGAAGGTGGCGAAATGACCCAGGCGGCTATCTGGCAGCTGTTCCGCCAGCTGTACGGCCTGGCTTCACCCGCTTTACAGTTGAGCGACTACGCTACGCGCAGCGAAGGCGGCGAGCTACTGTTTCAGGGCGACATTGTGCATCGTGGTAAACGGCAAAAGCTTGAGGGGAAAGGCAACGGTCTGTTATCCGCAGCGACTACGGCGCTAAGCCGACATTTTCACCTGTCGCTGTCGATTCAGGACTATCACGAGCACAGCCTGGGCCAGCGCAGCGACAGCCGTAGCGCCACCTGCCTGCGCTGCATATTGCCTGACGGCAGCAGCAGCTGGGGCGTTGGCATCGACAGCGACGTCGCGCGAGCTTCACTACAGGCTTTGCTCAACGCGGTTGCTTACTGGCTGCCTCTTTCCGGAAAATAGTCGCTGGGCGACACGCCTAAAATACGGCGGAACATAGCGCTAAAGGCGCTGTGGCTTTCGTAGCCCATATCCAGCGCTACGCGCAGGACCGAATCCCCGGCTGCCAGCCGCGTCAGCGCCGCCATCAGCCGGGCGCGCCTGACCCAGTCACTGAACTGCAGCCCGGTTTCCTGATAAAAACGCCGCGCCAGCGTCCGACTACTGATATTCAGCTGCGCGGCGCTGTTTTCCAGCAGCCAGCGCCCGGCGGGTTCCGCCTGAATGCGCTGGCACAAAGCCAGTAAAGGGGCGCTATTGGGCTCGGGCAGGTCAAACGGCAGCACGTTCATCACCCGGATTTCGTCCAGAATCAGTTCATAAATCCGCTCGGTGCGCGTGGCGGGCCGATAGCTTTCCGGCAGCGCCAGCGAAGCCACAATCAGCTCACGCAGCAGCGGCGAGACCTGTACCACCTGACAACTGGCGGGAAGATCGGCACGGGCCAGCGGATCGATAAACAGCGTTCGCGCCGCCACTTTTCCTGTTATCTGCAACGCATGCCGGACACCGGCGGGCAGCCAGACGCCACGGCCCGGCGGCACTATCCAGCTACCCGCATCGGTGGTCACCTTAATAACACCGCTCAGGCTATGCAGCAGTTGAGCACAGTCGTGATGGTGCAGCGGTTCGCTTTCGCCATGCTGGTAGTCATGCGCCAGCGGCACCAGCGGACGAGTAGTGAAACAGGGAACAAAAGTGGTCGACATACGCTTTTCCGATTAACAGAGGCCGGAAAAAGTTAGCATATTTTACGGGAACTTACGTTATTTAGCGGCGGCCAGTTTTAGCTGTCCCGTTTCAGAACCGGAAGGCTTAATGACTATCTCAATATCGCACCCCAGGCGATTAAGGCAATCCATCAGCTTACGTTCTGACAGATTGGTAAAATCTCCCCGAAGTAAATTAGACACTTTTGCCTGGCTTATTCCCATCCGTTTTCCAGCCGCTACCTGAGACAAATCAAGCAAACGCATGGTCTTAATAATTTCAATCGCCAGGCCGGATTTAATTTTAAGTTTGTCCGCATCTCGCAGGCCAAGATCGGCAAATACATTGCCAGAACTGTGCTCAACAGCAATACCGTTAATGGTTTTGTTTTTCATTTTTTATCTCCTGTGCGACTACAGCAGCTACTTTGAGACGGTTTCGGATAATTTCCATATCTTCCTTTGGCGTAGCGATGCCCTGCTTACTTTTCTTCTGAAAAGCATGTAGCACAAAGACAGCCTCAGCAAACTTAACGGTATAGACCGCACGATAAGTTCCTCCTGTATCATCTTCAACCACTTCCAATACGCCAGCGCCGCCAAACCCCTTCAAAACTTTAGCACCAGGATGTTTTTCACCGCGTTGGGCAAAATCCAGCGCAAAACCAAAAAAGTGCTGCACATTCTTTGGCAGTGATAGCAGATCCTTCTTACTACTGCCGATCCAAATCAGCGGTTTCTCTCCCTGAATAATCATTTCCTGTACCTTTCCTGGTATTCATACACGCCCATACCTGAAAAGGTATAGCACAGAAGTAAGGGCAAAGGAACGATCTTTAACGACTATATGCTAATGACAGGACAGAAAATTTTTATCTGAAAGGGCGATCAAAAGCGCGGGTTATGGCAGAAGGCACAGAGTGACCAACCATAACCCGCGTACTGTTAGCGAAACACGCTAATCGCTTCGACCAGACGCGTCGCCTGCCAGGTCATACGATCGGACGCCTGCGCGCCTTCTTCTACTTTTTCGGCATTCTGGTGCGTGATGTTATCCAGATCCTCTACCGCCAGGCTGACTTCGCTTAGCGCCGTCGCCTGTTCGGAAGTGGCCGCGCTAATCTGCGCAATCAGCGAGGTGACGTTCTGCACCTGAGAAACGATGTTCTCCATCGTTTTACCCGCGTCATTCACATGTTCGCTGCCTGACTCTACCTTCAGCGCGCTGTTTTCAACCAGCGTTTTGATTTCGCTGGCGGCTTTTGCGCTGCGCTGGGCCAGGCTACGTACTTCGCCCGCTACCACGGCAAAGCCTTTGCCCTGCTCTCCTGCACGTGCAGCTTCTACGGCGGCGTTTAACGCCAGAATATTGGTCTGGAAAGCGATCCCATCGATCACGCTGGTAATGTTAGCGATCTTCTTCGAGCTGTCGGCGATCTCCGCCATCATGCTGACCATATCCTTCATGACGATGCCGCCTTTAGTCGCCGCATCGCGCGTGCTGGCAGACAGCGTGTTCACCTGCTGCGCCGTCTCGGTATTGCTTTTTACCGTGGCGGTCATTTCGTTCATGGTGGCCGCGGTTTGCTGCACGTTAGCCGCAGCCTGCTCGGTGCGGCGGCTAAGCTCGTTGTTACCCT
>Ga0153931_100171_pt1 | contig 23336 bp, 12 predicted proteins | sample TSNJ015MetaG_FD_104730 | JGI IMG/M metagenome (GOLD analysis project Ga0153931, IMG submission 104730) | Attine ant fungus gardens microbial communities from New Jersey, USA - TSNJ015 MetaG | ecosystem: Host-associated > Fungi > Mycelium > Unclassified | place: USA: New Jersey, Wharton State... | reverse complement strand
TGACGACCATAGAGCATTGGAACCACCTGATCCCATCCCGAACTCAGCAGTGAAACGATGCATCGCCGATGGTAGTGTGGGGTTTCCCCATGTGAGAGTAGGTCATCGTCAAGATTAAATTCCGAAACCCCTGTCTGCTAACGCAGACAGGGGTTTTGTCGTTTTGGAGGACTGTTGCCGACTGAGAGAAATCCTCCCGAGCCGGCCACATCAGATCCCCCTGCACCCTGCCCACAAAAAAGCCAGTGCCTGAAAGAAGACACTGGCTTGTCAGAAACGCTAACAGATCAGAATTGATAGCTTACCGTCGCACTGACGTTACGCTCTTCGCCCAAATAGCAGAAGTTCAGGCTGGCACAGGACGCTACATAGGTCTCATTGGTCAGGTTGTTCGCGTTCAACCGTACATCTACGCCTTTGAGTCCGACCTTGCCCAAGTCATACCCTAAGGATGCGTCGAATAAGGTGTAGGCAGGTACCTTCATTGTGTTCTCCGCGTCTGCCCAACTGTAGCCGACGTACCGAATCCCGCCGCCAAGTCGCAAGCCGTCAAAGGCGCCGCTATCAAACGTGTAGTCCGCCCACACCGATGCCATATGGCGAGGTGCCTGCGTGGGGGAGTTGCCTTTGTTCTCAATCAAGTTGTCGGCTGAGCTCAGCGTACTGACCATCGATTTTGAATATTTAATATCGGTAAAGGTATAGCTGCCCAAGATCTTCAGGTTATCGGTCAGTTGCATATGTGCTTCCAACTCCAGTCCCTGCGAGCGAACCGCACCTACTGCGCGATAGAAGTTTTCTTGAGGAAGCTTTGTCGCCAGGTTCTCCTGGTCAATGCGAAACCAGGAAGCTGTAAACAGGTTATCCGTCCCCGGCGGCTGATACTTCAAGCCCGCTTCCCACTGCGTTCCATTGGTGGGTGCCAGCGGGTTGCCGGCGTTGTCTGAATAGGAGTTCGGGTTGAACGACTCTGAATAGCTGACATAGGGTGCCAAGCCATTATCAAACAGATACAGCGCACCGGCTCGCCCAGTCAGTTTGGTACGTTTGTCAGAAATTTCCGTGCCCAGCGGTCGCCCCGCTTCAGCGATACGGTTCTCGTCGGACGTCTCTACCCAGTCCTGACGCAGCCCTAGAGAGAACCGCCATTTATCCATCTCGATCAGGTCTTGTAGATAAACGCCAGTTTGCTCAAGGCGACGCAGATAGCTGGTCAGGCTGGCATTGCTGATAGCAGTGTTGCCATAGACCGGGTTGAATGCGTTGATTGGCTGCAGTGACCCGCTCGTCCAGTCCACCACCATTTTACGTCGCTGATAATCAGCCCCCATCAGCACGGTATGGTGAGTGGTACCGGTAAAAAACTCCGCCTGCAGCATGTTGTCGATGATGAACGCATGCAGCTTCTCATCACCTCCCGAATAATAGCGATTCAACTCGTTACTGGTCGGTGTGGTCCAGCCATAGGCGTACACCTGATCCAATTGCACCTTGGAGTCGAGATAGCGCAAGTTCTGTCGCGCAGTAAACACGTCGTTGAATCGATGCTCGAACTGATAACCGAACGACTGCTGATCACGTTTGTAGCCATCTACTCCAGGTTCACCTTCGAAGAAGTGGCTGGAGATGCGCTGGCCATTACGCTGATGCAATGCGCCGTCTGCCGGCATACCGCCGTGATAGCCGCCATCAGGATCATGCTGCAGGTACGCCTGGAGTGTCAGCGAGGTGTCTTCGGTAAAGTCGATGTTGAGTGTCGGCGCCAAGGCTAAGCGCTTTTCTTTGGCGTGGTCGAACTGCGTATCAGACTTGTCCGCTAAACCGGTAAGCCGATAGGCGATGCGCTTGTCGTCATCCACGGGTCCACTGAAGTCAAAACCCATGCCCTGCTGACCGTGACTGCCTGCCGTTGCTTGAACCTGATGGTAGGGCTCAAGCAATGGCTTCTTGCTGGTCAGCGCGACCAGGCCGCCGGGCGAGCTACGTCCATAGAGGACAGAGGAAGGTCCCTTCAGAATGTCCACGCGCTCGAGAAAATACGGATGAACCTGCATGGTGCTATAGGTGCCGCTATCCCCCATGGACTTCAAACCATCAAGGTAGATGTTGTCCACAGAACCATCATTAAAACCGCGCATTGCCACGTAGTCATAACGATGGGTCGCGCCATAGGGGTTGGTCAGTACACCAGGGGTGTAACGCAGGGCTTGTGCGACGGTTTGGGAGCCTTGGTCGTCCATCTGCTCGCGCGTCACCACGGAAACGGTTTGCGACGTCTCCAGCAATGCGGCGCTGGTCTTGGTTGCGATTTGGCTATGCGTCGCGTTGTAGCCTTCCATGCTGCCTAAGGCATTACCCAGGGCGAAGCCTTTGATATCCGTGGTGGGCAGCGTCAAGGTGCTGCTCTGCGTCTGGGTCTCCAGCACAAAGCTGACACCCTCTTGCGATACCGCCTGCAAGCCAGAGCCGGTGAGTAGATGATTTAACCCCTGCTCGGCTGAATACTCGCCGTGCAGCCCGGCTGATTGCCGGCCTTGGGTTTGCCCAGGCGTGCTAGAGAGGGTAATGCCTGCCTGACGGGCGAATTGATTGAGCACCTCGCCCAGGGCGCCGGCAGGCAGGTCGTAGCGCTGGTTAACCTGCTCGATGTTTGCTTGCGCAGCTATGCCGGCGATTGGACCCGCGCCCATGCCCATCGCGGTTGACAGCAATGCCGCACGGATGGATTTAGCCAAAAGGGGGTAGGAAGAGCACGGTGAGTTGCCGGGAAAACGCGCTGTCATGATCAAGATCCGTGGAGGCCGGTGAGGGCTGATTGAAGGGCTTACTGTCTAAGCCGGTCTCACGGAAAAAAACCGCCAAAAAAATTTCATATACAGCATAAAAAATCAGGCTGAACGTTCCAGGCTTACCCACCAACGCGTGCGGTAGCGCACTTCAACAGGCAGCGTCTGTGCAACGATCGCCAACAATTTATCCGTGTCCTCCAGCCGAAAAACCCCTGACAACCGCAAGTCGCTGGCTTCTGCCGAACAACCCAGATAACCAGGTCGATAGCGCCCCACCTCCGACAGGAAGGCAGCCAGGCGCATGTTCCGTGTCACGATCAGCCCATCGACCCAGGCGCCCATGTCCATATCCAGCGGCGGTGCCAGCGTGGCATGTGTGTGATGTACGAGGTAGCTCTCTCCTGCGTGGACTTGAGTCGATAGTCCGTCTGCCGAGTGTGGTGAGTGAATGGCCACGTTGCCACTGACCACACTCAAGCGGGTGCAATCGCTGTCTTGGCGCACGGCAAAGCGCCCGTCGATACCTTCGAACAAGCCGTGCCGAGTTTGAACCAGCAGTGGCGCCGAAGAAGGCGCGCCGCACGTCACTAGGATTTCCCCGCGAACCAGCGTGATCAGACGCTGCTGCGCGTTGAAGTCCAGGTCCACGGCGCTGTCGGTGTTGAGTTGCAAACGAGCGCCATCCGGCAATTGCACGCTGCGCCGTTCCCCGGTGGCGGTCGCAAGGTCGGACGTCCAGCGCTGCCAGCCGGTGAGGTCGCGGCTTAACCAGGCTGCGGAGCCCACCAACATGACGCCAGACAACATCTTCAGTGCCTGCCGCCGGCCCACGCCTTGCGAAATGTTTTCCAAGGCCACGCGCGCGCCGGGAATCACGGCCATCTGACTGCTCAATTCCTGCTGCAGTGCCTGTACCCGCTGCCAGGCCAATTCATGGTCGTCATGCGCTTCGCGCCAGCGCACACATTGTGCATGCAAGCGCACGTTGGCCCGGTTATTACGCAGGCGCAGTGCCCAAGCGATGGCCTGCTTGACCACCTGAGGATCTGGTCCGGAGCGCGCGGCATTATCCATCGTAGTCACGCCCCATAACGCAGTACGTAACAGTGATACAGCGCCTGCGCGACATACCGCTCCACTGTTCGCAACGACACCCCCATCTGCAGCGCGATCTGCTTGTGCGCCAACCCATCACACTGAGCCAGTAGAAACGCCTTACGTACTTTCGGCTTCAATCCGTCCAGTAGGCGGGCGATTTCCTCCAGCAGTTCCAGCACCAATATCCGCGTTTCTGCGCTGGGGACCAACGCCTCAGGGAGATGGGCGATGGACTCGAGGTAGGCGCGCTGGATGTCTTCACGCCGCCAATGATCAATCACCAGGCCGCTGGCAATGCTTCGCAGAAAGGCACGAGGGGCTTTGAGTTCCAGGCGTTCGGTTTTTTGCAGCAAGCGCACGAACGTGTCCTGAGCCAGGTCCGCTGCATCCGCCGCATTGCCCAGGCGGCTGCGCAGCCATCGGTTGAGCCAGCTGTGATGGGTGCTGTAAAGCGTCTGCACAACACGTTCACAAGGGATGTACTCAGTAGTCGGCATTCACACAGGCTCGGCCAAACGTCACAAATGATAATTAGTCGCATTGTCTGGGAGGCTGAAAAATTTTGCAACGCCGACGCCTACCGATCTACCGTCGGTCGGTTTCCTATTCAAAATCAGGATGCTTCTCACAAATTTCTAAGATTTATCCTGGCCTGGCCGAAAGCCTGACGAGCCATGCGTGCACCGAAATAGAGCGGTCGCAGAGTCCGCCTATCCCGTTACATGGAATGTTCCACTCGGCACGCTCATCCCCCTTTGGCAAAAGAAGTCGATGAAATGAATCTCAAGTTCAGTCATAAAATTCTGCTGGCCGCATCAGGCGTCGTGGTTCTCGCGTTCGCGTTATTCACGCTTTACAACGACTACCTGCAGCGCAGCACTATCAAGCAAAACCTGGAGTCGTCTATCCAGCAATCAGGCGAACTCACGGCCAGCAGTGTGCAGAACTGGCTCAGTGGTCGCATTCTGGTACTCGAAAGCCTGGCGCAAAACGTTGCCCATCAGGGCAGCCAGGCCGATCTTCCTGGCTTGGTTGATCAGCCAGCGTTCACCTCGAACTTCCAGTTCACCTACGTCGGGCAAACCAACGGGGTGTTCACCCAGCGTCCTGATGCGAAGATGCCTGACGATTACGACCCGCGTCAGCGCCCTTGGTACAAGCAGGCGGTGGCTGCCGATAAAACCATGCTGACTCCGCCTTACATGGCCGCAGTCGGCGGGCAGATCGTAACCATTGCTCTGCCCGTCAAAAAGAACGGTGAGCTGTTGGGTGTGGTCGGCGGTGACCTGAGCCTGCAAACCCTGGTGAAGATCATCAACTCGGTAGATTTCGGTGGGATCGGCCATGCGTTCCTGGTCAGCGCCGATGGCCAGGTCATCGTCAGTCCTGACCAGGACCAGGTGATGAAAAACCTCAAGGACATCTACCCAGGTACCAACCTGCGTATCGAAAAGGTCAGCCAGGACGTTGTTCTCAATGGCCAGGACCGCATTCTTTCGTTCACGCCAATCAGCGGTTTGCCCGGTGCAGATTGGTACATCGGTCTGTCGATCGACAAAGACAAAGCCTACGCGCCACTTGGCAAGTTCCGTACTTCGGCATTGATCGCCATGTTGATTGCCGTCGTCGCCATTGCCGTGCTGTTGAGCCTGTTGATCCAAGTACTGCTGCGCCCGCTGACCACCATGGGTGTGGCCATGCAGGACATTGCCCAGGGTGAGGGCGATTTGACTCGCCGCCTGGACGTGACCAGCAAGGACGAGTTTGGCGAGGTGGGCAGCGCTTTCAACCAGTTCGTCGAGCGTATCCACGCCTCTATTTCCGAGGTGTCTTCGGCAACGCGTCAAGTGCATGACCTGTCCCAACGCGTGATGGCGTCGTCCAACGCCTCGATCATCGGCTCGGACGAGCAAAGCGCGCGCACCAATAGCGTGGCCGCGGCGATCAACGAGCTGGGTGCCGCTACCCAGGAAATCGCGCGTAACGCAGCTGATGCTTCGCAGCACGCCAGTGGTGCCAGTGAACAAGCAGACGACGGGCGCAAGGTGGTGGAGAAAACCATCCTGGCGATGTCGGAACTGTCGCAGAAGATCAGCCTGTCCTGCACTCAGATCGAAACCCTGAACGCCAGCACCGACAACATTGGCCACATCCTTGATGTGATCAAAGGCATCTCCCAGCAAACCAACTTGTTGGCGCTCAATGCCGCGATCGAGGCCGCGCGTGCCGGGGAAGCCGGGCGTGGGTTTGCCGTGGTTGCCGATGAAGTGCGTAACCTCGCTCACCGTACCCAGGAGTCCGCCGAAGAGATCCATAAGATGATCACGTCGCTGCAAGTGGGCTCGCGTGAGGCCGTGACCACCATGAACGCCAGTCAGACCTCCAGCGAGGAGAGCGTTGAAGTGGCCAACCAGGCCGGCGAGCGCCTGGTCAGCGTGACGCAGCGAATCGTCGAGATTGATGGCATGAACCAGTCGGTCGCGGCGGCTACCGAGGAGCAGACCGCTGTGGTTGAAACCCTCAATGTCGACATCAACCAGATCAACCTGCTGAATCAGCAGGGTGTGGCCAACCTCAACGAAACGCTGAAGGACTGCGATGCGCTGTCTCAGCAAGCGAGCCGCCTGAAGCAACTGGTCGACAGCTTCAAAATCTGACCGGGCTCATGCAGGAGCGAGGCGTCTCGCTCCTGCTGATCAGCTGAACATCTGGCGTACATTCTCCAGGGCGGTGTCGGCGAAGGTCTGCACAAACTGTTCAAACGCCGCCTGGGTGGTATCGACCGGCTCACCCATGAGCGTCCAGGTTGCCCGCGAACATCCTGTGCCAAGCGCTTCCACCTGCATGGCAGCCCACAGCCGGGCGACGCCCAAGGTGTTGTAGAGTGTGGTCCAGGTCATGTACATGGCGTCGTCGTCGCGGCTGTTGAGTTGCTCTACGACGCAATGGCCATCGTGGAAATGTTTGGTGCGCAAGGCGCCTATGCCTGTGCCCGTCATTTCGATGTGCGAGAGAGCCGGAACGAAGGCATCAAAGCCTGCAAAATTGCCCACCACTCGCCACAGATCAGCGGCCTCGCACGCGACGTCAACAGACGCCACCACCGGTGTGCCGTTCGGGTTGCGAATTAATGTATCGGGTTGCAGCAGATTCATGGAAATGTCCTGAACGGTCAGAGAAAGCCGATGGCCTTGAGGTGGTCGCAGCCTCTGCGCAACAGCGCCGGGTCTTTGTACGGGTACTGCTCGCCCATCGCCTCCACACCCTGGCGTGCGTTCTCGTGACAAATCATCGTGATGTCGCTGATGTCTTCTGCGAGGTTATCCAGGTAGAAGCCCAACACGCCAAACAGCGCGTTATCGGGGCCTACCGTTCGCAGCTCGGTCTGCCACTGCGCAACGCTCACTCGCTCGAAGCAGTGGCCCGCCTGACTGAATGCATCAAGGTAGTGATCCCAGCTCAAAGGCTGTGGGTTGTGCAGGTTGAATACGTTTCGGCTTGCAACGAAGCGGCCGCAGTGAAACGCAACAAAACGGGCAAAGAAGTCCACCGGCATCAGGTCGAAGTTCACCTGCAGGCGGGGCGCCAGGCCCAGTTGCAACGAACCCTTGAGCATCATCATCAGGCGGTTGTTGTGCGGCTTGCAGACGCCGTTGCGGCTATTGAACGCGATGTTTCCCGGGCGATAGATGTTCACCCATGCGCCTTGCTCGGCTGCACGCCGCAGCAAGCGTTCGGCGACCCACTTGGAGAGGTTGTAGCCATTCTTGAGGTAGAGCGGCAACGTGGTTGCAGCCGGCGTTTCGAGGATGTTTCCCTGGGCGTCGACACTGCTGCAGGCCGACAGGGTCGAGATGAAATTGAAGACTTTCTTGCAGTGGGTTTCACACAGGCGCAGGCACTCACGTATCGGTTCGACGTTGTCCTGGGCCAGTGAGGCGTAATCCATCACATGATTGACCCGCGCGGCGTTGTGCACCAAGACCCCGTGGTTTCGGGCGAGGTGCTCATAAACATCGCTAGCCAAACCCAACCGGGGCAAGCCCATATCGGCGGCGTATACCTGCACCCGGCTCAGGTCCAGATGTTGCAGCCGGTACTCGCGCAATGCCTGGGTAAACCGCGTCATCGCCGACGGCCCCGGCTGTTCACGCACCAGGCATGCCACCTCCTGGGCACCGCCAGCCAACAAGGCTTCGACGAGGTGCACGCCGACAAAACTGTTGGCGCCCGTGACAATCACCTTGCGCGGATCGCCAGCGCGGTCCTCATGCAGCGTTTCTATATTCAGCGTTTGCGACGCATCCTTTTCCACCTGGCCTGACGGTGCATGCGGCAGTGCCCCGTCTTCCATCAGTACGCAGAGCGTACGAATTGTCGGGGCTTCAAAGAAACTGCTCAGTGAAAGGCTGCGGCCAAACGCTTTGCGCAGACGCAGCAGCAGGGTAGACAGCAGAATGGAATGGCCGCCCAGGTTGAAAAACCCATCGTCGATGGAAATGTCGCCATCCGGCACCGCCAACAACTCGCTCCACAGCGCCACCAGCCGCATTTGCAGAGGCGTTTGTGCGGCATTGCAGTCGTTGCGGGGAGTGGCGTGTTTCGGTATCGCCAGCAAGGCCTGACGGTCGATCTTGCCGTGGTGAGTGCGTGGCAGAGTGGGTAATTCTGTCCACACCTCGGGCTGCATGTAGGTCGCCAGCCATTGCCGCGCATGGTGCTTGAGGCCTGCCATGCTGGCGCCTGGTTCAGGTTGGGCGGCAAAGCTCAGGATCCTGCGGTCAGGATCAATCAGCACAGCCACTTGGCGAAACAGCCGACTGCTGCGCAGGCATTGCTCAATCTCCTGGGGCTCGACCCGAAAGCCGCGGATCTTCACCTGATCATCCCGCCGACCGCCCAGTTCGATACCGTCGGCCGTCCATTTCGCCCGGTCGCCACTGCGGTATGCCCTCACTGATCGGCCGTCCGGCTGTGTCAGCTCAACAAACGGGCTGTCGACCCCCTGCGGCGCGCTCACATACCCAAGGCCCAGGCCAGGGCCGACGATATACAGATCGCCCATCACCTGTTCATCCACCGGGTGCAGGTCGTCGTCGAGGATCAGCACCTGGCTGTTGGCAATGGGGCGCCCAAGATTGCGTGTGCTGTCACCGGGCTGGAAGGTTCGGTGGGTGACCAGTACCGTCGTCTCGGTAGGGCCGTAGAAATTGTGCAGGTGGCATTGGCTCGCCAGGCACTCGATCACATGCGGCTCGCAGGCATCACCGCCGGTCATCAAGTGAGTCAAACCCAAGGGCTGATCCAGCGGCAGAATGCTCAGCAGCGCCGGCGGCAGAAACGCGTGGCTGATGCCCTGTTGGCGAATCAGCTCGACCAGTTGCTGAGGATCGTGCCGTTGGCCCTCGCTCGGGACGACCAACTCGGCGCCGGCTATCAGGGCGGGGAAGATGTCGATCAGCGATGAGTCAAAACTCAGCGGCGAAAACTGCAGCACGCGGCTGTGCTCGTCCAACGACATACAGGCGCCTAGCCAGGCGGTGAAATGCGCAAGATTGCGTTGGCTGAGCAACACGCCTTTCGGTTGGCCGGTGGTGCCTGAGGTGAAAAGCGCCACGCAGGGTGCCTCGCTGCTGGGACGATGCTGCATCAGCGGGTGTGTGATGTCGGCACAGGTCGGGTCGACAGTGCTGACATTCAGGGTAACGAAATTTTCGCGCAAAGGGTGCTGACCCTCTACCACCAACACCCTGGCGTTGCTGCTTTGCAGCATGGCGCGCTGGCGTTGCGGCGGATGATCGGGTGCCAGTGGCAGGTACACCGCGCCGCAACCCAGCACCGCCAGAATGCTGGCATACAGATCAACGGATTTTTCCAGGCACACGCCGATCACCGCTGGCGTCTGCGCGTGCTGCAGCAGGAGACTCAGGCTTTGCTGGATCGACACGGCGCGATGCAGTAATTGACGGTAGGTCAGCACGCTGCCCGCGATGTTCAGCGCCGGTCGTTCAGCAAAGGAATGAAGACTGGCCTGTAGCCGCTCGATCATTGGCACCTGTGCAGCCTGTAACAGTGCCGGTTGAGAAGTACGGTTGAATCGATGCAGGAACGCCAACCCTTCAAGCCCATGAAGGCTTTGCTCAGGCCAGGCATTAGCGACGGTTGTCGCCGAAAAAAACGTAGGGTCTCGCGAGAATTGACTGACCAGCGAGGCTACCCATTCCACCAGCGCATTCGTCGCATGGCGGCGCAATCGCTCGCCGTTGCCGCTGGGTTCTTCGGTGATGTCGCATATCGCCAGTACGCGGCGGGTTTGGTCATAGCAGCGCAATTGCACCGCAGGAAGCCCGTGTTCAGACACCGGGCCAATGCCCAGTCGCAGGCTGATCCGCTGGGTATTATTGGCAGGCTCGCGCAGCGGTTGGCTGCCGTCTTCAATCATGACGTCGAGAGACTTCGTCGCGGTGACGTGCCCATACTGCTCCAGCGTTTGCCTGATCGCTTCCAAGGCTTTGCTGGTGCCGCTCCATCCCATGTTCAAGCGCCTCATGGCTGCCTCCCCGATTCGGGTAAATAGGTGCTCAGGGCCAGGGCGACGCTCGGGGTGTTCAGCACACCGCTGTGGTGCAGAAAACCCATGATATTGCCAAGCAGCGGGTGCTGGCGGGTGATGGGAAAGTGCAGGGCCGCGACTTCGTCTTGTAGCGCACGGCGAACGTCGGCGCTGACGTCCAGGTGTTCGATCAACTGCAGATCGAAAGCTTTCTGCAGGTCGTTGGTCAGGTAATGCGTCAAGAAGGCCGGCAGGGTGGCCGCGATGCTGTCGCGGTCGGCCGGGTTTGCCGACTGCCAGTAGATACGCACCAGGTGGGTCCAGAACTGTGCATGGCGACCTTCATCGAACAAGTGGTCGGCCATCAAGCCGCGTATGGACGGTTTGACGCTGTCATCCTTGGCAAACGCCGCGACGTCATGGGTGATGGTGTTCTCGGCGATGGCCACGCCAATCAACTCCACGGCGTCACGCAGGTGCGGCGGTGCCAATGCTTGCGCGGCGGGCAAGGCATGGCTCAGCTCGATTTGGCCGGGCAAGTCGAGCGGTTGCAGGCCCGTCATGTTCACGGTTTGTTGCAAGAAATCCAGCGCGACCAGCGCGTGGTAATCCTCATCGACCACGACAGTCATTGCGTCGTAGCGACAGGCGAGGGGGAAGGACAGCGAGAAGCGATTCTTGGCAATGCTGCGAGCGGTCTTGTCGACGATCTCGGTTTCGAAGATCACCACGTCATTGAGGAATTTGTAGAAGCTTTGCACCAGCACGAAGTCGCGCCACTGCGAGCAATGCTCAAGGAAGGTCGCGCTCAGCACCAGTGGCTGGCGGCTCGCGGGGTAGATGAGTCTGTCGTCGTTTTCCAGCATGCGCCGCGGACGTGTGCGCAGGGTTGCACGGCGTTCCCAGTCGTCGGCGAAGGAGCGATAGTCGGCGGCGTTCATGGCTGCGTCTCTTGCAGCGAGGCGCGCACGTCGTCCCAGAAGCGGAGGCGGCTGTGCACGGCGCCGAGAGCGATCTCATCGGCCTGGCGTTGGTGAGTCGGGTCTGTACCGATCAGGCGCTGGAGCAGCGCCTCTGCGGCGGGCCCGTGCCCTTGCGTGTCCAGTTCGATGTGACGGTTCAAGTAGTAGCAGAAGGTCGGCGCCTGGCGGCCCTTGAATACATCGCCGCGCAGAATGCACGCGAACATGGAGGGAATGACACTCTCGCGTCCATGCAGGAAGGCGGACGCTACGCCATGGGTGGGCGCGTTCAAGGCGATCTGCAACGTGCTTTCGACAAAGCGGGCTACGCCTGGCGGCGCATCGACCTGATGCAAGGCTGTGCTGGCTTCGGTCCCCTGACGCTGCAGCTCAATGAAGCGCCGGACGACGCGGGTGTCAGCGCCTACTTCGGCCATCGCTTGCAGGTACAGGTCGAAGTGGCTGCAATGGCCCTGTGCGGGATGTTCATCGGACTCTTCGCCGAGCACGATTTCATTGATGAGGCGCGTCGCTTGCGGGTCGAGGGGCGGCAGCCAGGGTAACTGCGTGCCGCTCAGGTCCTGCTGCAAGCGTTTGGTCAGGCTCATAAAATCCCAAACGGCAAATACATGGTGTTGCATGAAACGCTGTAACTTGGTCAGTGAAGTTATTTCTTTAAATAACGGATGGCGGCACAGCTGCAGTTTCTTTTGTTCAAGTAAGTGTTGATGCATGGTTGATGCCTATAAGTTATTGCGCTGCTCTGAAAACAGGATGGTATTTACAATTGGACGTGCAGGCGTGGCGCATAGCCAGGCCCCGCGCGCAGCGAGAACGAGACTAAGCTGCTCTGCAAAATAAAATGGTTGTTGTATTAGGTCGCGATAGTAAGCTGATTAAACGGTGGGGCGAGATGATGAAAGTATTAGATATTTTTTCGAGATACAGTGTGTTGTAAGTAACTTGCTTGAATCGAAGTGGGACGTTTCTTTAAGTTAGCCAGGCATCAATAAATATGCGATGTATACCGTGGGGCCCTTCCGCACAGAAAGGGGCCTTCACCGTATAAGGATCTACAACGAGCGTGGTAAAACTTACTGCGTGTCGGGTGTTGCGGCGGCTTCAAGACCGCTGAGGTAGGTAGAGATGACCTCCATGCCGCGCATCAGGTGGTTGCGCAACGTCAGGATGCTCTCGTCGGTTTTCTTCTGGGCCACCAGGCTCAGCAGTTCACGGTGATCTTCCTGGGACGTCTCGCCCAGCCCCATCGCTTCGAGGTTGAAGCGCAGAAAGCGTTCTTCCTCATTCAAGCCGTGTTCAACCAACTTGAGCAAACGCTGGTTGGGTGCCTTGCTATAAAGCGCCATGTGAAACAGACGATTGAGACGGCCGATCTCGGCGTAGTCTTTCTCCTGCTCCAGCGCTTTGATCAAGGCGTCGGCTTGGGCAATGTCGGCGTCGGTGAGCAACGGGATCGACAGGCGCAGCGCTTCGGATTCCAGCAGCATGCGCAGGGCATAGGTTTCAGCCGAATTGTCTTCGATCAACGGTGCAACCACGGCGCCCTTGTGAGTCACCACATGCAGCAAAGACTGGGCTTCCAGCTGGCGCAAAGCTTCGCGCACGGGCATGCGGCTGACACCGAACAGGCTGGCGAGCTCTTGCTGGCGCATTGCGGTGCCACAGGGCAGTCGACCGTCGAGAATGGCATTGCGCAAGGTTTCTTCAATAACGGCGCGAGCAAGGTGGGCGGGAATAGGCCCGCTGATTTTGATGCTGCTTAAAGGGTTCGGCTTCTGCGTCACGGTTACGCTATCCTCCTTATTGTTGAATGGAGTGTGTTTAATTGGATCCAATGCACACTAAAGATGGCCCACACGCTTGTCAAACAGCCAAAGTTTCCGTTTGTAAGGGCTTACAAGCTGTACTTTGTGCATCCCACAGCGGCGGGTCATGAACTTCGCCCACGCATGAATGATTGCACTGTGCCATTGTTTTTTGTGGGTTGAGGCTTCACCATCCTTTGAAATTCCGTCTCTCTCCACGGACTGAACGCCTTGGCGGTAAGTTTTATTCCCTCTCGAATCCTCAGCTGGCTATTTTCAGCGATTCTGTTGGCTGGCTTGATGCTCGGCGGGCTGCATGCCGATTGGGATTTCTCTCAGATCAGCCGCAAAGCCACCGCCTTGTACGGGCCGCTGGGTGAGGGCCAGCAGCGAATTGACGCCTGGCAGCGGTTGCTGGCGACCCAAAAGCAAGTCGACGAGCAGGAGCAGCTCAAGGTCGTCAATCTGTTCTTCAACAAACAAATGACGTACGTGGAAGACATCGACCTGTGGCACGTGGTCGATTATTGGGAGACGCCCATCGAAGCCCTGTGGAAAGGTGCCGGAGATTGTGAAGACTACGCAATCGCCAAGTATTTCAGCCTGCGTCACCTGGGCGTTTCCAGCGACAAATTGCGCATTACCTACGTCAAGGCCTTGCGGCAGAATCGCGCGCACATGGTGCTGACTTATTATTCGACCCCAAACGCCATCCCGCTGGTGCTCGATAGCCTGATGGACGAGATCCTGCCGGCCACTCGCCGTACCGACCTGATTCCCGTGTATTCCTTCAACGCCGAGGGTTTGTACCTGCCCGGCGCCAAGGGCAACACGAAAGTCGGTGATACCAAACGCTTGTCGCGCTGGCAGGATGTGTTGAGAAAAATGCGTGCCGAAGGCTTCCCGGCCGAGCCTGCCAACTAGGAGTAACTGATCGGATGTCTCTGTTCAAACAACTATTGATCGCAATCTGTCTGTTCCTCGTGGTCGCCTTCAGTGGCAGCTTCATGGTCAGCCTGGAAAGCTCGCGCACCCAATACGTCAACCAGCTTCGCTCCCACGCGCAGGATGCGGCGACGGCACTGGCATTGTCGCTGACGCCCAATATCGACGACCCGGCCATGGTCGAACTGCTGGTCAGCTCAATCTTCGACAGCGGCTATTACGCGAGCATCCGCGTGGTGGACCTGGCCACGGATAAAACCATCGTCGAGCGCAGTGGCATTCCCGACAACAACGGTGTGCCCAACTGGTTCGTGAAATTGATCGGCCTGGAGCCTGCGGGTGGCGATGCGCTGGTCAATCGCGGCTGGGAGCAGGCGGCGCGCGTGGAGGTGGTCAGTCACCCGATGTTCGCCCTGGCCAAACTCTGGCAGAGCGCCCTGGGCAGCCTCGGCTGGCTGTTGCTGTGCGGCGCGGTCAGTGCGGTGCTTGGCGCGTTATTGCTGCGCCGGCAGTTGAAGCCATTGGACTACATGGTCAAGCAGTCCCACGCCATTGCCCGCCGCGAGTTCCTCAGCTTGCCCGACCTGCCGCGCACGCCGGAACTGCGCCGCGTGGTGCAGGCCATGAACCAGATGGTGGAAAAGCTTAAGGCGCTGTTCCAGGAGCAGGCCGAGCGCAGCGAAAAACTGCGCATCGAGTCCTATCAAGACAACCTCACCGGCCTCGCCAACCGGCGTTATTTCGAAATGCAGCTCAACGCCCGCGTGAGTCACCCGGAAGAGACCAGTTCCGGCTATCTGCTGCTGCTGCGGGTCAAGGACCTGGCCGGTCTCAACCAGCGCCTCGGTGGCCAGCGTACCGACCAATTGCTGCAAGCGGTCGGCGAACAGCTGCTGCGCGAGTGCGAGCCGTACCCGGAAACCCACAACCTCGTCACCCGTATCCGCGGCGGTGAGTTTGCGGTACTGGCGCCGGGGCTGGTGCGTGAAGAAGCGCTGCAACTGGCGCAGAACCTTGAGACCACGTTGCTCAGCCTGCAGGCCACTGGCGCCAGTGATGTCACGCCGGTTGCCTATATCGGCCTGGCACCGTTTAACCATGGCGATTCGCCTCAAGCCCTGTTGACCCTGGCTGACCAAGCCCTGGCCCAGGCCGAAGGGCAGGGCGACACCACCTGGGTGTGCCTCGACCATAGCGCCGCCGCCAGCGTCGGCGACGATCACCATGCGTGGCACACACTGCTCGACCAGGCCCTGACCCAGCAGCGTTTCCAGCTGTACTTCCAACCGGTCGTCGCCAGCCAGGACCCGCAGCTGGTCTTGCACTACAAAGTGCTGTCGCGCTTGCAGGATGAAGACGGCCACACGATACCTGCCGGACGTTTCCTGCCGTGGCTCGAGCGCTTCGGCTGGACGGCGCGTCTGGACCGCTTGATGCTTGAGCAGGTACTCAAGCAAATGGCCGGCCACAGCCATAGCCTGGCGCTGAACCTGTCTGCCGCGACTTTGCAGGATGCTCAGGCGCTGAATCGGATTTTTGAGCTGCTGCGCCAGCACAGCAACCTGGGCCCGCGCCTGACCCTGGAAATCGGTGAAGAACAATTGCCGGAGCAGGCGCTGCTGGAGCAGTTGACCCAGCGCCTGCGCGAGCTGGGCTTCTCTCTGAGCCTGCAGCGCTTTGGTGGGCGTTTCAGCATGATCGGCAACCTTGCACGGCTGGGCCTGGCGTACCTGAAAATCGACGGCAGCTACATCCGCGCCATCGATCAGGAAAGCGACAAACGCCTGTTTATCGAGGCGATCCAGCGTGCGGCCCACAGCATCGACTTGCCATTGATTGCCGAGCGTGTGGAAACCGAGGGTGAGCTGAAGGTGATTCGCGAGATGGGGATTTTCGGTGTGCAGGGCCAGCTGTTCGGTGAACCGGCGCCCTGGAAATAATCCAGACCTAACGGGGCACTCGCTTGTGTGGGAGCTGGCTTGCCTGCAATAGCATCACTTCGGTCCGCCTGATACACCGAGGTGCCTGCATCGCGGGCAAGCCAGCTCCCACAAAAGCCTGCCCCGATTTAGATTCGGTGTGCCTAACTAAATCAGATCAAACCAGTCTCTTCATCATTGATCAGGTGGCTCAACCCGCCCAACGCTTCCCGCGCGTGGGTACGGTCCATCAGCTTGGCCTGCGCCGCCGGCGGCAGGTCTGTCACGCTGATCACGCCCTTGCGCGTCAGCACCTGAATCAAGTCGTCCAGCACCCGAATCATCTCCAGGTCGCTTTGCTTGAGCTGCGCCAGGCTGGTTTCCACCACTTCGTTGGCGTACCAGGCCTGAATCTCATGGTGATCGGCCGGCAGGGTTTCAGTTGATTCGGCAAAGGCGGCGGCCTCCACGCGACTCAGTGCACCCTGTGCATCACGTTGCACGTAAAACATAAGAAACCCTCGAAAATGAACCACACGCGTTCACCAGCATAGGTCAATGGTGTGTTTATGAGCGCGAGTATGCGATGCAACCGCCCGTGAGGGCCAGTAACGCATCAGCCAAATAAATCGGCCGCCCGAGTGGGCGGCCGGTTCATCGCGTCTTAGGCGGTGTGATCGATCTTGATGGTCGGGTCGGCACCACTGATCAGCGAGTTGATGCTGGTGTGAGACCAATCGTTGCCTTCCAGCTTGATCGTCACATCGGCATTGGCCACGCCGCCCGCTGCGTTGAGCTTGCCTTCACTGCTGATTTGCAGGGTCGACACGCCGTCTACCGTGGTGATCTTGAGGTAGTTGTCGATGGTGCTGTCCGTCTCACCCTTCAACAGATCCTTGAGATCGATCCGGTCACCTTCCGAGGCTTTAAAGTCCTTGATCACATCGTTGCCCAGGTCACCCGCTTTCCACACGAAGGTATCGGCACCCGAACCACCGATCAGGATGTCGTTGCCCGGACCACCGATCAAGGTGTCGTCACCGGTGCCGCCCAGCAAGATGTCATTGCCTTTGCCGCCGTCCAGGTAGTCATTGCCGCCCTGGCCGAACAGGATGTCATCACCCGCGCCGCCCAGCAGCGTGTCGTTGCCGTCCTTGGCGCCGGACACATCGAAGTCCGCGTAATGCTCGGTGACGTACTGGTGCACGTTCGAGGTGGTCACTGCCGTGACCGCCACGCCGGTCTTCTGTGCAACAAAGGCCTGCAGTGCGTTGTAACCCTCACCGGTAATACCGCTGAAGCTCACCAGGTCGCCGAAGATGATGTCGTTGCCGTCGCCACCGCTGATGGTGTCGTTACCCGGCAGCGTTGCTTCGGTGTGGCCGAGAATTGCGTTGGCTAGGTCTTTCGGGTCGATGTTGCTTTGCGGCTTGCCATCGCTGTCGTACGGCTTCAGGTCGCTGAGGGTGACGTCGCTGTTGATGCCGATGGCTTCCACTTGCGACAACCCGCCCAGCAAGGCAAAGGCGCTTTTGGCGTTGCTCAGCGTCGCCGAGTCGGTGCTGCTGCCGGTACCGCTCAGGTTGGACAGCTCGTAGGTGCCGTCACCTTGGGCGTGCAGGGTGCCCAGGTTGTTAACCACCCAGCGCGAGCCATTCCAGGTTTGCAACTGGGCCGCACCCGAGGAGTCGACGCTGAAGTAGTGGGTGTTATCCAGGTATTTGCTGAACGTCGTGCCCAGTGTGTAGTTGGACGTGGTCACCAAGTCGTCGAGCTTCACGTTGTAAATCGTCGGGTTGGTCTGCTCGCCGCTCTGGTAATAGGTCGGCTTGCCGTCGGTGATGAAGTACGTCAAGTTGGTGGCACCGCTGTTGCCGGTAGCCAGGCCGCTCTGGAAGAAGTTGGCCGTGGTCTTGAACACGTCTTCATAGTTGGTACCGCCGCCCGACGCCATCGAGTCCAGCACTGCCTTGAGCAGGGTCAGGGCGTTTGGATCGTTGAGGTTGATGGCGACCGACTTGTTCACCTGGGTATCGAAATCCGCCAGGAAGATATTCACAGTCCCCGACGTGTTGGCGCCCAGGCTGTCTTTGAGCGAGCTGAACACCGAGGTCAACGAAGCCTTTGCCGCGTTGATCGACGCGGTGCTCATGCTGCCGGAGCTGTCCACCATAAACGCGATGTTGTAGTTCTTGCCCTGCACCACGTTCAGGCCGCCGATATCGGCCACGACGATGTCGTTGCCATCGGTGCCGGTAATCGCGTCACTGCCCGAGGTGCCCGTGATCGCGCTGTAGGTGGCCGGGTACACCGTCACCGGCAATTGCGCGGTGGTGATGGCCGAACCGCCGAGGCTTTCGGTGGACGTCGAGGTGACGGTCAGGTTGAACTGGCCGCTGTAGTAGGTCGGCGGCTTGATGGTCAGGGTGCTCAGGTCCCAGCCGGTGACGTTGACTTCGCCCACGGTTTTGGTCGCGGTGAAGGTGTGCCCGGACGCGTCGGTTAGCACCGAGCCTGCCGGTACGCCACTGATCTTCACGCTCAGGGTTTCCGAGCCGTCGGTATCGGTCAGCGCGGTGGTGACTTTGGACAGCTTCACGGTGCCGTTTTCCTGGCCTTCGTTGAGCTTGTAGCCCACGTAGTAACCGTCACCGTTGCTGCCATGCAGGTCGGACACGGTCACGCCGGCGTTGGTCAGGTCAGTGATGCCGGTGTACAACGCCGCGCCGCTGGTGCTCAGGTCCGTGGCCGCTGCGCCGTTGATCGACAGGTTGACGTCATAGCTGCCCGGGCCGGACTGGTTGGCGTGGTAAATCTCGATGCTGTAGTAGCCGCTGACGGTCGGGGTGATCGAGCCGCTGAACTTGCCACTGTTGGTGCCCCATTGCGCGCTGGCCACGTCTTTGCCGCCGACGTTGATCACCAGGCTGTCATCGCCGGTGCCGCTGAAGGTGTAGGACTTGCCGGCTTCCATGTACATCAGGCCGGAGATCTTCGAGCCTGCACCCGCCGCCACGTTGGCGGTGGATTCGACGTTGGTCACAATCCCGCTGCTGTTGGGCGTGCCGGCGTTATCAATGGCGTTTTTCAGGTCGGCCGGGGCCGCGCCGTTACCGTTGGTGCCGATGCCGGCGATGCTGTTCCAGCTTTGTTTGAGCAAGCCCACCGAATTGACGTTGTTGTCAGCCACATTCAGGGTCGGTGCGTCGGCGACCGGTGTGATATCGACTTTCACCGTGGCGCTGGTGCCCAGGTCCTTGCCGTCGGTAGGCTGGAACTTGAACTGCGCGTAATCGGCCTGCTTGTTGCCAATACCGGTGCCGCCATAACCGTCGGTGCCAGACTCGTTGGCGTTGGGCATAAAGCGCAACTGGCCGCCGTCGATCTGCGCCTTGGTGAAGGTCTGGCCGGCGGTCACGTTGGTCCAGGTGGCGCCATCTGCCGCCAGGTATTGCAGCTTGCCGGCCACCGGCAGGTCGGTGATCTTCACGCCAAGGCTGGCTTGTGGCGAGTCCACATCGGTCACGCCGAAGTTGGCCCAGGTCAGCGCCAGCGGCGTGTCTTCGGTGCCGGTCACGGCGCTGCCGGTTGCCACTGGCGCATCGTTGACTGCCACTACGTTGACCGTGGCGGTAGCGACGTTGGAGTAATTGCCGCCATCGGTCACGGTCACGGTGATGGTCCGCGGCGTGGTGCTCGGGTCGTGGCTGTTGTTGGTGAACGTGATGTTCTTGATCTGCTGCATGTAGTCAGCCAGCGACGCCGTACCGGTCAGGGTCAGCGTGATCTTGCCGGTGGCAGGGTCTGTGGTCGGGGTCACAGTGATGCCGGTAACGCCTGTGTAGTTCAGCGAATCGCCCTGCTGAGTGTTGGTCAAGACCACCGTGGCGCCGGTCAGTTGAGTGCTGTCCGGATCGGTAATCTTGATGTCAGTGTCAGCAATCGACACGCCCGTGCCGCCTTCGGTGAACGAGGTCTTGTAGTCGGCACCGGTAGCGCCGCTGGAGTTGTTGGCATCCAGGTCGATGACCGGCGGCGCGTCGTTGTCGATGATGTTGGTGCTGACGCTGCCATTGCCGACCACCAGGTTTTCGAAGTTGCCGCCGGTGGTTTTATCGATGGTGATGACGATCGTTTCTGTCGGCTCGGTGATCTTGTCGTCGATCGTGCCGATGGTGAACGGCACGCTGCTGGCGCCAGCCGGGATCTTCACGGTGTACACGCCGGTGAAATCCGAGCCATCGGTGGCGGTGCCGCTGTACTTGAGCGTCACGGTCACATCGGTTTGCGCCGGGTTGCTCAGGGTCAGGGTGTAGTTCGCCGTGCCGCCTTCAGTCACCGACGCGTCGCCGGTAATGCTGATGGTGGTGTTGTTGATCACATCCGTCACCTTGGTGGTCACGGTGCTGCCGTCGACGATCAGATGCTCGTACTTGTCGCCGCCGCTGACCACGCCGGTGATCTTGGCAGTCACGTCGTTGGCGCCCACGTACGCATCGTTAGGCGCAGTGGTGGTCGCGGTGTTGCTGGACTGGCCGTTGCCGATGGTAATGGTCGAGCCGTTATTCAACTTCACCACCAGGTCGGAGCCGACGTTGGTTACGGCATTGCCGTTCTTGTCGACCAGGGACGCGGTGTAAGTGATCAGGCCGCCTTCGCTGACCGAACCGTTGGCTTTGAGCGACACGGTCACGTCATCGATGGTGTCGTTGACGACGGTGGTTGCGCCGCCCGGGGTGATGGTGACGCCCTCGAAATTACCGCCGGTAGTGCCGGTGATCTTCACGGTCTGGGTGCTTTTGTCGATGAACACGTCATCGCCTGGCGCATTGACGGTCACCTGACCGACCAGGGAATCCTTGGCGATCTTGATCGTGGCGCCGTTATCCAGGGTGACCACCATGTCGCTGCCGGCCTTGTTGCTCAAGGTGGCGGTGTAGGTGATGGTGCCGCCTTCGTTGACCGCACTTGGCGCGCTCAGGGTGACGGTCGTCAGGTCGGTGGTGCCCGGAGTGTCGTATACGGTGGTGCTCACCGGATCCTTGACCGGCACCAGGTTCTCGAACTGCTCCCCACCGGTTACGCCCTTGATGGCCGCAGTCACCGTCTGGTTGCCGGCGTACACATCGTTAGGCGCGACAACGGTGGCCGTGCTGGAACTCTGGCCGTCGGCAATGCTGATGGTCTTGCCGTTATCCAGCTCGACCACCACAGTCTTGCCGACGTTATTGACGGTATGACCGTCTTTGTCGACCAGGGTGGCGGTGTAGACGATGTTGCCTTTCTCGCCGACGCTGCCGGTGGCGGTCAGGAGGATTCTCACCGTATCAATGGTGTCGTTGACCACGGTGGTGGCGCCGCCCGGCGTCACGCTGAGGTTTTCGAAATTGCCGCCGGTAGTGCCGGCGATCTTGACGGTCTGGGTGCTCTTGTCGATGAACACGTCATCGCCTGGCGCATTGACGGTCACCTGGCCCACCAAGGAATCCTTGGCAATCTTGATCGTCGAGCCGTTATCCAGGGTGATCACCATGTCGCTGCCAGCCTTGTTGCTCAAGGTGGCGGTGTAGGTGATGGTGCCGCCTTCGTTGACCGCACTTGGCGCACTCAGGGTCACGGTGGTGGTGTCGATCGAGTCGGTGATGCTCGTCACTGCAGCGGCCGGATTCGCCGCCAGGTTCTCAAAATTACCGCCGGTTGCCTTGGTGATCGTCGTGCTGACAGTCGACGCGTTGTTGTAAACGTCGTTCGGCGGCGTTTGGAACACGACCGTGCCCGAAGACTTGCCGGCTTCGATGTTGATCGTCTGGCCGTTGCTCAGCGTGACCGCCACAGCGGTTTGCGCCGGGTTGGTCAGCGTGGCGGTGTAAATAATGGTGCCGCCTTCAACGACCGAAGGGGTCGCCGTCAGGGTGACAGTGGTGGTGTCGATCGAGTCGGTAATCGTAGTGGTCGCTGGCGCTGGGTTGGTTGCCAGGTTTTCGAAGTTACCGCCGGTAGCGTTGGTGATCGTCGTGTTGACGGTCGAGCCGTTGTTATAGACGTCGTTGGCGGGGGTGTGGAACACCACCGAGCCCGAGGACTTGCCGGCTTCGATGTTGATCGTCTGGCCGTTGCTCAGCGTGACCGCCACAGCGGTTTGCGCTGGGTTGGTCAGCGTAGCGGTGTAAATAATGTTGCCGCCTTCAACGACCGAAGGATCCGCCGTCAGGGTGACGGTAGTGGTGTCGATCGAGTCGGTGATCGTGGTGGTTGCTGGCGCTGGGTTGGTTGCCAGGTTTTCGAAGTTACCGCCGGTAGCGTTGGTGATCGTCGTGTTGACTGTCGAGCCGTTGTTATAGACGTCGTTGGCCGGGGTGTGGAACACGACCGAGCCCGAGGACTTGCCGGCTTCGATGTTGATCGTCTGGCCGTTGCTCAGCGTCACGGTTACTGCGGTTTGTGCTGGGTTGGTCAACGTCGCGGTATAGGTGATGTTGCCGCCTTCAACGACTGATGGATCTGCCGTCAGGGTGACGGTAGTGGTGTCGATCGAATCAGTAATCGTGGTGACTGCTGGCGCTGGGTTGGTTGCCAGGTTCTCGAAATTACCGCCGGTAGCATTGGTGATCGTCGTGTTGACGGTCGAGCCGTTGTTATAGACGTCGTTGGCTGGAGTTTCGAAAACTACAGTCCCGCTGGATTTGCCAGCTTCGATGTTGATCGTCTGACCGTTGCTCAGCGTGACCGTCACAGCGGTTTGCGCTGGGTTGGTCAACGTCGCGGTATAGGTGATGTTGCCACCTTCAACGACCGATGGGTCCGCCGTCAGGGTGACGGTTGTGGTATCGATCGAGTCGGTGATGGTGGTCACCGCTGGAGCTGGGTTGGTTGCCAGGTTTTCGAAGTTACCACCGGTGGCGCTGGTGATCGTCGTGTTGACGGTCGAACCGTTGTTGTAGACGTCGTTGGCCGGCGTTTCGAAAACTACAGTTCCGCTGGACTTGCCCGCTTCGATATTGATCGTCTGGCCGTTGCTCAGCGTGACCGTCACAGCAGTTTGTGCTGGATTGGTCAGCGTAGCGGTGTAAGTGATATTGCCGCCTTCAACGACTGACGGGTCCGCCGTCAACGTGACGGTAGTGGTGTCGATCGAGTCGGTGATGGTGGTCACCGCTGGAGCTGGGTTGGTCGCCAGGTTCTCGAAGTTGCCGCCAGTGGCGTTGGTGATTGTCGTGTTGACGGTCGAACCGTTGTTGTAGACG
>Ga0153931_100170_pt1 | contig 23372 bp, 14 predicted proteins | sample TSNJ015MetaG_FD_104730 | JGI IMG/M metagenome (GOLD analysis project Ga0153931, IMG submission 104730) | Attine ant fungus gardens microbial communities from New Jersey, USA - TSNJ015 MetaG | ecosystem: Host-associated > Fungi > Mycelium > Unclassified | place: USA: New Jersey, Wharton State... | reverse complement strand
TAACCTTGCACGGCGTTGGACATGATTACGCTGTCGATAATCGGTTTGCTCGTCTCGGACACCAGCGCTTGCAGCGGGTGGGATTTGATCGGCAGACGGAAACCGGCGAGCTTGGACATGTGCCCGGAGTTACCGGCGGTGACCACGCCGACGCGCTTGGCACCGATGAAACCCTTGTTGGTTTCAACGCCGATGCACACACCGTTTTCCTTGCGGAAACCGATGACTTCGGTCTGCTGGATCAAGTCCACGCCCAAGGCGTCGGCGGCACGGGCAAAGCCCCAGGCCACGGCATCGTGACGGGCGACGCCGCCGCGACGCTGAACGGTCGCGCCCATTACCGGGTAGCGAGTGTTTTTCGAGCAGTCGAGGTACGGAATCTCGTCGGCCACTTGCTTGGCATTGAGCAGTTCGCCGTCAACGCCGTTGAGGCGGTTGGCGCTGACCCGACGCTCGGAATCACGGATGTCCTGCAGGGTGTGGCACAGGTTGTAGACGCCGCGCTGGGAGAACATCACGTTGTAGTTCAGGTCCTGTGCCAGGCCTTCCCACAGTGTCATCGCGTGTTCGTACAGGTGCGCCGACTCGTCCCACAGGTAGTTGGAACGCACGATGGTGGTGTTGCGCGCAGTGTTGCCGCCGCCCAGCCAGCCCTTCTCGACCACAGCCACGTTGGTGATGCCGTGCTCTTTCGCCAGATAGTAGGCGGTCGCCAGACCGTGCCCGCCGCCGCCAACGATGACCACGTCGTAGACTTTCTTCGGCGTTGGCGTGCGCCACATGCGCTGCCAGTTTTCGTGGTGGCTGAGGGAGTGTTTGAAGAGGCCGAAGCCCGAATAGCGTTGCATAGTCATTTACTCCAAACCGCTCAGCGATAAACCGGGTAGTCGGCGCACAGTGCCGCGACGTTCTTGGCCACATTCGCTTCAACGTCGGCGTCACCGAGGTTGTCGAGGATGTCGCAGATCCAGCCGGCCAGCACTTCGCACTGGGCGACCTTGAAGCCACGCGTGGTGACGGCCGGGGTACCGATGCGCAGGCCCGAGGTCACGAACGGCGATTGCGGGTCGTTCGGCACGGCGTTCTTGTTGACGGTGATGTGCGCACGGCCAAGGGCGGCGTCAGCATCCTTGCCGGTCAGGCCCTGACGGATCAGGCTGACCAGGAACAGGTGGTTGTCGGTACCGCCGGACACTACATCGTAGCCACGTTTGATAAACACGCTGGCCATGGCCTTGGCGTTGTCGATCACTTGCTGCTGATAGGCCTTGAAGCCAGGCTCCAGCGCTTCCTTGAAGCACACCGCTTTACCGGCGATGACGTGCATCAGCGGGCCGCCCTGGGCCCCGGGGAATACCGCGGCGTTGAGCTTCTTCTCGATCTCTTCGTTGGACTTGGCCAGGATCAGCCCGCCACGCGGACCGCGCAGGGTCTTGTGCGTGGTGGTGGTGACCACGTCGGCGTACGGTAGCGGGTTCGGGTACAGGCCAGCAGCGACCAGACCGGCGACGTGGGCCATGTCGACGAACAGCAGCGCACCGACCTTGTCGGCGATCTGGCGGAAGCGCGGGAAATCCAGGGTCTTGGAGTAGGCGGAGAAACCGGCAACGATCATTTTCGGCTTGCACTCGACGGCCAGACGCTCGACTTCGTCGTAATCGATCAGCCCGGTATCGGTGTTGATCCCGTACTGCACCGCGTTGTACAGCTTGCCCGAGGACGACACTTTCGCGCCGTGGGTCAGGTGGCCGCCGTGGGCCAGGCTCATGCCGAGAATGGTGTCGCCCGGCTGGATCAGCGCCAGGTACACCGCGCTGTTGGCCGAGGAACCGGAGTGCGGCTGGACGTTGGCGTAATCGGCGCCGAACAACTGCTTGGCGCGTTCGATGGCCAGCGCTTCGACTTTATCCACATGCTCGCAGCCGCCGTAGTAGCGCTTGCCCGGATAGCCTTCGGCGTATTTGTTGGTCAGGCCGCTGCCTTGCGCTTCCATCACGCGTTTGCTGGTGTAGTTTTCCGACGCGATCAGCTCGATGTGATCTTCCTGACGCTGCTCCTCGGCATTCATCGCCGCCAGCAGTGCATCGTCATAACCCTGGATCTGGTCTTGCTTGCTGAACATCGCGTCTCTCCCAGCGGCGGCGTTGCGCCATTTTGTCTTGGTCAGGCACGCGGCTTGCGACGGTGCCCTTTGATGCGATGGTATGGCCGGCGCAGACAGCCCAGATGCCTACGGACGCCACACAAAGGTGCGTTTACGACATGGCGGGAAATGACCGATTGAATCCACGCAGATCCCTTGTGGGAGCGGGCTTGCTCGCGAAAGCGGTGTGTCAGTCGACATCTATGCCGTCTGATTCACCGCTTTCGCGAGCAAGCCCGCTCCCACTGGGGTTATGTGCAGGCCGCGCGAATGGCGAGCAGCAAGAGGAAATGCAGGGGATAGAGCGCGTACGCCCAACGGCGCATGGGCAGCGGATGGATAGATCTGAAGTGTCGCAACAAGAACAGCCCGAGCATTGGCGCAATCAGGCATGCCGCGATGCCGAACACCGCCACGTAGTTGCCAAACTCCGCCGCCTCATACAGCACCTGCCACTGATTCCCCGCCAGACACACCAGCCCCGGCAGCAGGCCGAAGTACCAGGGGCGACGGATCACCCACAGCAGCGCCAGCGGCAGCAACACGCCAAACACGCCGAACATCAGCCACTGCGAAAACAGCGCCGCCAGCAGCAAGGCACCGACGCCCAACAGGCGCGATAGCAAGGTTCGATCCTGCCACCCTCGCGCCACCAGCAAACCGAGCGCCAGCGTGGGCATCACGTTCAAGGTGTCGGGATCAGGAATGTACAAGCGGTAGGGAATCTCGCTGATCAGGCTGAACAGCAGCAACCAGCCCAGATAGCGCCACTCGGTCTTCTGCGCACCGGCCCGGGCAAGGTTCGCCGCCATCGCCAGACAGAACCACGGGAACGCCAGACGCCCCGGCACATACAGCCAATCGGCGCTGATCCCGACATATCGCAGGTGATCGAGCAGCATGCTCAGCAGCGCCAGCCACTTGAGCAAATCCAGCGCGCCGTCGCGTTTAGTCACGTGCATAATCGGGCAACAAACTGGTAATTTTCTGACAGCGACATCCCGTGTGCTCCCCGGAAGATCTTCGGTAAAGTGCGCACCATCATTGACCACGAGCCTTCACAAGAGTCTCGACCACGGAAGCCGGCCATGACCGACAAGAGCCAACAATTCGCCAGCGACAACTACTCCGGTATCTGCCCTGAAGCCTGGGCTGCCATGGAACAGGCCAACCACGGCCACCAGCGCGCTTATGGCGACGATGAATGGACCGCACGCGCTTCGGACTATTTCCGCAAATTGTTCGAAACCGACTGCGAAGTGTTCTTCGCCTTCAACGGCACCGCCGCCAACTCGCTGGCGCTGTCGTCACTGTGCCAGAGTTACCACAGCGTGATCTGCTCGGAAACCGCCCACGTCGAAACCGACGAATGCGGCGCACCGGAATTCTTCTCCAACGGCTCGAAACTGCTGATCGCCGGCACCGAAAACGGCAAGATCACCCCGCAGTCGATCCGCGAAGTTGCGCTCAAGCGCCAGGACATCCACTACCCGAAACCGCGCGTGGTGACGCTGACCCAGGCCACTGAGGTCGGCAGCGTCTACACCCCGGAAGAAGTCCGCGCCATCAGCGCCACCTGCAAAGAGCTGGGCCTGCACCTGCACATGGACGGCGCGCGTTTCTCCAACGCCTGCGCATTCCTCGGCTGCTCGCCGGCCGACCTGACCTGGAAGGCCGGCGTCGATGTGCTGTGCTTCGGCGGCACCAAGAATGGCATGGCGGTGGGTGAAGCGATCCTGTTCTTCAACCACAAACTGGCCGAAGACTTCGATTACCGCTGCAAACAGGCCGGGCAACTGGCGTCGAAAATGCGCTTCCTTTCGGCACCGTGGGTCGGCATCCTCGAAAACGACGCCTGGCTCAAATACGCCCGCCACGCCAACCACTGCGCGCAACTGCTGGCCGAGCTGGTCAGCGACATTCCGGGCGTGGAACTGATGTTCCCGGTACAGGCCAACGGCGTGTTCCTGCAACTCTCGGAACCGGCCATCGCCGCGCTGACCGCGAAAAACTGGCGCTTCTACACCTTCATCGGCAAGGGCGGCGCACGCTTCATGTGTTCGTGGGACACCGAAGAAGAACGCGTACGCGAACTGGCCCGCGATATTCGCGAAGTCATGTCCACCTGATTCCTTGGCAAATGAACGCCTGGATGAGGGGATCTCCGGTAATAAGTTGATCCCCTGTGGCGAGGGAGCTTGCTCCCGCTGGGCTGCGTAGCAGCCCCAAAACCTGAGTGTGCGGTTCGTCAGACACACCGCATTGCCCGGGTTTACGACTGCTGCGCAGCCGAGCGGGAGCAAGCTCCCTCGCCACAAGTCCACTTCGCCGCCCCTACCCCGCCAGCTGCTTGGTCTACATTGTCTGTCGAGCCCCCCGCTCACATAACAACAAGCAGGAGCATCGGCATGTCGCTACAAGGCAAAACCCTGTTCATCACCGGCGCCAGCCGTGGCATCGGCCGTGAGATTGCGCTGCGCGCCGCCAAGGACGGGGCCAATATCGTGATTGCGGCCAAGAGCGCCGAAGCTCATCCGAAATTGCCCGGCACCATCCACAGCGTCGCCGCAGAAGTCGAAGCGGCGGGCGGCAAGGCATTGGCGCTGCAAGTCGATGTGCGTGATGAAGACGCGGTGCGCAGTGCGCTGGCCCAGGCCAACGAGCATTTCGGTGGCATCGATGCGCTGATCAATAACGCCGGGGCGATCAAGTTGACAGGCGTGCAACACATCGAACTCAAACGTTTCGACCTGATGCACCAGATCAACACCCGCGCGGTGCTGCTGTGCAGCCAGGCCGCCCTGCCCTATCTGAAAAAATCCGCCGGACACATCCTCAACCTGTCGCCGCCGCTGAATCTGGCAAGCAAATGGTTCGCCCAGTACAGCCCCTACACCGTGACCAAATACGGCATGAGCATGCTGACGGTGGGCATGAGCGAGGAATTCGCCAATTACGGGATCAGCGTCAATTCGCTGTGGCCGCAGACCATGATTGCCACGGCGGCGATCGAGTTTCAGCTGGGTAACAGAGAGTCGTTCAAGCATGCGCGCACGCCAGCGATCATGGCGGATGCGGCGCATGTGATCCTGAGCAGCAGCGGGCGGCAGATCAGCGGTCGGCTGTTGATTGATGAGGAGATTTTGCGAGAAAACGGCGTGACCGAATTCGATCATTACCGATTCGAGCCGGACAGCAACGCAACCCTGATGCCTGACCTGTTCATCGATTGAAAACACATCCCCCTGTGGGAGCGGGCTTGCTCGCGAAAGCGGTGTGTCATTCAACACGTTTGCCGACTGATCCGACGCTTTCGCGAGCAAGCCCGCTACCACAGGGGATTTGCATCGATCCTTAGAACTCGATCCGCACGTCGCCCTTCGGCACGCTGCAGCACGACAGGATGAACCCTTCCGCCTCGTCGTCCTCGGTGATCCCGCCGTTGTGCTCCATCTCCACCTCGCCACCGAGCTTGAGCACCTTGCACGTGCCGCAAATCCCCATGCCGCAGGCTTTCGGGATCATCAGGCCAAGCTTGGCCGCGGCTGCGTGCACGGTTTCGCCCGGGCCCACGCGAATGCTTTTGCCGGAGGCGGTGAACTCGACCTGATGCAGATCCGCCGCATCAATTTCCGGAGCCTCGGCCGCCTGTTCGGCCTGTTCCACCGCGTCGGCACGGGCTTCGGGTGGTGTGGCGCCAAAGGATTCCTCGTGATACCGCGACATGTCGTAACCGGCGGCTTCCAGCAAGCGCTTGACCGCGGTCATGTACGGCGTCGGGCCGCAGCAGAACACTTCGCGTTCGAGGAAGTCCGGCACCATCAGTTCGAGCATTTTGTGATTGAGGTAGCCGCGATAGCCGGCCCACGGCTCGCCCAGCCCGTGTTTTTCGCAGATCAGGTGCAGGCTGAAGTTATCGATCCGCGACGCCATGTGCTCCAGCTCACGGTGATAAATGATGTCTTTCGGCGAGCGCGCGCTGTGGATAAAGGTCATGTCGACATTGGCGTTGGTGTCGTAGAACCAGCGCGCCATCGACATGCACGGAGTGATCCCCACGCCACCGCTGAGATACAGCACTTTCGGACTCGGGAAGTCGATCGCGTTGAACAGCCCGACCGGCCCGTGCACCGCCAGCTCTTGTCCTTCATGCAGGGTGTCGTGCAGCCAGTTGGAGACCTTGCCGCCCGGCACCCGTTTGATCGTCACCGAGAAGCTGTACGGCACCGACGGCGAACTGGAAATGGTGTACGAACGCATGATCGGCTGGCCGTCGATTTCCAGCTCCAGGGTCACGAACTGCCCGGGCTTGAAGAAGAACAGGATCGGCTGGTCGGCCATGAAAAAGAAAGTGCGCACGTCCCAGGTTTCCTGGATGAATTTGACGCAACGGACGATGTGTCGGCCATTGGCCCAGGTCTGGGTGGTGACCGGATTCAGGAAGCTGTTGGACATGCTGTTCTCCACGGCCGACTGTCGGCCTTCATGTGGCGATTCTGCGTATAGCGCAGACCGCCCGTTTACCTATCCGCGACATCGGCATGCTTATCGCGACCAGCCCCCAACCACCGGGGGTTGCGCGTCGGGAACAGATTGCACCATGTCGCCCATGGATAAGGTTCCGCCCAGCGCCGGCCCCACACTCGCCTCACATCAAACAGTTTCTTTACACCTTGCGTAGCAACCCTGATCAGCCACTTTCGCGGCCACGCAGATGGCCTTGAGGAATACATCGATGGACGTCACCGCAAAAATCAGCCTGGGCGATCCGCTGGAACCCGCACGCAAGGCCACCGCACAGATGCTGCAGGAGCGCGAGCGCACCTTTTCCCTGCCGCAACCGTTCTACAGCGATGAGCGCCTGTTCGATATCGACATGCAGGAGATCTTCCAGAAAGAGTGGTTGATCGCCGGCATGACCTGCGAAATCCCGGCCAAGGGCAACTACCTGACCCTGCAGGTCGGCAAGAACCCGATCATCGTCATCCGTGGCGCCGACGGCGTAGTCCACGCCTTCCACAACGTCTGCCGCCACCGTGGTTCGCGCCTGTGCACCAGTGAAAAAGGCAAGGTCGCCAAACTGGTCTGCCACTACCACCAGTGGACCTATGAGCTGGACGGCCGTCTGCTGTTCGCCGGCACCGAGATGGGCGCCGACTTCGACATGAAGCAGTACGGCCTCAAACCGGTGAACGTGAAGACTGCCGGCGGCTACATCTTCATCAGCCTGGCGGAGAATCCCCCGGCCATTGATGACTTCCTGTCGACACTGAACCACTACATGGAACCGTACGACATGGAGAACACCAAGGTGGCGATCACCACCACCTTGATGGAAAAGGCCAACTGGAAACTGGTGCTGGAAAACAACCGCGAGTGCTACCACTGCAACGCCTCGCACCCGGAACTGCTGAAAACCCTGCTGGAATGGGACGACGTCACCGACCCCCGCGCCGATCAGGCATTCAAGGATCATGTCGCCGCCTCCGCCGCGGCGTGGGAGGCCGAGAAGATCCCTTACGCCCACGCCAGTTTCGGCCTGCGCAACCGTATCGTGCGCATGCCGCTGCTCAAAGGCACCGTGTCGATGACCCTGGACGGCAAACAGGGCTGCGCCAAACTGATGGGCCGGATCAAGAACCCGGATCTGGGTTCGATGCGTATCCTGCACCTGCCGCATTCGTGGAACCACTGCATGGGCGACCACATCATCGTGTTCACCGTGTGGCCGATCAGCGCCCAGGAAACCATGGTCACCACCAAGTGGCTGGTGCACAAGGACGCGGTCGAAGGCGTGGATTACGACGTCGAACGCATGCGCCAGGTGTGGGACGCGACCAACGATCAGGACCGGCGTCTGGCCGAAGAGAACCAGCGCGGGATCAACTCCACCGCCTATCAGCCGGGGCCTTACTCAAAGACCTATGAGTTTGGCGTGGTCAACTTCGTGGATTGGTACAGCGAGCGGATGCTCAACAACCTTGGGGCCGAGCCTGCGCCGTACCTCAAGGGCGTCCCGGTTCAGGGCTAAGATCAAAGGCAAAAGCTTCGCGAGCAAGCCCGCTCCCACATTTGGAATGCATTCCACCTGTGGGAGCGGGCTTGCTCGCGAAGAGGCCGGTCCGGTCACCGCCTCACTTGGATGACCACCTCACACTGCCATCCTCGCCAATAAACTCCTCAAAAATATCCTCCCCCACCAGCCTGATTTTCGCGTAGCCATTCAACACCCGCTGCGGATAGTCCGGGTCTTTGGCACCCTGCGTCTCCGACCACAGCACCCGCGAATGCCCGTCCAGCTCGCTGGCGTTGCCGTATGGAATCGCCCCGTGCCCGGCGCAGCGCGCATGCAAACCGCCCTGCTGTGCATAGACGATGCCGTTGTGCAGATGTCCCCAGTACCAATAATCCGGCTCGCGCCCCAGTGCATCGCACACCGGTTGATACAGCGCGGTCTTGTTATGCCCGGAGATGTCGAAACCCTGATGATGGCTGAGCACCATGATCTTTTTGCGTTTCGGCAGGCCTTTCATCCAGACGATCTGTGGCTCGTTCAGGGTGCCATCCATATACAGGTTCATCGCATCCGAGGCGTAGGCCGAATCGAGGCCGACCACCAGCCAATCGTCATTGATCAAGGCGAAATAACTGGTGCCCTGCTGCCCCGGAAAGCGCTTGGCCAGTTCCTTGAAATAGCCGTGGGCGCCGCTGTACATCTCGTGGTTGGAGTTGAGGGTGAACGAGCCGTGGCTGCCCATCGGCCAACCGGCCATGTCGACGTCTTCCTGCGAGTGGCTGCCGGCGTAGTAGACGTCGCCCAGATGGATGGTGAAATCGGCCTGGGCCAGTTGCATCTGGTTGGCGACTGAAACCGCCGGCGCATGACTGTCAAAGGGGCCGGTGCCCCAGTCGCCGGCAATCGCCAGGGTCACGTCGCGCTCCATCTGCACCACCGCCGGGTCAGTGCCGAAGGTCGCGTGATGACGCAGGTTTTCAATCCACTTGAGCAAAGCCTCGCTCCACAGCAGGTCGAGCAACTCCCACTTGCGACAGCCGAGCAGGCTGCCGTCCTTCAGCACACGGGTTTGCAGTTGATCGCTCGACTGCGGCAACGGCGTGGCATTGCCGATGCGCAGGATCGACAAACCGTGAGACAGCTCCCAGGGTACGCTCGGCTCGTCGTCCGGCAACTCGCCGTTTTTCAGCACGTACTGCGCCTGATCGTGACCACGCTGTAGCAACTTGATAATGGCCTCGAACTCCTTCGGTTCAAGTTCGCTGATGAGCTTCATCCAGGCCATTTCCATCCGCGTGAACAAGCCGTGAATGCGCACTTTGACCTTGTCGTATTCGTGTTTCAGATGACCGACCGCTGACATGGCGTATTCCTCTATCCGTAAGGGCTCACAGGGTTTTCATGAATTCGATCAACGCACGCTTGTCGTCATCCGACAGCGTCGTGCCATACAGGTGACCGCTGTTGTGGTTGCCCTCCAGCCGCGTGTCGTATTTGAAGTCCGCCGAGGCCTTGGCCTGGGCGCCGCTGGTGACGAAACCGACGTTGACCGGGTCGTAGACGTCGGACCCGGTGATGAACACCACCGGACGTTTTTCCGGCGGTTGCAGCAGATCCCACAGGGTCGGTACCGAACCGTTGTGCAGATACGGCGCGCGCAACCAGATGCCGTCGGTCGGCGTGTTGCTGTAGCTCTGGGTCTTGCGATAGGCGCCGAAGTCGAACGGCGGTTTCTTGAAGGTGTGGAACGCCGTCACCAGACCGGTGGTGAACGAGTCCAGCCGATGCGGATCGGTGCCGAGTTGATCAATGTTGGTGGTGACCTGCCCGGTGTCGGCACGCCCGAAGTCATGGCAACCGGCGCAATTGGCTTCCCAGATCGGTTTGCCCTGGGCGACTTTCGCTTGATCCAGCGCCCACGGCCACGCCGGCGGCTTGTGCCCGAGCAGCCAGTTGGTCACGCGATTGAAGCTCGGTGGCAGCACCGATTCCGGGGTCGCGCCCACGGCCATGGCGGCGGCGTAGTTGCGCTCGTGGATCTTGTTGTTATTGCCGTCCCAGTGCAGGTACATCGACTCCCGCGGCTTCTGGTTCCACACTTGCGGCAGGTCGACGGTGCCGATGGTCGAGTCATCCGGGAAGCCGAACACCACCATTTTCGTCGGGTTGAAGGTGTCGGTGCGGCCCGGCCCCTGAGCGGGCCGCAACTTCTGCCAGGCATAGGCCTGTTTCTGTTTGAGTAGCGCGCTCTTGGCCATCGGGATGATCAGGTAGCGGTTGTAGAGCTTCTCGAAAAAGCCCAGCTGGAATTTGCTGTTGATCGCCGCCATCACCGCGTCGGTGGTGAATTTCGGATCGCTGGCGCAATCGTAGGCGTACCACTGGAAGGCTTGCAGTTGCAGGGTGTTGGCCGGTGCGCTCGGCACGTTGACCGCGACGTCGCTGGCATTGGCCCGGTAGGAGCCGGTGTGGCACAGCGCGCAGTTCGGCTCTACGGTCGGGTAACCGATTTGTCGCTTGGCCATGCCGATCGGCAGGTCCTTGCCGTTCTCATAGAGAAAGCCGAACACTTCCCAGCCGCCGGGTTTGGGCATTTTTTCCGGGCACATCTGCGGCAGCACGGCGAACAGGTAATACGGGATCCGCGCCTCGATACCGAGGCCGATGGCGGCGTATTTGTAGTGGTCTTCGTCGGAGGCGTATTCCTGCTCCGGCACCACGCGCAGCATCTGGTACCAGGTTTCGTAACCGATGAAACCCAGTAGCGCCACCACGATCAAGGTGCCGACCTTGAAGGCGTGGCTCTGCCATTGCCGCACCCAGGCCGCGCGCCACTCGCGCCAGCCATCGCACAGCAACGCCCATGGTCGGTGCTCGGGCGTGGTGCCCAGGTACAGCAGAATGCCGAGGATCAGAAAGAAGCTCAGATCGCCCATCAGCATCGGCACGAACACCGAACCCTGAATGCTCGTATTGATCAGGTAAATCCAGAACACCACGGCGATCAGCCGCGTCAGTACGCACAACCAGGAATGCACCACGTAGCGCGGCGCGTTGAAGCCCGACGGCATGTAAAACACGCTGATGCCCACCAGCAGCATCCCCGCGTTTTCCAGCCACGGGTCGGAGAGTTGCGGCGGCAGGCCGACCACCGATGTCAGCAATCCCGGCGCAAACAGCGCCGGGATTGCGAACACCATGTTCATTGCAATGCCGATCCAGATGAAGCGTTGAAACCAGCGGATACAGGTATCCATGTCATCCATTTCCTTGTGCAGACCTTAGGAGAGTCCCTCTGTGTGATGAGCTTTTGTGGCGAGGGAGCTTGCTCCCGCCCGGCGGCGCAGCCGTCGTAAACCCGGCAGATGCGGTGTTTCAGGAAAACCGCACGCTCAGATTTTGGGGCCGCTTCGCAGCCCAGCGGGAGCAAGCTCCCTCGCCACAGGAAAACTTCATCAACCGAGGGCCGTCTTCTCCAGGTGTTCAAGGATGATCGGATACACATCCACCACCGCGTTCTTGCCGAACATGCAGTCGATGTGGCCGTAGCCCGGCACCACATGCCGGCTGTAGCGCTCTGGCCCGTGGACTTCGCAGGCTCGCTGGTAGGTCTTCAGCGTGCTTTCTGGCAGGTAACACTGGTTCTCCGCACCGCTGATGAAGCAGATCGGCATACTCAGCCGGTCGAAGTGCGGCATGTACACATCGTTGCCTTTGAAATCCACCAGGTGCCCTTTGCGCACGATCAGCGCCAGGTGCTCGAAGGTCTCGATGTTCGACTCGCCGAACAGCTCGTGCAGGTTGTCGTGCAGGGTTTCGTTGAGGGTGTCGTGGCGATACAGCGAGGCGTACATGAAGGTGATGCGGTGGCACACAGGATTGGTGCAATAGCCCTGCGCCTCGATCCGCGCGTAGCCGTTGAGGGCTTTGTCGTAGAGGCGGTTGAACCAGTTTTCCTTGCTGTCGGCGTAAGCCGTCATCGACTTGATGCCGATCGCATCGAGCATCCCCGGCAGGTGCAGACCGGCCTTCAAACCGGTAGCCGTGGCGACCACGGTGTCAGCGGCAATCTGCGAGCAGACCACCGAACGCACGCCCTGCAGCCCCGCCAGCAACGACATGAAGAACGTGGTCGCGCCGTAGCAATGCACCACGCATTGCACGTCTTTGGCCTGGGTCTCCTGCTGAATTTGCGCGATAGCAGCCTTGAAGTCGTACTGGGCAATCTGGTCGCCGTTCCATTCTTTCTTGCTCGCCGGCAGCAGAATGCTCACGCGGAAATCCAGCAGCCACACGTCATAGTCGTGCTTGCACAGGTACTCCAACAGGTTGGTATGGATGGTGTCGGTGGAAAAAATATTCGAACCAACGCCCAGGCCATGCACCAGCATCACCGGGCCTTTGCTGCCGGCCTGGTAACGAGTCAGGCGCAGCTCGACGCCGTCCTCGGTGGGGAAGAAATGCACCGTCGGGGTCGGCGCATCCAGCGGCCGTTTCAGCCGTGGCGGCGCGTCGGGATTGAAGTAGACATCACCGGCAAACACTCCGCCGTAACTCTCCCAGAGGATTCCGGCGAAGAACTTGCCGAAGCGCGCCAGGCCTTCGATGCGCTCGCGCTCGTTGCGCGCGTTGAGCACTTTCATGGTGGTCATCTGCTTGGCGAAATCGGTCGGATGAATGTGCATCACCCCGGAGCCGATCACCTCGCCCGACTTGTCCGGCCCGCGATACAGGGTCACGTACAAGGTGCTGGTGTCGTGCCAGATATTCAGCACGCCATTGTCTTCCGGCACAGTCTTGAATGCGCTGAAGAAATAGTCGTTGCCGTCCTCGGCGGTCAGTTTCATGTCGTATTTCATGTGGCGTGTGTCGACCTGCTGCTCGAATTGCTCGAACAGGTTGAACACGCCATTGCTGGCGGTCAGCGGTTGCGGCGACAGCGCCGGGGCATTCACGGTGCCGACAATGGTCGCGGCGTGTTCCGGCTCCTTGATCATCCGATTGAGGTCGTTGGCGGTGATGGTCAGGGTGAAGTCGATCGGCGAATTGTCCGCCTCGCCGCGTTTGGCCGCCGCTTCGTAGACTTTCAGATCGGTGCTCTGCGCAGCGGTGAAGGCGCGGGAGAAATAGCCCTTCATGGTTTCGGTGAACTGCACGCCGAGCGTCGGCGGTGCCACCTGTTTGCGCGGTGCCGACGGCAGCGTGTAGTCGATCTTCCAGCCACGGTCGGCGGCCAGCAGGCCCATGTTGCGTTCACTCACGGCGGAGATGGTCAGCAGCGGATTGACCGCCAGCGAGGTCGGGATCACCGCGCCGTCAGTCACGTACAGGCTGGCGTAGACATCAGTGCCGTTGGCGCCGCTGAACACCTGGCCCTTGTGATTGACCACGCCTTGCGCGGCGTCCTCGCCCATCACGCAACCGCCCAGCGGATGCACCGAGACGATGCTGTGCTTGAGCAGCCTGGCCCAGATCGGATTCTCGACCCAGACCCCGCCCAACGCCTTGGTGCTCTGGTACAGACGTTCGTTGCCGAGCTTGAAGTTTTCCTGTTCGCCGACACCCGGCCAGTCGATACGCAACTGGTCCTTGTTGTCGAGAAGCATCCGGCCCTGGCCGCTGTCGTGGCTCATGATCAGGTAGGTCTGCATGTTGTGCAGCGCGCCGTAATACGGGCCGCGCAGAAAGCTCTCGGCTTCGCGTTCCTTGTAGCCGAGCTTGCCGCTGAAACTGTCGTCAGTGGCCACACCGATCATCTCGGCAAACCCGGCCATCGCCGGCACCATCGGCCGGCCGAGGGCGCCGGGGATCGAACCTTCCTCGATGACCATGCGGCTGCGCCAGTCACCTTCGGTGCGCATGTCGATGATCGAAGTGATGCACGGGCCAACCGGCTGCAGCTCCTTGGCCGAGTGCGCGCCGAAACCGATGCCGTTGATGGTCTGCTCGCAGTTGTGACCGAAGCCGAGGATGTCACCGTTGCCGCTCATGTTCTCGCCGAGCTGGCCGGACATCACCAGGCCCTTGTCCCGCGAGCGCAGAAGAATCTCGGTGGAACCAAGAGTGCCGGCGGAGACCACGACGATATCGGCCTTCACAAACAGCGTTGGCGCGTCGAATTTCTCGCGACCGCTGTCGAGATACTGGAAGTGCACGATCCAGCCATTGCCATCGCGCTCCAGATAGCGCACCTCGGCCTGACAGAAAATCTCCGCGCCGTGGTTCCAGGCGTCCGGCAGATAGTTCATCAGCGTGGTGTTCTTGGCCTTGTTGTTACAACCCGAGACACAGTCGCCGCACTGATTGCACGGCAGCTGTTCGACGCCGACGTGGTTGAGGTTGTTCGGCAGTTTGTCGAAGGTCACGTTGATCGGCGGCTTGTAGAAGTGCGCGCCCTGCTTGAGGTAGTCCGCAGACTTTTTGTTGGCGTCGAGCTTGGGCAGGTTCGGCGCATTGTTCGGGTACGGATTGGGCTTGAGCATTTCCCGAGCGCGGGCATAACCGTCCTTGAGCAAGGTGTCGCGGTGCTCGCGCACGGCTTGAGGCCAGCGTGGGTCCTCGAACACGCCGGGCTCGGGTTCAAGCGCGACGTTGGCATTGATCAGCGACGTACCGCCGAGGCCGCAACCGACCACCACGTTCTGCTGCGCATTCACGTGCAGGTCGAACAGTCCGGTGCGCGAACCGATATGGCCGTCGGGGTCGTGCACCTGCAATTCTTCGGTCGCGGCAATCATCGTGTTGGGGTATTCGCCGGGCTGGATCTCCCGGCCCCGCTCCAGCAGGCACACCTGCTTACCCGCCCTGGACAGGCGCGACGCAGCAATGCCGCCGCCATAACCGGAGCCGATGACAATGACGTCGTAGTGTTCCTTGATCTCGCTGATGGGCGTTGCGATGCGTGTCATGAGACTGATCCTTTCTCAGGCTGATGGGGCAACTCTGCGGTTGCCTGCAATCAATGGGCGAACGAGCACCTGGCCTCCGGGGCAAACCCGGCGACAGCACAGCGGTATGAACAGGAATCGACGCTACAGACGAGCGTGTTGATTGGTTGCGCGACGTAACGTGCGCTTGCGTGGCGAGGGGGTCGGGCGATGTGGCCGGCTATCCATCATGCGTTCTCCCAGAACCAGATGTGGATAAGTGATAGCGATCCTTGTGCAATGTCCAGTGAAGACAGGCAGCGCATCCAAGTCAAGGCAACGTTTTAGAACTGTATGAAATCTGATCAATTGCTGTTTGGACTATGCCTGGCGGGGCCTGCAGGGTTTGGCGAACAACTTATCCACATAGCCACCCACAGCAAATGGGGGTAACTGTGGATGAGTGGAAAAATAACTGGCTGATTTGTGAAGAAAAATCGTGACTTATCCAGAAGGACGGATTGCGCGCCGGATTGGCTGTTTTTTAATCAACACTCTGCAAGCCACGTTTCACTTGACCTGTAGAGGATGGCGAACACGTTATCCACAGAAGCGCCAACAGACTTCGGGGGTAACTTTGCGGATGCTGTGGAAAAGCGCTGAGGGCTGTGTGAAATCGGGGTTTGCGCAGGAATTATCAGCCTGAAAAGCCCAATTGATCACTTATTGATCAAATCTCTACAGGCCACGTTCTATATGGCTTGCGGCGGACAGCGAACATCTTGTCCACAGAAGCGCCAACAGAGATTGGGGGCAACTTGCAAAGTTATTCAGGAGAAAAAGCCCGGAAAAACCGTGACTTAGGCTGGTCGTTTTTTGAGCTAAGGCCTGGAGGGCTTGATTGGCGTGGGGTGCAGGGATGGGCAAACACGTTATCCACAGATCCGCCAACAGGGATTGTGGGTAAACACACTGAGATCTGCTGCCCCCTTAACCAATGTGGGAGCGGGCTTGCTCGCGAAAGCGGTGGGTCATTCAACTTGGATGCAGCTGAAACGACGCTTTCGCGAGCAAGCCCGCTCCCACAGGGGGTGTTCAGTGTCTGGAGGATTGTGGCTAGCGGACGACACCCTCTTCGATCAGAAGTTTGAGAATCGCGTCCGCCCCGGCCTGCGCGGTCACGCCTTTGAGCACCTGCCCACCGCCACCACTGGCCTTGGCGGTGGCAGCTTTCATCCGGTCAGCGCCGCTCTTGGCCTTGATCACCTTCAGGCGTTTCGGCCGTGGCTTGGCCGGTTGCAGCGTGGCAACCGCCAGCAATTCATCATCCAGTACCTCCACGTCTTCAGCGTTCAACACGCCACGCTGCGCCGGGCCATATGCACTCTGCCGCGGCTTGGGTGCGGCGTTATCCACAGTCGCGAGAAACGGCAGGCGCACCTTCAAGCGCCGCCGCTGGCCACGGGGCAAGGCTTGCAGCACCAGCGCCGAACCGTCGATGATCGACTCGACCTGCGCCAGCCCCACCACCAGCGGCCAGCCCAGCCCTTCGGCGAGCAGGAACGGCAACATGCCCGAGCCTTCGCCGGTTTCCGCCTGAGTGCCGGTCAGCACCACCTGAGCGCCAGCCTCGCGCAGATACGCGGTCAGCGCCGGCAAGGCGTCGGCGCCAGCGGGTTGCTCCAGCACATGCAGCTGTTCCAGGCCCATGCCCAGATAGGCGCGCAACGCCGGTTCAGCAACGTCCCCGGCATGCAGCACTTGCAGGTTATCCCCAGCCAGTTGCAGGCCCAGTTCCACGGCGCGGGCGTCCTGTTCGGCGCGGCGTGGCCGGCCCGACGTCGGGTGCGCACCGATGGAAACCAGACTGATGATCTTTGTGCTCATAACCCGTTCCTTAAGCCGCATCGCGCTTGGCTTCGTTGCGGTAAGCCGTTACCGCCGCGATCAACGCCTGAAGAATTTCTGCGCTTTCGCCAATCACCGAAAGATCGGCGCGTTTGATCATGTCGCAACCGGGGTCGAGATTGATCGCCACCACCTTGTCGCAGGCACCAATGCCCTGCAGGTGCTGGATCGCCCCGGAGATACCCACAGCCACATAAACCCGCGCGGTGACCCAGGTACCGGACGCACCGACCTGCCGATCACGCGCCATGAAGCCATCGTCCACCGCCACCCGCGAAGCGCCTTCGGTGGCGCCGAGCGCCGCTGCGGTCTGGTGGAACAGCGCCCAGTCCTTGACCCCGTTGCCGCCGGAGAAAATGAATTCGGCCTCGGCCATCGGAATCGCCGCCGGGTCCACCGCCACCGCGCCAAGATCCTCGATCCGCGACAGGCTGCGCGCAATCGTTGTGGATAACTCCACTGGCAGGGCTTCGTGACGGGTTTCGCTGACCGGTTCTGCGCATTCGGCGGAAGCCAGAATCAAGCGTGCGACCGGCCGCGCCAGGTCTTGCAGGCCTGCGCCGGCGCGGCCGATGCATTGCTGATCCTTGACCTGCCACACCCGCGTCGCCGGGCGTTCGCCCAGTGCTGCGGCAAAACGCCGACCGAGTTCACCGCCACCGCTGCGACTGTCCGGCAGCAGCCAGTGGCGCGGGTTGAACTGGTTATCCACAGCCCGCAGGCCCTGCACCCGTTGCTCCGGTGCATAACCGCTGAATTGGTCGCCCTCCAGTACCAGCAAGCGATCAACGCCGGCCGTGGCGAAGGCGTTCTCTTTGTGCTCGCCAAACACCACCGCCAGCACCGCGCCGTCGTTGCCGGCCAATTGATGAGCGAGGCCGAGCAAGTCGCGGTCGTGGCTGCTCAGGCGACCGCCGACCATGTCCGGCACCACACTGATGTAGAACGCCGGCGCCGGTACCTGATGCAGCGGCAATTGCACTTCAACCGTGGCCGAGCGTTTGACCGCCCCGCCCTGTTGCGCGCCGCTGCGGTCGATCCGTTTGATGCCGTTGGGACCGATGAAACCGATGCCGTGCAGGTTCTTGCGGATGACGCCGTTAGGCCCCATCCAGCTGTTTTGCGCCGGTTGCATCGCCGCGTGCAAAGGGTGCAGGCGGTTACGCGCAATCCATTCGGCGCGTGGGTCGCGGCGGATAATGTCGCTCATCAGTGGGCCTCCGCAGGTTCACGTTTGGCCGGTGCAGTCGGCTTGCCTGGCGCCGCGTCTTCGAGCAGCGCATCGGCCACCAGCTCGGCGATGTCCTTGATCAACGGACGCGGTTCGACCACGCCTTCGAGCATCGCCGTGCACTGTGGACAACCCACCGCCACCAGCTCGGCGCCGGTCTCGCGGATGTCATCCATGCGCATGTCGGGAATCCGCTGCTTGCCCGGAATGTCGGTGATCGGCGCGCCGCCACCGCCGCCGCAGCAGCGCGAGCGGAAGCCGGAACGTTGCATCTCTTTGACCTCGATGCCGAGGGCACGCAGCACTTCACGCGGCGCCTCGTATTCGCCGTTGTAACGGCCGAGGTAGCACGGGTCGTGATAGGTCACGCTGTTGCCTTTGTGCTGACCGAGGTTCAGCGCACCGGCCTGAATGATTTCCGCCATGTAGGTGCTGTGGTGCTGGACGAGGTAGTTGCCGTCGAAGGCGCCGTACTCGTTTTTCAGCACATGGAAGCTGTGTGGATCGCAGGTGACGATGCGGTTGAAGCTGTATTTGGCCAGGGTCTGGATATTGCGTTTGGCGAGCAACTGGAAGGTTGCTTCGTCACCCAGACGACGGGCCACGTCGCCGCTGTCGCGTTCTTCCAGGCCGAGTACGGCGAAGTCGACTTTCGCGGCTTTCAGCACTTTGACGAACGCGCGCAAGGTGCGTTGGTTACGCATGTCGAAGGCGCCGTCGCCGACCCAGAACAACACGTCGGTGGATTTCTTTTCGCTGAGCAGATTGAGATTCAGATCCGCCGCCCAGTTCATCCGCCCGCCCGGGGCGAAACCGCCGGGGTTGTCGGTGGCGATCAGGTTCTCGAGAACTTCGGCGCCCTTGTTCGGGGTCGCACCTTTTTCCAGCGTCAGGTGGCGGCGCATGTCGACGATGGCATCGACGTGCTCGATCATCATCGGGCACTCCTCGACGCAGGCGCGGCAGGTGGTGCACGACCACAGGGTCTCGGCATCGACCAGACCGTTGACGATCGGTTGATGCGGATTGCCGCTGTGTTCGCCAATTGGCTTGCCCGGATACGGGCTGCCGGCGAAGTTGGCATCGGTGCCGCCAGCGAGGCCGACGACCATGTCCTGAATCAGCTTTTTCGGGTTCAGCGGCTGGCCGGCAGCGAACGCCGGACACGCCGCTTCGCACTTGCCGCACTGCACGCAGGCGTCAAAACCGAGCAACTGGTTCCAGGTGAAATCCTTGGGTTTTTCCACGCCCAGCGGTGCGGATGGATCGTTGAGGTCCAGCGGTTTCAAACCGGTGGAGCGACCGCCGCCAAAGCGTTCGGCGCGGCGGTGCCAGGCCAGGTGCAGCGCGCCGGCGAACGCGTGCTTCATCGGCCCGCCCCAGGTCATGCCGAAGAACAATTCCGACACGCCCCACAAAACGCCGAGCCCGAGAATCGCCGCGAGCAGCCAGCCGCCGAAGTTCTCCGGGAGGATGCCGGCCACCGGCAGGGTCACCAGGAAGAACGACGCGGAGAACGCCAGCAGGCTTTTCGGCAGGCGCATCCACGGGCCTTTCGACAACCGTGCCGGCGGGTTGAGCCGGCGCCGGTAGACGAAGATCGCCCCGACGAACATCACCGCCGTCATCAACAGCAACGCGTAACCGAGGATGCGGTTATGCAGGCCGAAACCGTGCACCAGAATCGCCAGCACGATCGACGCCACCGCCCCACCGGCCGTGGCGACGTGAGTGTTGGCGATGTATTTGTCCCGCGCCACCACGTGGTGCAAGTCGACCATGTAGCGCTTGGGCATGGCGAACAGGCCGCCGAGCAGATCGACCTTCGAGGCCCGGCCCCGACGCCACATGGCCACCCGCCGCAACGCGCCGAGGACACCAAGGCCCAGGGCGGCGAACAACAGGATTGGAAGAAGGGTGTTCAACATGGTGAAGCTCCCAAAGACCTCGGGGTCATTTGTGCGCTGGCAAGAGCAACGCACCTACCTGTGGCGAGGGAGCTTGCTCCCGCTGGAGTGCGCAGCGCTCCCAATCCGGCCGATGGTGTATATCTGATACACCTCGACTACAGGTTTTGGGGCTGCTTCGCAGCCCAGCGGGAGCAAGCTCCCTCGCCACAGGTGGTGGTGATGCCGTTAGAAATCCTTGCAGAGGCGCAGGGCGTCGTAGATTGCAGCATGGGTATTACGCTGCGCCACGCAGTCGCCGATACGGAACAGCAAGTAGCCGTCGCCGGTGGTACTCAGCGATGGCTGCGGCTTGATCGCGAACAAGGCATCGATGTCGATCTGCCCCTTGTTGCGCGAACCGTCCTTGAGTCCGTAATACAGCTCTTCATCCGGACGCACGCCGTTTTCCACCACCACCTGATCAACCACCCGCTCCTCTTTGGCGCCGGTGTATTCGTTCTCCAGCACCGCCACCAGCTTGTCGCCTTCGCGGTAGACCTTCTCCAGCATCATGTCGCCGGTCATGATCACTTCTTTCGGGTACATGCTGCGGTAGTAAGTCGGGAACGATGTCCCGCCAATGGCCACACCCGGTTTGATGTCGTCGGTGACGATTTCGACCTGGCTGCCCTTGTCGGCGAGGAAGTCGGCGACCGACATGCCGGTGAACTCGCAAATGGTGTCGTAGACCAGCACGTTCTTGCCCGGCGCCACCTTGCCGTCGAGCACGTCCCAACTGCTGACCACCAATCCTTCGGCGGCGCCCCAGTGCTCGTTCTGCTCGAGGAACGGATGCCCACCGACCGCCAGCACCACCACGTCCGGACGCAGATCGAGAATGGTTGCTGCATCGGCCGCTGTACCCAGGCGCAGGTCGACTTTCAGCCGCGCCAGCTCCAGCTGGAACCAGCGGGTGATGCCGGCGATCTGGTCACGCTGCGGCGCTTTCGACGCGGTAGTGATCTGCCCACCGATGAATTCTTTCTTCTCGAACAGGGTCACGTCGTGGCCCCGTTCGGCCGCCACGCGCGCGGCTTCCATCCCGGCCGGGCCGGCACCGACCACCACGACTTTGCGTTTCGGCCCGGTGGATTTCTCGATGATGTGCGGCACGCCCATGTATTCACGGGACGTCGCGGCGTTCTGGATGCACAGCACGTCCAGACCCTGGTACTGACGGTCGATGCAATAGTTGGCGCCGACGCATTGTTTGATCTGGTCGACCTGGCCCATCTTGATCTTGGCGATCAGGTGCGGATCAGCGATGTGCGCGCGGGTCATGCCGACCATGTCGACGTAACCACCTTCAAGGATGCGCGTGGCCTGGTTCGGGTCCTTGATGTTCTGCGCGTGCAGCACCGGTGCTTTCACCACTTCCTTGATCCCGGCCGCCAGGTGCAGGAATGGCTCCGGTGGATAACTCATGTTGGGGATCACGTTGGCCAGGGTGTTGTGGGTGTCGCACCCTGAACCCACGACACCAATAAAATCGATCATGCCGGTGTCGTCGTAATACTTGGCGATCTGTTTCATGTCCTCGTGGGACAGGCCGTCAGGGTGGAATTCGTCACCGCAGATACGGATGCCGACGCAAAAATCGTCGCCGACTGCCTTGCGCACAGCCTTGATCACTTCGAGGCCGAAACGCATGCGGTTCTCGAAGCTGCCGCCCCACTCGTCAGTACGCTTGTTGACGCGCGGGCTCCAGAACTGGTCAATCATGTGCTGGTGCACGGCAGACAATTCGACGCCGTCCAGGCCACCGGCCTTGGCCCGTGCCGCAGCAGTGGCGTAGTTGCCGATCACCCGCCAGATTTCTTCCGGCTCGATGGTCTTGCAGGTCGCACGGTGCACCGGCTCGCGGATGCCCGACGGCGACAGCAGGGTCGGCCAGTGCTCGCCGTCCCAGCGCGAGCGACGGCCCATGTGGGTAATCTGGATCATGATCTTGGCGCCATGCTTGTGCATCGCGTCGGCCAGATTCTGGAAGTGCGGGATGATCCGGTCATCTGCCAGGTTCACCGATTTCCACCAGCCTTGCGGGCTGTCGATGGCCACGCTGGAAGAACCGCCACAGATCGCCAGGCCGATGCCGCCCTTGGCTTTCTCTTCGTAGTATTTGACGTAACGGTCGGTAGTCATGCCGCCGTCAGTCGCGTAGACCTCGGCGTGCGCGGTGCTGAGCACGCGGTTGCGGATGGTCAGTTTGCCGATCTGGATCGGCTGGAACATTGCTTCGAAAGCCATGGCGGGTTCCTCGACTTACAACGGCTTGACGGTGAACAGGCCGTCGTCGTGGCCTTCTTCGGAGCCACCGTAGACTTGCTCGGCCACCGTACGAATCTTGCTGCCACGTGCAGCGAGGATCTGATCCATGGCGCCGGCAAACCAGCCGGTGAACATGTAGTCGACCTTGCGCCCGACCTTGCCGTACACATAGACGAATGCCGAGTGTTCGAGCTTGACGCTGGCGGTGCCTTTGTCGAGGTCGATGTCCTGAATCTTGAACAGGCCCCAGCCGCGTTGCGACAGACGTTTCATGTAGTGTTCGAACACCGCGACGCCTTCCAGGCCGTGGCATTCGGCTTCTTTTTCACACCAGTGCCAGGCGGACTTGTAGCCAGCCTTGTAGAGGATTTCGGCATAGGCTTCGGCGCCCAGCACTTCCTCGATACCCATGTGGTTATTGACGAAGAAATGCCGTGGCACATAGAGCATCGGCAGGGCGTCGGAGGTCCAGACACCGGTCTCGCTGTCGACTTCGATTGGCAATTGCGGGGCGATCTTGGCCATGGAAACTTAACTCCAGAAAAATTCGTGGTCGGTGCAGAGCAAAGCTTTTGCTTTGCTCTTATAAAAAAGCCGTATGAATGACTTTGGAGCCGTAGCGAGCACGTCGAGAGCAAGGAAGGACCGGAGCGACAAGCGAGACAGTACGGGACGTACGGCGAGTTTGGCGCGAGGACCTGACGCAGCTATCGGCGAGCGGAGTAGGCTCCAGAGTTATTCATTCGCCCCAGACGTCCTTTAGGACGTTCACCCAGTTCTCGCCCATGATCTTGCGCACCACGCGCTCGGAGTGGCCGCGCTTGAGCAGGGTTTCGGTCAGGTTCGGGAATTCGCCGACAGTGCGGATGCCCAGCGGGTTGATGATCTTGCCGAAGCTGGTCAGACGACGGGCATAGCCCTTGTCGTGGGTCAGGTATTCGAAGAAGTCCTGGCCATGACCCTGGGTGAAGTCGGTGCCGATGCCGATGGC
>Ga0153931_100169_pt1 | contig 23511 bp, 18 predicted proteins | sample TSNJ015MetaG_FD_104730 | JGI IMG/M metagenome (GOLD analysis project Ga0153931, IMG submission 104730) | Attine ant fungus gardens microbial communities from New Jersey, USA - TSNJ015 MetaG | ecosystem: Host-associated > Fungi > Mycelium > Unclassified | place: USA: New Jersey, Wharton State... | reverse complement strand
GACGGCATCATCCCGGCCCTGAACGCCAAGAAGTTCGACTTCCTGGTGTCCTCGCTGTCGATCACCGATGAGCGCAAGCAGGCCGTCGACTTCACCGACCCGTACTACTCCAACAAGCTGCAATTCATCGCGCCTAAAGCGACTGCGGACTTTAAGACCGACGCCGCCTACCTGAAGGGCAAGGTCATCGGTGCACAGCGCGCGACGTTGGCCGGTACCTACCTGGAAGACAAGCTGCCGGACACCGAGGCCAAGCTTTACGACACCCAGGAAAACGCCTACCTCGACCTGACGTCCGGCCGCCTTGACGGCATCCTTGCCGACAAATACGTGCAGTACGAATGGCTCAAGAGCAAAGACGGTTCGGCCTATGAATTCAAGGGCGACCCCGTTGTAGAAAGCGACAAGATCGGGATCGCCGTGCGCAAGGGCGACCCGCTGCGCGAGCGCCTGAACAAAGCTTTGGCAGAGATCAAGGCAGACGGCACCTACAAAAAGATCAACGACAAGTACTTCCCGTTCAGCATCGAATGATCTGAACGGCCTGCCCGACGCGCTGCTTGAGCGCGTCGGCTTTTAGCAATGCCTGCCGCGATATGAAAACACCATGAATTTCGATCTCTACGGATTCGGCCCGGCGCTCGCCGCCGGCGCGCTGATGACCGTCAAACTGGCACTCACGGCTTTATGCCTGGGGCTGGTGCTGGGCCTTGCCGGCGCCTTGGCCAAGACGTCCCCGTACAAGCCGTTGCAATGGCTTGGCGGCGTTTACTCGACCATCGTTCGCGGCGTGCCGGAACTGTTGTGGGTGTTGCTGATTTATTTCGGCACGATCAATGCGATGCGCAGCCTGGGTGAAATGCTCGACATCCCCGACCTGTCGCTCAGCGCCTTCGCGGCCGGCGTGATCGCCTTGGGCCTGTGTTTCGGGGCCTACGCCACCGAGGTGTTACGTGGCGCGATCATCGCTATTCCCAAGGGCCATCGCGAAGCCGGTGTGGCATTGGGCCTGTCGAAGTTTCGCATCTTCACCCGTCTGATCATGCCGCAGATGTGGCGCATCGCTCTGCCGGGCCTGGGCAACTTGTTCCTGATCCTGATGAAAGACACCGCGCTGGTGACCGTCATTGGCCTGGAAGAAATCATGCGCCACGCCCAGATCGCGGTCACCGTCACCAAACAGCCGTTCACCTTCTATCTGGTTGCCGCGTTCATTTACCTGGGGCTGACGTCGCTGTCGATGGTCGCTATGCACGTGCTGGAAAAACGCGCCGCCCGCGGCTTCGTGAGGACGACGTAATGGAATGGGAAGTCATCTATAAGTGGCTGCCGAAGTTTATCCAGGGCGCCATTCTGACCCTGGAACTGGTGGGCATTGCCGTGATTCTCGGGCTGATCCTGGCGATCCCGCTGGGTATCGCTCGCTCATCCAAGCGCTGGTATGTGCGTTCGCTGCCCTACGCGTATATCTTCTTTTTTCGCGGCACCCCGTTGCTGGTGCAGTTGTTCCTGGTCTATTACGGCCTGGCCCAATTCGACGCCGTGCGCGCAAGCTTCATGTGGACGTATCTGCGCGACCCTTTCTGGTGTGCCACGGCCACCATGACCCTGCACACGGCGGCTTATATCGCCGAGATATTGCGCGGCGCCATCCAGGCTATCCCGCCGGGCGAAATCGAAGCGGCGCGCGCGCTGGGCATGTCCAAGCCGAAAACGCTGTTCTATATCATCCTGCCGCGTGCGGCCCGCATCGGCCTGCCGGCCTACAGCAACGAAGTCATTTTGATGCTCAAGGCCAGCTCGCTCGCGAGCACGGTGACCTTGCTGGAGCTGACCGGCATGGCCAGGACCATCATTGCGCGCAACTACCTGACAGTTGAGATGTTCTTCACCGCCGGCGTGTTCTACCTGCTGATTTCCTACATCCTGGTACGTGGCTTCAAACTGCTCGAACGCTGGTTGCGCGTCGATGCTTGCCAGGGACGTTGAGGCGCGCTTCGCGGCGCTGGATGCGTTCCTGATCGAGCACCAAGGGCTGTGGCGACCACGACCCTTTACGCATCTGCAATTACCCTGGGAACGCGAGTATCCCGAGCTTGCCCAGTGGTTACGCCAGCGCACTTTGGCCGATGCCGAAAGCTGTCATAACTGGCCTCACGACCTGCCGGCGCCCGCGCCTTTTCCACAGCTGGCCGAACAGGCGCTTCAGCTCAGTGCCGTGGACAGGTTACCGACACGGGCACTGGAGCCGGCGCGTCATCGACTGAATGTCGACGTGCCGGGTCGCAAATGGCAACAGATAGAAGCTTTCGGCGCCGCACTCAACTTCACCCACACGCCCGGCCATTGGCTGGACTGGTGCGCCGGCAAAGGCCACCTTGGCCGCCGACTGCTGCAACCCGGCCAACAGCTGACGTGCCTGGAACACGACCCGGCGCTGATCGCCTCCGGCCAGGCATTAAGCGACCACCACCGCTTGCCCGTCACCCATCGCCTGCAAGACGTGATGGCCAAAGTGGCACTCAGCCCCGAACACACACCCGTCGCCCTGCATGCCTGCGGCGACCTGCACGTGCGCCTGCTGCAACTGGCCAGCGCGGCCGGTTGCAAGCAACTGGCACTGGCGCCCTGCTGTTACAACCGCATCAACGCCGACAGCTATCAAGCTGTATCCGGCACCGCACGCGCGTCGCAATTGCGGCTGTCGATTGATGACCTGGGCCTGCCGTTGAGCGAAACCGTCACTGCCGGCAACCGCGTACGCCAACAGCGGGATATCTCCATGGCCCGACGCCTGGGCTTCGATCAGCTACAGCGGCAATTGCGCAACTGCGATGACTATTTGCCCACGCCTTCCTTGCCCGCCCGCTGGCTGGATCAACCTTTCGCAGACTATTGCCAAGCACTGGCGAGCCTTAAAGGCTTATCCACAGGTGAACAGGATTGGCAGGCGCTGGAAGCGCAGGGCTGGCGCCGGCTGGCCGAGGTCAGAAACCTGGAGTTGGTCCGTGGGTTGTTTCGGCGCCCATTGGAGATGTGGCTGGTGCTGGACCGGGCACTTTTTCTGCTCGAACAGGGCTACAACGTTGAGATAGGCAGCTTCTGCGAAGCCACGCTGACCCCGCGCAATTTGATGGTGGTGGCTGAGCGCGATTAAAGGGCAAATTTTCCTACACACGCCCTGTGGATAAGTCTGTTGATGAATTCTTTACGAGCGCTGTAACTATCAGCGCTACAGGCCAAAAGCCAAGCTGGTCATTTTTTGTTCACATTATAAAATGCACGCAAAACAGGCAGTTGCAGCGTGTTGAGAACGGCTCCACAAAATGGCTGTTTCGTGACACCCACGACCAACCGATTGTGCATAAGCATCGGGCGTAAAGCATATAAACCACGCTTAAGCCGTTCTTTTGGGCGCCTTCAACAACCGGCAAATTTCGTTGATATCGTCGCTGGCCAGGTGTTTCGCAACGTTATCCAACGGGTCGGCGGCAAACGCCAGCGCCTCGTTGATCGCCACGTCACGGTGAACCTCCAGCGGAGCCTTGCCGAGGTGCTGTTTGAAGGCCTCAACCATGTCCAGGCTGAATGCATTGCTCTCATCCACCTGATTGACCACCACATGCACGGCAGGCGGGCGCTCACCGGCAAGGTGCGGCGCAAGCAATACATCCAAGTGATCGAGCGTGCCAAGGCACGCGGCATCCGCCTGCACAATCACCAACACCAGGTCGGCAACGTTCAGCGCTTGATGAAAGTAGACGTTGTTGCCAGCCGGCGTATCGATGATCACCGTTTGCCGCTCGCTCAGGCCCAGCGACAAGAGGCGTTGAGCCAGCCAGGTCGGCTCGTGCTTGAGCCAGCGCTCGAGATTTTCCTGCTGCTGGACATCGATATCGCCAAAGGTGAGCACTTGGCAACCGGCGAAACCGAGCTGTTGCAACGGGCTCCACTGCCCATGCTCCAGGCTGGTGCGGCCGATACCGGGGAGCGCCGCGCTGACGCCGAAGTGATGGTGCAAGGCGTTCTGCGGGTCCAGGTCCAGCGCTACCACCGATTCGCCGTGGCGCTGCAGACCGCTGCTCAAGGCTGTGGCCAATGTGCTTCGGCCGACACCTCCATTCATCGACACCAGCGCGACGATTTTCGGGCGCAGTGCTGCCAGATCAATGGCTTGAGCGTGTGCGTGGGGGGATGGGTCGGTAGGCACGCTGCCGAAAAAGTGCATGCGCGCATTGATGCCTTGGGCATCGTGGGTGACGTTTTTGCCGAACAACGTCAAAAGCTCTTCACTCAGGCTCATGGCCTACTCCTCACGACGCAGCGTAAAGACGTGAAGGTCGGCAAGCAGGCACTTACCGCAGGTCTTATTATTGGCGTCTTAGTGACGCATTCTGTGACAGGTGCGGCGAAGTGTCATTATTTTGATGTTTTGACTGGTTGTTTTTTAGACAAACGGTAAATAGTCAAATTAATGGCCGTGCACGTTTTAACGCATTCTCGCGCTCAACGCACGACACAGCGCATTTACGTCCTGGCATCCGGCGCTATCAAGCACCGGGTCGAGCGGGTCTCGACCGTAAGCCTGCGCCTCTCTGAACGAGGGATCGCGTTGAACCGTGCCCAACACGGCATCACCCAGGCGCAATTTGAAAACGCCCGCCATGTCCTGGCTGAACGCGTGAGCGCCGTCGACCTGATTGATCACGTAAAACCGTTGAGGCGGCGATTCACTTGCAAGGTAGGGCGCGAGTACTTCGTCCATCTTCGCCAATCGGCGAAACGAAGCCGCGTCCGGCTGAACCACCACCAGCACCGCATCCGCCACCGACATTGCCTGGCCGAGATACACCGTGTTGCCCGCAGGGACGTCGATGACCACCGTGTCCTGGCCATTGAGCCCGAGGCCGGCCAAACGCTTGCCGAGAAAATCGAGGTCCTGCCCCAGCCAACGAGTCAGGCTTTGTTGCTGCACGGCGTCGGTTTCACCAAAGCTGACCAGCCGGCACCCGGCAAACCCTCGTTTGGGCAAGGCGTGCCAGGTTTGATTGAGCAAGCTGGTCGCCCCCAGGCCAGGTAGATCAAACCCCGGGCACAAGTGATGACGCAGCGCGTTTTGCGGGTCCAGGTCCAGCGCCAGCGCTGGATGCCCCTGGCGCTGCAAACCGCTGGCAAGCGCGGCGGCCAACGTGCTGCGCCCAACGCCGCCGGTAGCAGAAACCACCACCACGACCTTGGGCGCCGAGGCGTGCGAGTACACCTCGCCACGCGGGCCTTCGACTACGTGGGGCGGGTGAGCAGAAGCGGCCGTCCCTTGGTTCAATTGATCCAGCAAACGCTGCAAGGGCTCGGCCACCGAGGGCTCGCGCAAAGAGGGTTCAGCCAGCGCGGTGTAAAGTTTTGAAATGTGATCTGCACGCCCCACTGACTGCTCCTCCCGTTCTCATCGCTGATCAATTAAGGCGCGCATTGTGTGATATCACACTGATGGTGTCAGTATTTTGGTGTTTGTAACGAATTCCTTTCAGATGAGCGGCATGGCGCCATTTTTATGGCTGCAAGCCAATACCTAAATATTATGTTTTAAATCAACACACTAAGTATTATTTGTGTGTTTTTTGACCAGCTCGTGATTCATGACAACCGCTCTCAAACCTCTTTCGTATCAGCAAGTACATAAATCTCAGGCCAACACATAACGAGACAAAACCGAGTCTGGGAGACACAGCCCAGATACCTGCAAGGCATTCAATGACCTCACCCCACCATTGACGCCCCAGAGGACAGCACCATGAACCCGAACAACTGGAAACACTGCATTGCCTTAGGCCTGCTTGCCTTGACCTTCGGCGCCCATGCCGAGGCAAGCCAAAAGCCGGACATCCAACGCGTACTGTCAACCACCGAAGACGCCCGCTCGGGCTGCGGCGTGGTGAATGCGCGAATGACCTACCTGGATTCGAAGGGCCAGACACAGGTGTTGGACTACATGAAATTTACCGACACTTGCGGGGACGGAAATTGAGGCCGATTTGAGGCCCCGGAGACGACGAAAAAGCAGTGATCGCAAAAAAACCTTCGCCTCTGCAAAAATAGTCAGAATTCAGGGGTTTACAGATGCTTGCCAATCGCTATAATCGTCGCCCTAACACGCCGGTATAGCTCAGTTGGTAGAGCAACTGACTTGTAATCAGTAGGTCCCGGGTTCGACTCCTGGTGCCGGCACCATATAAGACGAAGCCCTCACAGCAATGTGAGGGCTTTGTCGTTTCTGGCGTAAGCATCAGTTCCCTCGGTTCACCTACAGCCGGCCACATCGACTGAGATGTCGTTCGTCTCTGCGCTCATTTGCGCCCCCTCCTTCAGCTGAAGCCTCATCCCCTATCAATAGCTTTTGGTCCGGCTGAAAAACGACTTTGCCCTACCGAATGATTGATGGAGAATGCGCCACGGCAAGGAGCGCTGCACTTGAGCGGCTCGTCATGCACACATTTCATCATTCAATTACCAACGGAGCGGTGCGTGATTAATCGCGACAATTCATTCGACCTGATCAGGCACCTAGCGGCGCTGGCAGTTCTTGTAAGCCACCACTACGTACTTTCCGGCCAGCAAGAACCCATGTTGCAGGGCTACAACTCGTTAGGGGCGATTGCCGTATTGGCATTCTTCGCCATATCCGGCTTCCTCATCACTCAAAGCTTTCTAAATACTCGCAGCTTCTACCACTACATGGAGAAGCGAATCGCGCGAATTTTTCCTGCCTTGATCGCCTGCGCATTTGTGATGGTGTACTTCTGCGGGCCTGCATTCAGCAAAAACGGTGTGGGCTATGCATTCAGCCTGGAGTCGTTGACAGACTTCTTGAAAGTGTCGGCGTTTGGCCGCGCAGACATAGGCGACATCACCCGCACCTTCATATTTAAAGATTCGTTCAACGGAAGCTTGTGGTCGCTGAAAATTGAGTTTGGTTGCTACGTGCTGCTCGCGCTGGCGCTGCTGGTAATGCGCAGGGCAGCCGTACCGCAGATCATCGCACTCGCCTTTTGCATAACCACCTACCTATGCAGCACGTCAGCGCACCCGATGGCGCCGAAGCTACTGGTGTACTCAACCGTCGGGATTGCATTCTTCGTAGGGTCTTCGCTGTATTTCTATCGAGCTGCATTCAGCAGCGTGAAAGCGAAACTATTGATCGGCATTCTGTCGGCGGCACTTGTTCTGGTCTCCCTGAACACACCGTTGGTTATGGTGTTTGCAAGCATCGGAGTGAGTCTTCTGGTGCTGTCACTTGGGACGTTGTGCAAAGATCGAATCATTAAATCTCGATTCGATATTTCGTATGGGATGTATCTCTACGCCTTCCCCGTGCAGCAACTCATGATCAATACGACGGCGCTGAGTTTCTACGCTTCCATGCTGGCAACCGTGGCAGTTGTCATCGTGCTGGCCAGCCTGTCGTGGCTGTTTATCGAGAAGCCTGCGCTGAACTATGTGCATCGAAAATCCCGACACCAGGAAAGCGCTGCCACAATGGCATAGAGCAGTTTCACGTTGTGATGGTTTGAACTTCGCGGCCTGTTGCCTGGGGATTTCTGGCTTTCGACACGACTGACGCTCGGCTGCGAACTCAACGACCACGCTTGAGAATCCGATTTTGAGGCAGGCGCCAAAAGCGCCACGCCGTCGTTAAATCAACGAACGTGATAGCTCTCACTCGATAGGGGCGTCTGACCAATAACTGCATCAAATCCGCTCGTATTAACCTCTTCAGGCGTCACCCCTTGGTGATGGTAAAGGCAGTGAAGGTATTGGAGTCGCCCTGCAATGCTGGGCAATAGGATGTGAATGTGGGGGCCGGGGTGGCGCTATCGCGGGCAAGCCCGGCTCCCACGGGGATCGACGTGGGGCTTTTTTTCAGTGCCCCGCGCTTTGGCCGCCGTCCACGTGCAGGATCTCCCCGGTGACGAACCCGGCGTTCTCCAGGTAGATGATTGCCTGGGCAATATCACTCGCTTCGCCCATGTGCCCGACCGGATGCAGGTTGCCCAATGCCGCGTGGGTTTCTTCACCGTGCATCGGCGTCTTGATGATCCCGGGGCTCACCGCGTTCACGCGAATGCCGCGTTTGGCGTATTCGATTGCCAGGGATTTGGTCGCTGCGCTCAAGCCGCCTTTGGTCAGCGAGGCCAGCACCGACGGCACACCGTCAATGGCGTGGTCCACCAGGCTGGTGGTGATGTTGACGATGTGCCCGGCGCCCTGTTTGAGCATTTCGGTGATCGCCAGCTGGGTGATGTAGAAGAACCCGTTGAGGTTCACGCCCAGCACATTTTTGTAGTCTTCGTGGGTGTAGCGGGTGAAGGGTTTGGCGACGAAGATACCGGCGTTGTTGACCAGGCTGTCGATGCGGCCAAAGTGCGCCACGCCTTCGCGGATTACGCGCTCGGCGGTGGCCGGGTCGGCGATATCGCCGGCCACGGTAAGAATTTCCGGATCCGTCGACGGCATGATCGACCGCGAAGTGGCAACCACCCGGTAACCCAGCTGGCGGTAAGCCTCGACCGCAGCAGCACCAAGGCCCTGGGATGCGCCGGTAATCACAACGACTTTTTTCGAATTGCTCATGATGAAACCTCTGCATGGAAAGTGAGATGGTTCAAGCAGCCACGGCGGACATTTCCCGCAGCATCTGTTCGTAATAACTGACTGATTGCGACCCGCAGACCAGCTGACGACCATTGAGGACCATGGCCGGCACGGCGTTGATGCCGCGCTCGCGGTAGAACGCTTCAAGCTCGCGCACTTCATTGGCGTGGTCGGCAGAGGCCAGCACCCTTCGTGCGTCCTCAATGTCCAGCCCGGCCTCGGCGGCTAAACGTGCGAGGGTTTCGTGATCGCTGAGGTTCTGGCCGTCGGTGAAAAAACCGCGCAACAGCATCTTTTTCAACACGATCTGCCGCCCTTGCGGCAACGCCCACAGCAGCAGCCGATGCGCATCGAAGGTGTTGTAGAAGTGGCTGCGTTTTTCCAGGTCAAAGGTGAAACCGATGGCATCGCCGCGCTCCATCAACATCCTTTTGCCGCTGGCGACGTCTTCAGCGCTGCGCCCGTATTTGCGCATCATGTGGGCGACGGCGTTTTCACCCTCGGCCGGCATGTCAGGGTTGAGTTCGAAGGGTTTAAAGGTCAGTTCAACCTTAACTTCGCCCGCCAGGTTGGCGATGGCTTGCTCTAACGCAGTAGCGCCCAGGGCGCACCACGGGCAGACCACATCGGAGATGAAGTCGATGGTGACGGGCGTGCTCATGACGGATTTTCCGCGAGCTGTTTACGGTATTGAGTGGTGGTGACGCCGGCGTAGCCCCAGTTATCGGTATCGACTTCTTCGATGACGATGTGGGTCAAGTCGGGGCGTTTGTTGAGCACGCGTTCGAGGGTTTCAGTGAATTCGGCAATGACCTGGGCTTTTTGCTCCGGGGTAACGCCGTCACGGGTAACGCGCAGGCTGACAAAGGGCATGGCAGTGGCTCCAGTGGCCGGCCATCGGAGTGATGGGCGGGCAAGTGGGCCTAATTTAGGCGTGCGCCTGATGGGGATAAAGATGGGCTGGAGCACTTCATTAGTGACGCGGTGTAACAGATGTATTAGGTAATACCTTCAAGTATCGCGCCTGGCGTTTTTTTCGGTATAACCGACAGCTCTGCGTTGGGACCGGACTTCCATGAACGCCCTGAAACTGATCTGTCTGCTCGTCATATTCCCGCTATTGCTCGCCGCCCTCGGTGTCTGGGAGCGCGAACGTGCTGCCGAGGCATCCACCAGCATCATCGTCTACAGCGCCAAGGTGAACACCGCTAAACAGCAGTTGCAGGCGCTGGCGGCGCAAGATCCAGCGGCGCTGGTCGACCTGGGCAAAGAGAAAATCAGCGTGCAACTGGCGCTCTCGCGCCTGGATAACGTTGAAGCCGAGCTGCCGACTGCTCATCGCCTAAACCGCGCCCTGCGCGAGCTGGCACCGTGGGTGATCGGCCTGGGGTTGCTCGCGGCGTGCATCGGCCTGGCCGCGCTGGCCGGCACTCATTGGGCAGGGCAACGCGCGCAGCAGTCGCGGGAGAGATTGCTGCAGGTGTTCTCCCTGGGCAGTCGGCTGTTGCCTTTTGGGCTGGTAAGCCACGTGGTGGCAATGGCCGCGACGTTGGCGTTGGTGCTGATTTACGAAGGCCTGGCGATGTGGCATGTGGGACGCCTGGGCAGCGGCGAAGTCAAGTTGATGGCGACACTGGGCGTGTTGGCCGCTTTCAGTGTGTATTCAATCTGGTCACTGCTTAAACAACTGCGCTACATGCTGGGGATGTTCAAGCCCGAACCGCTGCAGATGTTCGGGCAGGCCGTTACACCCCAGCAGGCACCCGAGTTATGGCGCCATGTGCGCGAACTGGCCGGCCAACTGGGTGCATTGGCGCCGGATCATATTGTGGTGAGCCTGGCCCAGGGCTTTTACGTGACCTCCAGCGAAGCCAGCGTAATGCCCGCCGAAACGCGATTGAGCGGGCGCACCTTGCATGTGCCGCTGCTGCACCTGGGCCTGCTGAGCCGTGAAGAAATCGGCGCGGTGATCGGCCACGAACTGGCGCACTTTGTGGGTGAAGACACCGAGTACAGCCTGCATTTTCTGCCGATCTACGACGGCGTCGACCGCAGCCTGCGGGCGCTGCTGGAAACCATGCAGGCCAGCGACCTGATCCAGGGTTGGCTCATGCGCCCTTCGTTCATGTTCGGCCTGTTTTTCATGCAGCGATTCGATCACGCGGTAAATCACTGGAGCCGAGAACGCGAGTTGCTGGCAGATGCTGCCGGCGCCCGGTTAGTGGGGAATGCGGCGGCGGCCTCGGCGTTGTTGCGAATCTCGGTGCTGCATGCCCACATCGAGCAGGCGTTGCTGACGCTGTGTGACACGGCCACAGAGGATGACTTGCCGGGCGCGGTGCTTACCGCATTGCGCGACACACCCTTGCAGCTGCCGCCCGAAGCGCTGGACATTCACCAACCGCACCCGACCGACTCTCATCCATCAAATGGCGAACGCTTGCAAGCCTTACAAGTGCACGTGGATGACGCCGTGAACAGCGCCACCCGCGCGGTGGATGTAGCTGCTGCGAATGCGCAAATCGATGCGTGTTTCAGTGCGCCGCTTAGCGTGCGAGTACAACTTTCGCGCGACCTGAATGCGCTGGCAGGGACCGAAAACACTGCGCAAACCGAGCTGTTGGAAAGCATGGTGACGTCCACTACAGGCGAATGCTCGCTGCATGAAGGCGGCCGGTGGCGGGGCACGCTGATGGCGGTGTTGGCAGTGCCGTTCGTGTTGCTGGGGTTGGCCATCATGAGTCGGCCCTGGCTTTCCCCGGAAAAATTCAAAGGCACCCCGCTATCGGCCGTGGGCGCCGGCGCGGCGATCGGCAGCATCGCGCTGATCTTTTTATGGATGGGTATCCGCCGCTTCAAGCGCGCACCGCAAACCGCGCTGCGCCTGACGCCGGAGCATTTTGTGTTCGCCAACCTGAAGCACCCCTTGCCCATCGAACACATTGCCGATGTCAGCCTGCAATTTGCCCACGGCGTCTGGGTCACAGTAGAACTGACGCCCGAAGCGCCATTACCCGAGCGATGTAAAACCGCATTCGGCGTACCCGGAGCGCGGGTCAACAAGAAGAAACGCCAAGTGCTGCTGCAGATGGCCCAACTGTGCATCGATAACCAGAAAATCGAGCCTTACGAAGGGTTGACGATGATGCTCAACTACCTGAATGCCTCGCTCGCCCGCAAAATTTTGCAAAACCGCCAAGACTGAAGTGCAGGCATAAAAAAACCCCGAACCAGTCGGGGTTTTTGATCGCCTGAAATCAGGCGCGACGCCAAATCAATTAGAAAACGTTGATCGGGTAATCGGCGAACAGACGGATTTCGTTACCGCCTACGTTGTAGTTGCTGGCGTTGCTGGAGACGCGCAACCAGGACGCACGAGCGCGCAGGCTCAGGTCTTTGGCTGGGCCGCTCTGAACGACGTATTTGAACTGGTTGAAGATTTCACGCTCGGTGCCACTGCCGCGGTTGGAGCCGTCGTCAATGTTGGTGCCGCGCACGTAAGCAATGTTGTAGGTCAGGCCAGGCACGCCGAAGGCGCTGAAGTCCAGGCCGTAGCCTGCTTGCCAGGAGCGCTCGTCCTTACCGTTGAAGTCGGACCAGTAGGAGTTGGCCAGCAAGATGGTGTTGCCGCCATCGCCGATGCCGCCAGCGTTGCGGTAGCCGCCGTACAGATAACCGGTGTCGCCGGTGCTGCGCTGGTGAGCAACGGTGAAGCTGTGCGGGCCAACAGCCCAAGTAGCGCCCAGGCTCCAGATTTTGTTGTCGCGAGCGTCGGCGTCACCTTGGTTTTCAAGGGCGAAGCTCTTGTCCAGCTTGGTTTTGTAGCCGTTGAAGTCAAAGGTCAACGATTGCTTCTCTGGCAGGGCCAGTACGTAGTTGACGTTGACGTATTGCTTCTTCAGCACATCTTGCATATCGGAGGCGTACAGCGCGGCCGACAGGCTTTCGGTGAATTTGTAGCTACCACCGATGTAATCAATGCTTTTCAGGCGACCGCTGTCGGTGCCTTCGGCGCTCTTGCGCGCTTCCTTGGTGAAGTGACCAGCGTCCAGTTGCAGGCCGGCGATCTCTTTGGAAACGATCGAGGTACCTGTGTAGGTTTCCGACAACAGGCGGGAGTTGTCGTACTGCAGAACAGGGACTGCCGGGAACTGATCACCGTACTTCAGCACAGTGTTGGAAACCCGGAATTTGACGGCTGCGCCGCCCTTGGCCAGATCGTCGGCAGGTGCGCCGTTACGTGTCGTGCCATCCGCGCGCGTGGTGGCTGCGCCTTCTTTAAAGAAGTCGATACCGCCCGCGCCTGCGCGGCCTCGGCCACCATCCAGGCGAATGGCGTATTGGCCGATCACGTCAACACCCACACCGACGGTGCCTTGGGTGAAGCCGGATTCAAATTTACCGATGAAGCCCTGGCCCCACTCGGCTTTGTCTTGCTTGCCGTTTTTGTAGTCACGGCTGATGTAGGCGTTACGTGCTGCGATGTTCAGGTGGCTGTCGTCAACAAAACCCTTGGATTGCTCCTGGTCGTTTGCCATTGCCTGAGTAGCGCTCAAAATCCCCAGAGCGATCAGACCCATCCGTTGCTTCAACATTTCTTATATTCCTTATTACTGGTTGAGTACGCGCTGTGACACCAGGCTCCGTGTCGCTTTTCTGGTGTCGACTTTTTCCGGAAAAAACAAAGCCCGCGGACGACTGAACTGCCGCGGGCCTTTTTTTATTGGATAAGTCATGGCGGTTAGCCACAGGCGTTGGGCGCAATCCTATGCGCGCGTTGAACTATGTGTCAATTTCGTGAATCGTCTGTATTTAGGCGAAATAATTCTAAGCAACGGCCTACAGCGCTTGTGTGAAAGCCAGAAAATCGCTTTTAGGCGCTAAAAAAACACATCGAGTAACACTTTCCAAAGCCTACATTTTTGGGAATGCATAACGCGCGCAAATGCAAAGCATTACCATTAACGCGCACATTCCTTCTCGAACTTTTTTGGATAGATTCCTCCATGCCAGTCTCTCGCCTGACGCCCATTACCCTTGGGCTTTCTGCTCTGCTGTCTGCTGGTTTTGCCTGCGCCACCACGATTTTGCCGCAAACCTCGATCAGCACCGAAGTTGACGAAGACGACCCACGCGTCAAAGAGACCCACACCGCCACCCGCACTGCCACGTCAGTGCGTTATGTGCCGCAGGCCATCGATTCGGTAAAAACCGAAACCCTGCGCACCTACGGCACCAACGATCTGGGCCAGGCGTTAAGCGGCATTCCCAACGTAAGCAGCGGCGCCGACACGCGCTTCGACAGCCTGCGCATTCGTGGTTTCGACGCAAGCAACGACTTCTACCTGGACGGCATTCGCGACGACAGCCAATACGTGCGCGACCTGCATAACATCGAACGCATTGAGGTGCTCAAAGGCCCGGCAGCCGTGCTGTACGGGCGCGGCGGTCAGGGCGGGATCGTCAACCGCGTGAGCAAATTGCCCACCGCGGGTCACCCCTCCAGCATCGAAGCCCAGGGCGGCAGCCATGATTTGCGCAGCCTGTATGCCGACCTCAGCACCGACCCCACAGACGACATTAGCCTGCGCCTGAACATGGGCAATCAGGACAACAACAGTTTTCGCGATGGCGTCAGTGGCAATCGCCAGCTGTTTGCGCCATCGATGAGCTGGCAACTGACGCCCGACCTCAATTGGTTGGTGCAATACGAATACAGCCGTTACAACCGCACGCCGGACCGCGGTATTCCCGGAGTCAACGGGCGCCCGGCAGACGTGAGCCGCAGCGCCACCTATTTTGATAGCCGCGATTACATCGACGACAAGTCTCAGTCGCTGCGCTCCAGGCTCGCTTATGAACTCAACGCCAACTGGCAACTGCGCCACACCTTGGGCGTGTTCAAGCTCGACAGCGATTTCGACAACACCTACCAGACCGGCTACGACCCGAAAACCAACAAGGTCACGCGCCAGCGCTGGCAGCAGGATTTGACCACCCGCAATGTATTCAACAACCTCGAGCTGGAAGGCGCTTTCGACACCTTCGGCCTGGAGCACCGCCTGCTCACCGGCCTGGAGCTGGGCAGCCAGCGCCGCGACCCGAAACTGTATACCGCCACCGCCGTCAATCGTGGCGGCCAAGCCGTGCCGAGCCTGGATCTCAACCAGCCCAACCGCCACCTGAGCCACAACGGGCCGATGAGTCTTTCAAGTTACAACCACACCGAAGTCGAAAGTCGCGCCGTGTACGTGCAGGACCAACTGCGCCTCAACGATCAATGGCAACTGCTGGCTGGCCTGCGCTATGACCATTTCGAAGTGGACACCACCAGCAAGGTGCTCAACACCCGGCAAGCTGTCGAAAGCCGCAGCACCAGCCCGCGCGTCGGCCTGGTATGGACGCCGCTGGAACATCACTCGTTTTATGCCTCGTGGAGCAAAACCTTCTCCCCCGCGGGCGGTGGCCTGATAGGTATCACGCCCAATGCCGCTGGCAGCGTCAACGACCTGAGCCCTGAACTGACCAAACAGAAGGAAATCGGCGTGAAGAGTGACTGGCTCGATGACCGCCTGAGCACCACCCTCGCCGTGTACGAGCTTGAGCTTTATAACCGCCGCACCAGCGACCCGCTCGACCGCACCATCACCCTGCTCACAGGCATGCAACGCTCACGCGGCGTGGAACTGACGGCCACCGGCAAGCTCGTCGGCAATTGGTATGTGCGTGGTGGTATCGGCCTGCAGGATGCCAAGGTCGAGAAGGACAACAATGGCTTTGAAGGCAAGCGCATCAGCGATGTGGCCAAGCGCAATGGCAGCTTGTTTATCACCTGGAAACCCGAGATGGGCTGGTACGCCGAAACCGGTCTGACCCTGGTGGGTGACCGTTACGCCGACAACCTCAACACCGTGGCGCTGCCAGGTTATGGGCGGTGGGACGCGTTGGCCGGGTTCCGCCAGAAGGAATGGGACGTACGCGCGGCGCTGAACAATATTGCCGATAAAAACTATTACGCTTCGGCCACCAGTGCGGCGCAGATCCAGCCGGGCGAGCCACGTAGCCTGGTTGTAACGGGCACCTACAGTTTCTAAAACCTCATACCCTGATGTGCGAGCGGGCTTGGCTGCGATGCTATCGCAGGCAAGCCCGCTGCCATCGCTGATCTCAGTGCCCTTCAGTTTTTCAACAATTCACACAACGCGCGCACTTCATCCTCACTGAACAGCCCCGCCGGGTAACGTTCACTCATCACGCGGCGCAGGTCAGCTTGCCTGACCCGTCGCGAGCCGTTTGCCTTCAACCAGAGCGCCAACGCACGGATCGCATCACCGTTGACCCGCGTGGGGTGGAACGGGCGCGTGTAGATCAGGTTGATATCGGCATTCATTTCAGCGCTCTCTCCTACTGCGTGAGCGGCTAACTTACTCAAGGTTTGTGACAGAACTGCGCAGTCATCGCCTTGAGTCACTGTGACGACATCGATACAAGAGCTATGCCAATGTCCCGTATTTACAGGCATTCGGACACAAAAAAGCCCGCGGCCGTGCAGGGCCGCGGGCTTGCTATTTGCGCTATGAACGGGTAGCGCCGGGCTGTTGCTCAGACGCTGTTACAACTGCACTCAGTTTTTGTGCGGCGCCGGTTGTTGTTGGGTCAGGCAATGGATATTGCCGCCACCCAGTAACAGTTCGCGCCCCGGCACCATCACCACTTCGTGCTGCGGGAACAGGCTCTGCAGAATCTGCTTGGCCTGACTGTCCAACGGGTCGTCGAAGCTTGGCGCGATGATGCCGCCGTTGACGATCAGGAAGTTCACGTAGGAACCGGCCAACCGCACGCTTGGGTTACGTTCCTGGCTACCGTCCACCGGGTCGACGCCCGCGCACTCTTCTTCGGTGGCATACAGCGGCCCCGGGATCGGCATTTTGTGCACTATGAATGCGCGCCCCTGGGCGTCGGTGCTGCTTTGCAGCACGTCCATGGCAGCGTGGCAACGCGCGTAGTTCGGGTCTTGCGGGTCGTCGGTCCACGCCAGCAGCACTTCGCCCGGGCGCACATAGCAGCAGAAGTTATCCACATGACCATCGGTTTCGTCATTGAACAGCCCGTCCGGCAACCAGATGATCTTATCCACAGCCAGATTGGCGCTGAGCACCGCTTCGATGGCCGCGCGATCCAGGTGCGGATTGCGGTTGCGATTCAACAGGCATTCTTCGGTGGTGATCAACGTGCCTTCGCCGTCCACATGGATCGAGCCACCTTCCAGCACGAAGCCTTCGGTGCGGTAGCGCGGCGCACGTTCGATCTCGAGAATCTTGCCGCCTACCTGTGAATCGCGGTTCCACGGCGCGTACAGGCCGCCATCGAAACCGCCCCAAGCATTGAAATCCCAGTTCACGCCGCGCACTTCGCCGCTGTTGTTGATCACGAAGGTTGGGCCGGTGTCGCGCACCCAAGCGTCATCGCTGGACATTTCCACCACGCGGATGTTCGGCACGTCCAACCGCGCGCGCGCGTTTTCGTATTGCCCGGCCGAGACGCCCACCGTCACCGGCTCAAAGCGTGCGATGGCCTTGGCCACCGCCACGTGCGCGGCCTGCGCGGGCTTACCTCCCAGGCGCCAGTTGTCCGGCCGCTCAGGCCAGATCATCCAGGTTTGAGTCTGTGCTGCCCATTCGGCTGGCATGTAGAAGCCATCGGCGCGAGGTGTGCTGTGCAGGGTGGTCATGGCGTTCAGGGCTCCGAATGGGGTGAAAGACCGACTTTATAACGGATAGAAATCGGCTTTAAAAGGTAAAAAAGATGGAAATCACAAAACATCACGGCTAATAACCGATAACAATCGACTATTACAACTGCTCATCCAGCACCTTCGACAACATGTCGACGAAGAAGTCCACGCTGCGTTTGGACGTGACCATCGGCGGCTTGATCTTGAGGATATTGAGGTAGTCACCCGTGGGCTGCATGAAAATACCCAGTTCCCGTAACCGGTCACACAGCAACGCCGTTTCTTCGGTGGCCGGTTCAAGCGTATGGCGATCACGCACCAACTCCAGCCCCAGATAGAAGCCGGAGCCATGAACAGCGCCGACCAGTGGGTGACGATCGATCAACTGCTCCAAGCGCGCCTTGAAATGCCCGCCCACCACCTGGGCGTTTTCCCACAGCTTTTCTTCCTGCATCACATCCAGCACGGCCATGCCGATCTGACAGCTGACCGGGCTGCCCCCCGACGACGAGAAGAAATACCCTTCGGCCTCCAGCGCCTCGGCTATTTCGCTCCGGGTGATCACCGCGCCCAGTGGCTGGCCGTTCCCCATGCCCTTGGCCATGGTGAGGATGTCCGGCACCACGCCCTGCTCTTCAAAACCCCAGAAAAAGTGGCCCATGCGCCCATACCCCACCTGCACCTCATCGGCGATGCACACGCCGCCCTGGGCGCGGACCCGCGCGTACACCTGCTGCAAATAACCCGGCGGCAGTGAAATGCCCCCCGCATTGCCGTAGACCGGCTCGCATATGAACCCTGCCAACTGGCGTTTACTCGCGGCGATTTTCGCCAGGTTGTGGTCCACGCTTCGCACGTAATCCGGCGCACTGTCCTGCCCACGGAACTCGCCGCGATAGGTGTTCGGCGCGGTCACCGGGTGCACCCAGTCCGGGCGGCTGCTCAATGCCTGCGGGTTGTCGGCAATTGAGGTCGACACCGCATCCGCCGCCACCGACCAGCCGTGGTACGCCTCCAGCACGCTGAGCATGTCGCGCCCGCCGCTGTAGGCCCAGGCCAGGCGGATCGCCAGGTCATTGGCCTCGGTGCCGCTGTTGACCAGAAACACCCGGTCCATGCCCTCTGGCGCCAATGCCAGCAAACGCTCGGAAAACTCGGCAATCGCCGCATAGTGAAAGCGCGAGTTGGTGTTGAGCAGCGACCATTGCCGCGCCGCCACCGCCGCCATGCGCGGGTGGCCATGGCCCAGCACGGCGACATTGTTGAGCATGTCCAGGTAGGAACGGCCCTGCATGTCGATCAGGTGGTTGCGCCAGCCACGCTCGATGCGCGGTGGGTCGACGTAATAGTGCTTCTGCGAGCGAGCGAAACTGGCATCCCGACGCGCCAGCAGAGCTTCGGCGTCCAGCTCCGGCTCGGCATCGCAGGCCAGCCCCAGCAACGCAGCCGGCGACGGGCAGAGGGCTTGCCACGCCGGCGCCCTGGACGGGCTGCAGAACAACGGCGGCTCGAGCTCAGCACGGCATAACTGTACGGTGAGCGGAGCGTGCACCTCACCGAGCAGTTGCCCCTTCACCACCACCGAACCCGGTTTCAACGCGGTTCTCGCGCCGCCTATACGCAGGCTCAGTTGAGCGTCATGCAAGCACAGCAGACCGTCGTCGCTTTGGCGCAACGTACCGCCAAAGGGCGCTTCCAATACGGTGCCATGAGGCAGATGCAACTCCACGTGAAGCGGGAAAGTCTGCGGCTCGACGGCACTGTCGGCACGCGTTCGCGACAACCGATATTGCCCATACCGACTGGCCGCCAGCCCATGCACGGTCGCCGCTTCATCCAATAACCGGCGGTCTATGCCGGGCAACTCCCAATTGCCGGCCTCGAAATGCGGGCTGAGTACACCCAGGTCGATCAGCGCGAACTCACGCCCTACCAGGCCCGGCAGCAACGGTGCAAAGTCTTGGCCGGCCATCGGCGGCAACGCTTGTGCGACACAGCTCAGGATCGCCGCCTCCATCAGCGCAAACGGCACCGAGGTCGCCACATGAAAAATTTCCCACTCGTGCTCGGCATTTTTCAGCAGGTAAGTGTTGTCAGGATCAAGGCGTTGCTGCTGTTCGCTGCTGAGCACCAGCACCGCCGCGCGCGCCACAATCAGCGGCCACAACGCCTGTAATTCTTCGCGTAGCAATGGCGTCACCGCATGGCAGGCCTGGACCGCCGGCAGGATGGCAAACGGGTCTCCATCGGCATGGTGCAACAGCGCCGCGCAGGTCACCGACAGGTCGGCAATGCGCCAGGTGTGCACCAGGTCGCCGAAATCAATCACGCCCTGGACCTGCCAACGCCGCTGGGCGTCGCGCTGCCAAACGACGTTGTCATCGGTGATGTCCAGGTGCACGGCTTGCCACGGCAGGTGATCGGCCAAAGGCTGAAGGCGCGTGTGTGCGTGGTTGGCCGCGCGCTCGATGGCGTCGCGGTGCGGCAGGTTATTCAGGTTGGCCAGCAGGTGCGTGATCAGTGCATGGGCGTGGCGCGGGTCCCATTGCAACGTGCGGTCCAGGCCCGGGTGCTCGAAATGCTCAAGTGCGCGGCTGACCTGTCCACACAGCTCACCAAAGCCTGCGATCACGTCACGGCCCAGGTGCGGCAGATGCGTCAGGGGCTGGCCGTCGATATAGTCCAGCAGCCGCAGGTGCGCGGTTTGCCCGCCCACGGTGACGCTCAGCACGTCTTCCCCGGTCAGAGCGCGGTTCACCCTGGGCACGCGCACGTGCGCTTGCAGGTCATTGAGGGCAGCGTGCTGGGCCTGCAGTTCAATGGTGGCGTAGTCGCCCCGGCAGATCTTCAGAACGAAGCGGCCACGCTCGCTGTCAACTCGGTAATTGAGGTCTTGTTGGCTGCCCAGCGACTGCAAAGCGCCCGTCAAACCGTAATGTTGCTCGAGCAATTGCGCGGCTTGATCGGCGCTTATTTGTGGGCAAGGCAAACTGGCACGATGGATCAACGTGGCGAGCAACATGGTGGCGACCTCTGCTTTTTCAGGCGCTTATATCGCCATTGTTCGGGGCTGTTAATCAACCCCTCATGCATACCGGGCTTGCGCCGTCCCGATTCACAACTCAAGCTATGCCAACTTCGCCAAGTCTTCGTCTAAGGAAAAGGCCCTCGACATGCGTATTCTCATCACCGGCGGTGCCGGTTTTATCGGTTCCGCCCTGGTTCGTCACCTGATTCAAAACACCGAGCACGACGTGCTCAACCTGGACAAACTCACCTACGCCGGCAACCTGGAATCGCTGACCAGCATTGCGTCCAATAGCCGCTATGAGTTCGTGCAGGCCGATATCATCGACCAGGCTGCGGTCAGCGCCGTGATTGCGCGCTTTAAGCCTGAGGCAATCATGCACCTGGCAGCCGAGTCGCATGTCGACCGCTCCATTGATGGCCCGTCGGATTTTATCCAGACCAACATCGTCGGCACTTACAGCCTGCTGGAAGCCACTCGCGCTTACTGGCAAACGCTGGAAGAGCCGGCCAAGAGCGCGTTTCGCTTTCACCACATCTCCACCGATGAGGTTTATGGCGACCTGCACGGCGTGGACGACCTGTTCACTGAAACCACGCCTTACGCGCCCAGCTCGCCGTACTCGGCCAGCAAGGCGGCGTCCGACCACCTGGTCCGCGCGTGGCAGCGCACTTACGGCCTGCCGGTGCTGCTGACCAACTGCTCGAACAACTACGGGCCGTTCCACTTCCCCGAAAAACTGATCCCGCTGGTCATCCTCAACGCCCTCGCCGGCAAGCAACTGCCGGTCTACGGTGATGGCCTGCAAGTGCGCGATTGGCTGTTCGTCGAAGATCACGCTCGCGCGCTGTTGAAAGTGGTTACCGAAGGTGTGGTCGGCGAGACCTACAACATCGGCGGCCACAACGAACAGAAGAATATCGACGTGGTTCGCGGCATTTGTGGCCTGCTCGAAGAACTGGCACCCAATCGCCCGGCGGGCGTGGAAAAATTCACCGACCTGATCACTTTCGTCAAGGATCGCCCGGGCCACGATCAGCGCTACGCGATCGATGCCAGCAAGATCGAGCACGACCTGGGTTGGGTGCCCGAAGAAACCTTCGAAACCGGCCTGCGCAAAACGGTGCAGTGGTACCTCGATAACCTCGACTGGTGCCGCCGCGTCCAGGACGGCAGCTATCAGGGTGAGCGCCTGGGTAACACCGAGCCAAAAGACCTGATTGCATAACAACAGCATCACGCACCACAGCTAGGCATAATGCGCCTGTCCCCACAGGCGCATGATTCCCATGACTCCACCCCTTCCGCGAAGACCCCGCTGGCGCAGCCTCGCCCTGTTGGCGTTGTGCCTGGCACCGCTGCTGTGGCCGCTGGAACACCTGGCCGAGCGCTATTACCGCAGCGAACTGGCCGGTCAAAACCGCCAGACCCTCGACCTCTACGTCGCCAACCTGCTCGGCACCCTGCACCGCTATGAAGTGCTGCCCCAGATTCTGGGGGACTTGCCGGCCCTGCGCACCGCGCTGGATGCGCCCGATGTCAGCACCAACCTGGTCAACGCCAACCTGTTGCTCAAGAACGTCGCCGCCCAGGCCGGGGTAGAAGTGATGTACCTGATGGACACCACCGGCAAAACGCTCGCCGCCTCCAATTGGGACAAGCAGGACAGCTTTGTCGGGCGCAACTTCTCGTTTCGCCCCTATTTCAGCGAAGCCATGGCCGGGCGCCTGGGCCGGTTTTTCGGCCTGGGCACCACGTCGGCCAAACGCGGCTACTTCTTCGCCGCCGCCGTGCGCGATGGCGACACGATCATCGGTGTGCTGGTGGTCAAGGTTGACCTGGACCATACCGAAAGCCTGTGGGGCAAAACCCCGGAACAACTGCTGGTGACGGACCACAACGGCGTGGTGATCCTTACATCGCGCCCGCAATGGCGATTCCGTGCGACACGGCCGCTGACCGCCGAAGAGCGCCAAGCCATCATCGCGATCCAGCCCTACCCAACGCGCGACCCACAGCCGCTGGCCTTGAGTACGACGGCATGGCTGCGCCAATCCTCAGCCATTGCCGAAACCGGCTGGACGGTGGAAATTCTGGCGCCGCGCTCGCTGATCAATCGCCCGGTGCGCACGGTGGTAGCGGTCGGCGGCGCCACGTTGCTGGTACTGATGCTGCTGCTGGGCTTGATGATGCAGCGCCGTCGCCATTATCTGGAACGCATCGCGTTTGAAGCCAAGGCGCGCCGCGAACTGGAAGCCCGCGTGATCGAGCGCACCAGCGACCTTGAAGGCCTCAACCGGCGCCTGAAACAGGAAGTGCTTGAGCGCGAACACGCCCAGCAGGAGCTGGTTCGCGCCCAGGACGACCTGGTGCAAGCCGGCAAACTGTCAGCGTTGGGGACCATGTCGGCGAGCATCAGCCACGAACTCAATCAACCGCTCGCGGCGATTCGCAGCTACGCAGAAAACGCCGAGATCCTGCTCGACCACGAGCGCACCAATGACGCTCGCGGCAACCTCAAACTGATCAGCGAACTGACCGGGCGCATGGCCTCGATCATCGCGCATCTGCGCGCGTTCGCCCGACGCGACCGCCACGCACCGGAAAGCGTGGCCCTGCAACCGGCGCTGGACGATGCACTGGCGTTGCTGGCCAAGCGGCGACGGTCGATGGAAGTGGAGCTGATCCGCGATTTGCCAGAAGCAACCCTGTGGGTACAAGCCGGCGAAACGCGTCTGCGCCAGGTACTCGGCAACTTGCTGGCCAACGCCCTCGATGCTCTCACCGAAAAAGGCCCGCCGCGCAAACTCTGGTTGAGTGCCCAAACCACCGAACAGGGCGTCAACCTGTACATTCGCGACAACGGTCCAGGCTTTTGCATGGAAGCCCTGGGCCGCGCCAGCGAGCCGTTCTACACCACCAAGACGCGCACCCAGGGCCTTGGGCTGGGGCTGGCAATTTGTGACACGTTGATGCGTGCCTTTGGTGGCGAATTGCTGTTTGCCAACCACAAGGAAGGCGGCGCGCTGTTAACCTTGAAATTGCGTGCCGGCTCGCCGGGCGTCAGTCTGCAACCGTCCGAGGACCGCAGTGTATGAGT